>Ga0315906_10004689_pt1 | contig 17432 bp, 19 predicted proteins | sample LakEriMetagenome_4_FD_203526 | JGI IMG/M metagenome (GOLD analysis project Ga0315906, IMG submission 203526) | Freshwater fungal communities from buoy surface, Lake Erie, Ohio, United States - Buoy 2 MA122 | ecosystem: Environmental > Aquatic > Freshwater > Lake > Lake biofilm | place: USA... | reverse complement strand
CAACAGATATCACAAATCTTAAATTACCTTTAACCAATTCATCATATAACTTTTTCTTTTCTTGTTTTGTGATTGATTTGTCGTTAAGTAATTCAAAAATTTCATCCTGTCTATCGTGTGAAATGACCGGAATTTTTTTGATGTCTTTAATGTAATGTTGGATTTCCTCGGGATTGGTTACTGTAGATTTTTTCATTGGTGTAGTAAATTTAGTTGTATGTATAAAAATACGAAAATTTTTTTACTTTTCAAAATTGTCAAGGAAGTTTTTTTCTTCGGGGGTTAAAGCTTCTAAACCCAATTGGTTCAATTTATCTAATACATCATCTAAATTGAAAAATTCTTGTGGTTTCTTTTTATATTCTATTTTCAACATAGAGTGTTCAGGTGCATCAGATTTGAATATAAAATCATTTACGGGGTCGGGTACATTAACACTGATAATTGAATGTCTATTGATTAAAAAATAATATTTTACACTTTCGTTGATACAAAGGTTGTATATTTCTTCAGACAATTTTCCATGATCTAAATCGGTATCAAAAATAATTATTATATTTTTATTACCTTCGACCACATATTTTAAGGATTTTAGTGATTCGGATTGTCCGATGACTTCCAAACAAAAAAATTCAATGTCTTGCTGGTCATCAAATACTCCATATATGAATAAAATGTAAGTATTCATTTATGACTTTATAGTTTTACTTTTTCTTAAAATTTACTCTCCAATAAACGCCACCACCTAAAAATGGTACTAATACACCGTTTACTCTATCGGGGCCTGTTTGATTTGAAACACCGACACCTAATTTGTATAGATGTCTATCATCTTTATCTTTTAATATTAATCCAACACCAATTAATTGCATAAGATTTGGTTTATCAAATCTAGTGTCAACACCAAAATATAATTCATTTTTTCTTGGTAGTGGTGTGTATATTGTGTCTTTTATAACTTTTTGTTTTACCTTACTTGTAAACGAACGACCAATAATTCTATTATTAGAAATTGTGTCAAATAACGTTACCGAACCTATACTACCAGGTAATTCTATCACGTCTTTTTTAAATTGTTTATTCTCTGAGAATAATTTAACAATTGCCTGAGTATCGACCGATTGTTGTACTGGAACTTCGACTAATTTTTCCACAGGTACTTCAACAGGAACTTCTACCGGTACTTCGACTTCTACCTCATATGGAATCGTATCATAAACTGGAAACGGTATAGAATCTATTTGTGTTACTGTGATAGTCCTATTTGGCATAAACCCTTTTGGATTGATAAATTCCAAAAGGGCTATTATTACCAATATAACAATTATAATGTTTTTTAATTCGAAATATTTTTTCATTTTACTTTAACAAAAGTGCTGATGTTGCAACAACACCAACAAACGTTCCTACTTTATAGAGAAATGTCTTTCTTCTTTGACCTTTCAGTTCTTTTAATAAACTTTCAGATTTTTGTCTCTCTAAATCAAATTGTTGGTCTTTCTTAGTGATAATTAATTCGAGATTCGAAATCTTTTGGTCTTTCAAAGTATCTTTTTGTTTCATTAAAGAAATCTGACCATCTTTTAAAGATATTACTTTATTCAATTCTTTAACTTCCACAATTGCGTCATCACCTTTAATAAGGTCTTTTATCACTAATTTAGCGATTGGAACTTTTAGCGGTACTATCGTGTCCTGAACCACCGATTTCTCGTCCTTCGTAACGGTCTGAGAAAAACTTAGCAAGGTCACTAAAAGTAAACTCGTTAACAGCATTAACTTTTTCATCTGTTTGATTTTTAATAATAGTTATGTTTTTTGTTACTTTATCAATGTCACCATCGATATTGTCAATTTCCTTATCGATTGTCAAAATTTGAGTGGTGATTTCTTTATTCACCATTTCAACAGAATCGATTTCATTTTGGATTGAATCTATCTTTGCGTTATATCCCGCAACATCGGTCTTAATACCTTTCATTTGAAAGATACTATATCCCGCAAGAAGAACAACAATCACTAATAAAATGTCGGTCTTATTAATCTTCATATATACGTTTTATAATAAATATGAAGAAACGACATTTAATCTTTAATGACTACCTTATTTCTTCTTTTTAACTATTTCGTCAATTATACCGTAAGAAAGAGCTTCTTCGGCGTCTAACCATAAATCCCTTGAGGCGTCGTTTTTGACTTGTTCTGCGGTCTTGCCACAGTAATCACCTAAGAGTTTGAATAAAATATCGTTGATTTTTTCCCATTCAAGGAATGTAATTCTTGCATCTTGAATGTTACCCACTGCACCACCTGATGATTGGTGTAACATGGTTCTTGAGAATCTCAAAGACCCCCTTTTTCCCTTAGTTCCTGCTCCAAGTAACACTGAACCCATAGAAGCCGCCATACCCGTATTAATAGTCCTAATGTCTGAACTAATATATTCCATTACATCCACCATAGAAAGTCCTGATTTAACAGAACCACCCGGACTGTCGATATGCATGGTAATATCGTTGTGGTCTAAACTATCTAAGAACATTAACTGAGCCTGAACTATGGTTGACATGTGGTCATCGACCCCGCCAGCAACCCAAATAATACGTTCCATCATCAAACGTGAGAAAACATCCATTACGGTAACATTCAGTGACCTCTCTTCTAAGATGTAGGGTGTTAAACTATTTTCAATTCTTTTGTTGTAGTGATGTAGGTTTAATGAACTCACACCGTGGTCTTTAGCAAATAGACCAAAATCCAAATAATCTTTAGGTTTCATTGGGATAAATTTAGTTATATCACAAATATAAGAAATTAATTCTAAACTAAGAAATTTTTGTTGTTATGAAATCTATCGTAGATATGTTATCCACTTTTTTAATCATTATAATATTATCTGACCAATTACGTATCAATGGATTATGAGAAATAACTATAATATGTTCAAAATAATCTTTGATTTTCTTAAAAAATTCCCCTACCATATCAAGATTTTCATCTGCAATTTTACCAAAAACTTCATCCATAACCACTATATTTGGTTTAGGTAATGACGATATTTTGGTTAGTACACTACGAAGTGCCAATGAGGAGATTGTTCTTTCATATCCAGACCCCGAATTGAGTGGTTTCACCACACGGGTCTCAGTATCAATCATAATGAACTCAACTTCATTTTTATCATTTACATTTAATTCTAAAATAAAATGACAACTATCAACCAATAAACGGTATAATTCTTGATTTAATAACGGTATCATATTTTTCATAATAATCTTTGATATACCGTTTTTACCGTAGATTGTTAAGTATATTTTGAATACGGATAATAATTCTTCTTCCTTTTTGATTTTATCGATTAACTCATTATTAATATTAATTTTTTCTTCCATATTTGAGATGTTATTTGTATGTTTCTCAATTAAGGAATTTGTTTGTTTAATATCACCGTTTGCAGTTTCAATTTGAGTTTTTAATTTAATAATTAATGCATCAATTCTTTGATTTTCCTCTAACTTCTTTTTATTTTCTTCAAACTTATCTAATCTACTTTGTTTAGTATCAATTTCTAATTGTTTCTGTTCGACTTCTAATTCGTATCTCGCTTTTCTAAGTTTATTTCTTTCGTAATTATCAAACTCAGTTTTTAACTTCTCATATTCTTCAGATTGTTCTTTTAATGAATCAAATTCAGTTTGATTTAATTCCATATCACGGACAATATTTTGAATTTCATTTTGTAATTTTTCAATTTCATCTGTGTGGTCAACATCATCTAACGACCTTTTACATGTGGGACAAATGGTCCCTTCTTCCATTTGTTTGATTAATTTTTCTTTTTCACCTTTTTCATACTTACATGCAATATCAACGCCTTGTAAGTTCGCCATCTGACCTTTTAATTCTTTATGTTGTTCTTCGTCATAAAATTTAGTTGGTTCTATAACATCAATATTATCAGCGTTTAATTGGCTACCATTTCTTTGAGTGATTAAATCTTTGATTTCTCTTTCCAATAAAGTAGGATTTGTATTTACCAATTCTTTATCAACCTCATTGAAACGAGACAATAATGAATCTTCTTTTTCTTTTTCTAATTTAGATAAAGACTTTTCATATTTTTTTAATTCTTTATTTAATCTTACAATTTCACTATTCGAATTTGTAATACTATCACTAAAAGTATTATTATCAATTTCTAATTGTTTTATATTGTAATTGTTGGAAATAAGTTTTTTACTCCAATCATTGTACAATTCTTTTGCAATTTCTTCTTTGATTTTTAAACTTTCTAATCCTAAAAATTTAGTAAGTATTTGTCCTCTGGCGGTTGGTTTAGATTCTATTAACTCTTCCATATTATAACCAGTGGTTAAAATGGTTGATAAGAAATCTTCTTCTGTTCCTATTGCTGAAGCAATAAATGTTTCAGTTTCTCTTCTCTGTTCACCAGATAAATTTTCAATTGTACCGTCTTCTTTTCTCTTATAAAATTCTAATTTATTAGTGACAGTATAATCGTTAGATTTTGTTTTTTTCCTAACTACTTTTCTCTCAATAACATAATCGTCCCCGTCAATTGTGATTTCACCTCTAACATTTACTTCATCACTATTTGAAAATTTATTAAAAATTTCTGAATTTGTTTTTGTTTTAGTTGTTGTGTTAAAAAATAAAAACATTAACAAATCAACGGTTGATGTAGATTTACCTCCAAAGTTTTTTGGTGTGGATTCAACTACAGTAATGCCAGATAAATCTGTAAAATCAATAGTATTATTATCACCAAATGAAAGAAAGTTAGAAAATTCAACTTTTTTAATATACCATTTATTATATCTAACTTTGTTTTGATTCTGTTCATCTATTTGTGTGTTGACTTTATTGTCTAACCTATCAATTAATTCCCATTTTATATCAATATCATTATCCTTAATGAAGTCTTTCATTAATTTCTTTTGGTACTGATGGTCTAAGATATTATCTGAAGCCTCTAATGATTCTAAACGTGTGTTGTTGACATTAGTTAAACTCTTGGTAATAACTTGTACGTTTTTACTTTTATACTTATCTTGGAAATAAGATTTAACTCTTTTTATTTTTTCAGAAGTAAAATTTTCGGGAACATCTTCCCAAGTTACTTTTATAAATGGATTTGACATAGTTTTTTATTTGTCAATGAAACCTTTTGTGATTAAAACATTATTTATTAAATCGGATCTTAAATTGTACGCACCATTTGTTGAAACAAATGAAACATCAGACCAATCTGTCTCCTTTAATAAATTACTAATTTTTTCTTTTTCGTTTAATATTACAATACCGTATCCTGTCTTTTTAGGTAGGGATTCAAAGTTATCATAAATTTTCATATTATCCTTACCAAAACAGGTTAAAGGTAAGTATATATCACACTTATCAATCATATTTTTGTTTCTAGTTGTTGCAACAGAACCACCATCAGACAATGAATATATCTTAATGAATTGATTACATGTGTTAGTATCTTTTTCTATTTTATAATTCTTTGACCATATTTGAAATATTACATTTACTTTAACTTCTTTTCCGTCAGGAAAATAAAAATTTGGATTAATTTTTGAACTGTATATTAAATTTAACCCGTTTACTCTAGATTTTGTGGACCCTTTTCCATCACTATCGAATAGTTGTGGTAAGATAAATCCAACAAAATCAGCATAATTAGAATGATTAAGAAACCTTAATGCTAAGTTTGACCTTAAACCAAAAGGTGGGTTCCCAATAACAAGATATTTTTTATTTAAATCGTTGGGGTTCCATTTCAAATAATCACTAATAATAACTCCCTCAATTTTACTTTCAATATCAATACCTATCCTTCTATCTTCAGGAAGAAAATTATAAAAACTCCCATCTCCTACTGAAGGTTCAACATAAATGTAATCGTCTAAATTTTCAACGTGTGATTTAACCACATCATTAAAAATTTTCAAACAATATTCTGCAGTTTCTTTTGATGTATAAAATTGGTCTTTGTCTTTAGCTGACAACTCTGAATAGTTTATGTCAATACCTAATAAATTCGATAAATCAATTTTATAATAATCAGGAACATTTTCTAATTCCATCCATCTTTTGGTTGTACCATCACTGATGTTTATTTCTTTAGAAATATGTTTAATACCTTTTCTACCTAATGATATTTTTTCTTTTATTGTTTGGTTATCATTAAATTCAACCCCTGAAAATTTTTCAATACATTTATATAATATCTCTAATGTTGACATTAAATCAAAAATTTCTTTATATGATTATGTACAGTTGATAATGGTGTTTCATTATGAATTTTTAATGTCAAACCCGCATCGATTCCTTTTTCTATTTGTGTTGGTCCGAAATCCATTTTAAAACCGCTTTTACTATCTTTTCTAATATGTGGAGTCACACCAAATACTGGATGTTTACTTTGAATATCAAAGTCTGTTGACATAATAGTTAAATATATTAAATGTGGTGTGTAATCTAAAAATACCACTAAGTCACAATCATCTTTTTGTTTTATATTTTCGTGTTGGAATCTACCGTTTATATCTAATCGTGCGGTTTTATTTTCATATCTATACTTATATCTTTCCACTCTTTCAGTTAGAATTAAGTATTTTGGGTTTGTCACGACAACATTGATTCTGTTTTCAGTTGATAATGAAATCGAACCTTCGTATATACCATCAGGTTGATTTGTATTATTCTCATCATAATCTATATTGATTTCAGAACAGTTTTTACACCACTGAAAAAAAGTTTTTTCACCCACTTTACCACTCTGGTCGATAGTGAGATTATTCATCCCTTCATGTGGAGAACCTAACCAAACATTATGTCTTAAATCATAATCGATGGCTTCTTGTAGATTATTTAGTGATATATCAAATGCGGTAACGTGATATAAATCATTAATTATATTTCTATTCATTTTTACTTACTTGGTCTGTATTCTTCGAAGAACTCGATTATGGCATTTATTGCCCAAACAGAACCAGCGGTAAACATACCGTCAAAAAATAAATCAATAATCCATATCGTATGAAAATATTGTGCAGATAAACTACCTAAAAAAAGTGACATGAAAAATCCAACCCAAGTTGAGGTACATAAAGTACAACTAATCAAATCACCAAAAAATTTAGAGTTTCTTTTTATCCATTCTCTTGTGGACTCAAAGATTGACCCCCATACTAATATGGAGGTCATTCCGTAAGCTGCCATCATATAAAATAATAACATCATATTACAAAATTGTTTCTAAAACGTAAGTACCGTTTATCAGATTGTATACTTCAACATCTTCTCTTTTGAATGATCTCCATTCTTCAGTTTCTCCTGTTGTAATCCATTTTGTTTTAAAATGTGCCTCATAACATTTTGCAGGATTTGCAAATGTTTCAGGTCTAATTAAAATAATTTGTGAAAAATCTTGATTTGTTCTAACAAATAAATTTTTATTCCAACCAGCAGTTTTGCTTGGGTCCCAATATTTGGATTTTCTCCACCATGGGATGTTTACTGTTTTGAATCCTAAATCTGTTTTTTGATTTAAGTTTTTGTTTGCATCTGAAAAGAAATCACCTGTCCAATTTTTGGAGTGTTCAATTTCACATCCCCAAGTTTGGTCTTCTTCAAATAATAAATCAATCCCGTACTTGTTGGGATTTTCAATCATCTGAATGTTCAGTGTCTCTTTTAAAAAGTTTATGATTGCTTTTCTCGAAGTGGAGTCATCGTATCCACCCGTGTTGTAGACCTTTGGTCTATACGTTGTAACTGACATAAGTTTCTTTTTTATATGTCGTTTATACACTTTCGTGTAATAGTAGTATAGATATATTTTTTAGTAAACGGAAAGAAAAGTTGCCGGAAATTATTCGTCGTAAAGTGAACCTAAATTGCTACTCTTAATAAATCTTCCACCACGACTCATGTTATTGATGGAATTTGTTATTTTATCTAAATCACTTTTTAATTTTTCGTTTTCTTTAGTGAGTCTATTGATTTCATCCATATTAACCACTTCTTTTACAACCTCAACAATTTTTTCGACAGGTATTTCTTTAATAACTTCTTTTACAACTGTTTTGGTTTTTCCTTGTTTCTCAACTGTAACCTCTTTAACAACTTCTATTGGAATTTGTACTTCGACTATTTTTTCAATTGGGACTTCTTTAATTACTTCCTTAATAACCTCTACAGGTATTTCAACTATTCTTTCCACCTCTTTGATCACTTCAACTTCTTTTTCTATCTCAACAATCTCTTTAATTCTATTTCCTTGTGGAATTTCACCATATTTTAATAAGGCAAATCCTCGAGAAAATGTCTCTTTAGCTTGTTTTTGTATATCGGGGATGTTGTTTAATTCACAATATTGTGTGAATTCTTTATCCAAGGTTAAGGTGTACTTCTTTTCCATCTTCAATATCTTTAATGTCTTTTATTGAGAAATGAAGAAATGGATTTTCATTTTCCAAATCGTAAAATTTATATTCATCAGACTCAACATCATAAATACCATATCCGTGATGTTTTACAGTTTCACCAAAATTTTGTTGTATTAGACTTCCAACCATAATCGCTTTACCTCCGTTAGGTAATTGAAACTGTTGTCTTTTATGTATATCACCACATAATAATAAATCCAAATCAACAAAATTAAGTCTATCATAAGCATCTTCAAATTCATAACCTAAATCAGTTGATAATCCCATAATTGGTCCATGAAATAATCCCACGTATAATTTACCATTATCTTCTTTTATAAAATCTGGTTTTTTATTGTGTTCATATAATGAATAAACAACCCAATTAATGTTACTATCTTCATATACTCCAGTATGTTGGTAATATTCAATATCTAAACTATCTAATAATTCAACGACAGGTGTTATACTATCTAATCTCTGTGTATTGTTTTCCAAAAAATCATGATTACCTGGTATGATAACTACAACTCCAATTTTTGTTAACTCTTTTAAAAACCAAGACGTTAACATTAACTGTTCATTTGATATGTTAATTTTTTGATGTGCGATATCTCCTGCAATTACAATTCTAATTTCATTGTGATTATAATGACCACTTAATTTATCTTTTAAATCGTTTAAAAAAAATTCAAATTGTTTTTTATATAAATCATGCATTTGAATTGTACGGATATGAATATCTGCAATGTGTACTATTTTTTTGACCATCTTGAAATATATTTTGATAAATCCATTGTAAGGATTGCATTATTAATTTGTGGTGGTACTTTATATTCCACAAATGTTCCATCGTCTTTTAATAAAACAATTACATTACCCAACAACTTTGTGTCTTGATATTTTGTACCTTCTAACATCTTACGTAACAATCTTCCATATAATGGTAATTGTAAATAATAATGTCCTAATGCATTATCATGATAATTGTTAAATGGTGGATATAATCTACCTGTATAGTGATGAACTTCAAAATTTTTAGGTTGGTTTGTTTTCCAATCTGTAATAACAAAACCAAAACCATCTTTTTCTTTATTGTGCATCAACCAAACTTTATCTGGTTGACCTGTGTATTGTTCAATTGGGTCACCTAATACTATTTCCGTATCTAACAACACTCCTCCTCTTTCTAACATTAAATCAAGAAATTGTTTTCCTGCATTTATCATATTATCACTCTTAATTTGTTGTTCTTCATTAATTGTGAAAATAGGTTGTCTAACTTCTTTATAGTTATCAAAACGACCAATCAATTCTGATTCAAGTTCAAAGTGAACACGACTACCCATATTAGTTGATAACTCACCGGCTTGTTTCCATTGTTCTTGTAGTTGTCGAGCACCCTCAGGGTCACCATTTGACATTTTTAGTGCCATCCCTTCGGCATCAAATGGCTTATGAAATTTCTTAACTATTTTTGAAACTGACGGAAAATTCTTTTTTACTTCTCCGTCCACATCTTTCATATAATAGATGTGTTCTTCTTCAATAAATTTTAATTCTAATTCTTGTCTTCTTTTTTCTAATAAATCATTTATCTCTAATGAGATTTCTTTTAAATTCATTTAATCTAATTGTTTTATATCTTTTTCATTTATTTTTCCTTGTAAATCGGCAATATCTTTATTACCTTCTAATTTTACTATCCAAACCTTTCCCATCAATTTACCACAGTTTATTTTATGGTATAGTCTTTCGGCATCATTCCATGCATCAGGGTCTAACACAATAATTATTTTTTTTGCTTTTTCATATAGTGTCATGAACAAGTGGTCACTCATAAACTTACCTAACATTGGAATGGCATTAGGTATGAATATACTATCAAACGCACCTTCCACTATATAAATTGTTTTATCCCAATCAATCAGATGTTCGTTGAATATTATTATCTCTTTTTGAGCTTCGGGATTTTTATATTTCATTTTTGTTTTTGTCAAAAATGAACGAGCAATAAAATAATTTAAATGTTTATTCTCATCATATGATGGAATTATAATTCTATTTTCATAAACACCTGAAGCACAATAACCTATGTTATAAATTTGTAACATCAAATCGGTTATATTTCTACTTTTGATGTAGTTATATGCTTGTTTATATGTCGGTGTCAATTTTGTTCCAAAACTAGCATCTTTAAATGATACAAATTCTTTTGGTAGTTTGACTGTTTTATATACTCTGTTTCTACTATCTTCGTTTTCTTCTGGTTTTAAAAGTAGGTACTTTTTTAATTGTTTTGGGTTACCATATTTTTTTATTAACTTATGTATAGAACCATGAGTATCATGTGTTTCTGCACAAACCCAACACTTATAAACACCGTATTTGTAATTAATTTCTAAGTTTCCTTTACCGTCACCACTATCTAATCCTTTTATATCATAAGAACACACAGGACAATCAAAAGATACTTGGCAACGATAATCATTATGATTTTTGTATTCACCGAAAATATCTTCTAATATCTCAAAAACTGCGGTATAATCTATTTCTTTGGTGTCCATCATAAAATAAAATAAGTAAAAAATGTGATAAAAAAAAATGGGAGCCAGACACCACCCTGACTCCCTACCAACTAAACTTGTATTTCTACAAGTCCCGTCCTTTTAATAAATATATGTAAGATATTTTTCTATGTAAAATAAAAATTGCCTAATTTTTATATTACTGCCCTTCCTTTCATCTTTTCCCAATCTCTATCATTTCTAACAATGTCGTTTGTTTGTTTTGTTGCATTTAGTACGTTGTTTAATGTTCCCAATTCATTGGTTAAAGAAATTAAAGCCGATAAATCTTTTGGAAAACAATGACCACCAAAACCAAAATCACCATCATGACCTGGTACGGACCAATGTGAATTTCCTAGTCTTTCATCATGTGTTGCATATTCAACAACTTTATCATAATCGATATTCAATTTATTACACAGTTGATATATCTCATTTGCAAAAGAAACTTTAACTGATAAAAATGTATTTGTTAAATACTTTACCATTTCTGCGTGTGTTGAATCGGTTTTAATAATTTCAGCTTTAGGAAAAACTTTACTGAACACTTGTTTTAATATAGTTGTTGCTGGTCTTGGTCCTCCTAATATAATTCTACCTTGATTTTCATAATCCTCGACCGCATTTCGTTCAGTTAAAAACTCAGGATTAAACGCAACTGTAACATTATTATACTTAGAATTAAGTGTATTTGTTGTATTAGGTGGAACAGTAGATTTGATTACTACAATTTTATTTTTAGTTTTTTCATCAATCTTTTTTATTACACCTTCAACAATGTCTATATTACAGCTACCATCACCATTCATTGGTGTTGGTAAACAAACAAAAATGATTTCAGATTTTTCAAATAATTCGTCTTCTGTTGAATTACATTTAGAATTGTCTAAATCAAATGTTAAAACATTAAAATAGTTTTTAAACTTTTGGTAGACTGCGTTTCCAACGAAACCTTGCCCTATGATACCTATAATCATTATTTAGAAGTTGATTTTGTCATATTAACATAACCAATTACACAAGTTGCAGCATCGGCCATATCGTAATTTTCTTTTTTCAAGTTACCCGTTTTTCCATATAACCAATTTACATCGGGACATACTGCGTTTACGTGTTCCCAAATTACATGTTTTTTATCAATATCTTTTGGGTAACCACCAAATAAAACATTACGTCCTTTATCGTTAGCACCAACCAAATCAGGAAAAGCATATTTTCTTGAATTGTATGTTGAAATAAAAGTTGGTAATACTTCTAATACGTCATAACATGCTTTCAAAATTAAGGTATTATAACGTAATAATGTTCCTATTGTATAAATGTTATTTGATTGTAATAATGGTTCTTCAATAACAATTTGAACGATACCCATGTTTTTATACCCTTCCAAATGTTTTTTAAACGCTTCTGCCTTTTTAATTAGTTCCTCAATTTTTTCTTCTGGTTGAGGTTTAATCTTTGGTGAAAAGTGAGTTAATTCCAATAACTTTGAACCTGTCATATCAAACAGGGCAAATCCGATTGTCTTGGTTGAAATGTCTAAACCCAAAATTTTCGGCTTATTCTTAAATTTTATATCAATACTCATAGAGTAAAAACTAATATAAAATAATTGAAATGTAAAGTGTTAGAAATCTAATTTAATAGAAAAAACTTGTGTACCTGTTCTTCTAATTGGTGTTGGTGTTTTAGCAATAACTAATGGATTTTTTCCACTGTCAAGTAATGTCACTTCAGTAATCATTGAATCACCTGTTGAATACGTTGGGTTTTGTGATTTTGTAAATTTACCTGAAGGTAAATTAATTAAAAAATTCATTTGTTCCACGTCAGTTGCTCTAATTAATTTAACACTACCAGGGAATGGTTGTTCATCTCCAAATTGTGGTTCTGTTGTTGACCCACTATATCCAAGATAATCAGTTCCCATATAAGTTTCTAAATCAAAATAGGACGCACCAGTAAACATAGTTTTATTAATCGTAATTGTATTTCCGGTAAGACCTGATGGTTCTAAATAACCACTACCATTTGTTGTTAATCCAGTTATTGGAATTATTTTCCAACTATCAGGATTTGGTAATTGATTTGTACCTGTACTCTGTAGTAAAACAAACATCTGTTTTGCTGTATAACCTAAATTTACACTAGATAAAGATGTTTTCATGTATCCAAATTCATTACCGAATTTCAAACTAATATTTGAAGGATATGAAACCGAACAAGAATCTGTATTAGTATTTACTTCAACCTTTGTAAAATAATTACATGGTAAATAATTTAATGGTGATGTTCCACCAGTTACATTTGCAAACATATAAGTCACCCAATATGTTTGTGCTGTTGTACCCGATATTAAAGAATTATCTGCAGATACATCACTCGGAACAACATTTACTTTAGGTGCTGGTAATGTAAATCTTCTATTACTTCTATAATCTAAAATTGCCACAAGTTCTTGGTCATCAAAAACCACAACTTTATTATTAACAAAAACTTTACCAACTTTGTTCCCATCTTCATCTAACAAATATCTAAATTTCAATTCGAATCTTGATTCTGTCAAACCTGTTGTTGGTTTTATATAATAATCAACAGTATCCATTGTAAAATATGCACCTAACGTACTACCTGTTGAACTGTTTCTATGGTAACAAATAAAAGGTAGATAAACTTCAAAATAATCAGCATCACTTATATCATCTCCCTCATAATCAACGGCAACAGTATCTGTCGTTCCTGTTAAATGACTTATATAATCATCATACTTGAAAAATCTTTCGGGGTCGGCAATTGTATCACCTAATTCGGAATAATGTATTATTGCTACACATCTTTGTTCACTTGGTTTTACTTCTACTAATTCATTATCAGAATTCATAAAACCAGAACTATAACTACTTGAACTAAATCCTGAAATAGTTCCTCCTGTTAGATTGGTAAAAATTTGACTTTCTTTTGTATAACCTAAGTATTCTTTAGTTGAAACATATCTGTTACTTGTATACCCAGATAAACTTTCATCTATACTACCTGTATCTGCACCAATTGGTTTAGATGTCCATACAGTATTTAAAGTCCATGGATTTAATTGACTTTCATTGTCAATTGGAAATGGTAACGCATCGACTGGTAATGAACTTTCAGGATATTCTAATTCACAATTATTACAAATTACAGTACCCGTTATTGATGTTGATGATAAATTAGGTAATGTTCTATCTAAGTAAATTGTGTTACCAGTTATACCTGTAACCTTATAAATTAAACTATTATAATTTTGTGTTATTTGATTATTAGTAATACTACCTAACACAACAGTAACATAATCACAATTTTCAAACAAACTACCTGTTGATGAAACTGTGATTGTTGTTCCTCCACTAAAAGATGCTGGTGCAATAGAACTTGTTACACATGATATTGTTGATCCACTTACACTTCCTGAAATAAAACCAGCAGGTCCCATAACATTTCTAATTGTATATGAATCCGAGAATTGTACAGGTTCACCGTAAGTCGTTGTTAAATCTGCGTCATATCCTATTGGGTATTTTACACTTGTGTTATAATCTAACGGTGAAAAAACTTTTTGATGTGTTGTTGAACCTGTTAATGAATTAAAATTATAATCATATTCAGAATCTCCAATTTGAAAATAATCAATATTGAAACTACCTTTTGCAATAGCATTTCTTCCCTTTTGGGTTATTCTTGCCGAAAGAAACTCTGAATGATTATCACTTAAAAAACTCATCTATTATAAATATCTTTTTTTTATTTTACTACTAACATTCACCATATGTGCCAATTGGTGATGCTGTTACATTAGTATCGCCAGGACTTCCATTTAATTGGAATTTACGCCAATAGAAAGTTCCACTAATTCTTTGTCTGACATAAATTATTGAATTTAATACTAATTCGGAACGGAAACCTGATGATAATAATACCATTCCCGTTGCATCTCTAATATCAGAACCCCACACAGTGAAGTTCCATGCAACAGTACTACTGGTACCATCACCAATTACATATTCAGGTGATGTACAAACGGAAACACCGGCGTCATCTACTAAACTTATTGCTAAAGGACCACCAATAACCGTCGATGTTGTAAAATCATAACCCAAGAATGTACTAACAGGTGTTGGGGTTGGACATGCTGGTGTTGAAGCTACTGCACCTGTCGAACCGTTCGTTACGTTATATACTGTATTATAATCCGGATAGTAGTAATAACCAGCAGGTACTGGATTTGATAATACGCCCCCAGTATTAGTACGATATAAAGATTCACCTATTTGTATACTAGCACCAGTGAAGAATAATGTGATTCCACCAACACCTCCCTCACAAACTTCACTAAGTGTACTACCACTGGAAACGTTACTTAATGTTGTTACTGCGATAGTTGGTGTAGGTGTAGGTGCAAGTGTTGCAATTCCACCACACGTTAATGTAAATTCATAACTATCATTTTGTGGATTCAACGGATTTTCTGGTGCAATTTCAACTTTTAATTCATAAGTTTTTGAACTATTATATGTAAATGAAATTGTACCAGTTGCGGAACCTGGATTGTCATATGGAGCATTTGGATATGTATTGTCTGTACCCACCCAACCTGTATTAGTACCTGAAACAGTTGTTAAACCATCTTCAAATACATAAAATCTATTTAATCTTGAGTATGCTTGATAAGCAATAAATATTGTCCCACCATTAGTTGCCGACGATAAGTTTAAACAATGTGTTTGTAATAAGAATCCACTATCTGTGGTACCACTCGTTACAGTCGATGTACTACAATTAACACAAGTTGGTGTTGGGGTTGGAGTTGATGTTGGACCTGTCAAAGTTGGTGTTGGGGTTGGAGTTGATGTTGGAGGTGCTGTTGGAGTTGCTGTTGGTGGTGATGTTGGTGGTGATGTTGGTGACAATGTTGGTGTTGCTGTTGGTAATGATGTTGGAGTTGATGTAGGTAATGGTGTTGGTGTATATGTTGGTATATTTGTAATTTCAATATTTTTACATATTGGTTTTTGACATTCCATTTCCGCCGTACCATCAGCGATATTATCCACTTGTATTTGAATCCACTTTATTTGACTACCTATTGGGTCATACGTTAAACCTGTCAAATTTATAACACTGTTTGTTGTTAAACCCGTTACATTTTGGTAATTAGTTAATGCTGTACATCCCGTCAAATAATTACAATTTAGTAATTTTTCTGCGGTGGTACCTGTTATAGATGGATTTACACCCGTACATCCATAAAAATCAAAACTAAGTAATGATGTTCCTATGGTACCTACATTAACTGATGCATTAAATGTTGACATATTACAATAAATACTATTAATTAAAAATTAAATAAAAAACCCCTTATAATAAAGGGGTTATTTTAATATTTTGTTAGAAAAATTATCCTTCAAAAATGTTAATTACAACCGAATCACCATCATTAATATGTCCACTTACCGTACCGTTTAGTGGATCACCAAGACTAAAGTTAAAAACGTCTACAGATGTTGAATTTACCATCAATTCTACACTACCAACGTCTCTTGCATTTCCACTATTACCTGTTGTTTTTTGAACTGTAAACGTTACTGTGGTGCCAGACACACTGTCAACGTAAAATCTATTATTACCATATACGGTCACACCATTAATACTTGTAATTGTATTTGTAGTACCTCCAGAAGTATCATTTGATATTGTAATAACATCGCCGGATGCAATATTAATATAAGTAACTTGACTCATTAAACGTACAAGTCCGCCAGATACTGTTCCTGTTCCAACTTCCCAAAAAATTTGATTAGTACAAACTCCGCCACTTTCAGAACCTGTACTTGTGATTGTACCTCCGGTAATTGAATCTGATATACCTGTTGCAGTGTATCCTGTAGTTAATTGTGCTCTAGTTATGCCAGACGCGATAAAAACTCCGTTTAATGTACCACCACTTGTGGTACCTGATATCGTGTAATTACCCGATTGTGTAATACCTGAATATTGGGAGGTTAATGTAAATGTTATTGTCATATGTTTTGTTTATTCTCTTTTATAAATATCAGTTTATTTTTAATAATTTATTATTGTTGTGCACATCTTAAGATGTCCCCACAACCATTTTCGACACCAAATACCGCCGGTAAATCGTTTGTATTCTCAGGTGCATTTATGTCTGTAATTTCATAACAAGCTGTGGAATTTGCATTACCTAATACGACAACATCATACAATCCTAATGATAATATACTTCTATAGTTAGTTCCTCCACTACCACCACAAGATGTAAGTGTGTAGTAATTGTATGCCGGTGGTGGTGGAGTTGATGTTGGTTCGGCTGTTGGTGTAGCTGTAGGTTCTGGTGTCGGTGTTGCTGTTGGTG
>Ga0315906_10004688_pt1 | contig 17433 bp, 9 predicted proteins | sample LakEriMetagenome_4_FD_203526 | JGI IMG/M metagenome (GOLD analysis project Ga0315906, IMG submission 203526) | Freshwater fungal communities from buoy surface, Lake Erie, Ohio, United States - Buoy 2 MA122 | ecosystem: Environmental > Aquatic > Freshwater > Lake > Lake biofilm | place: USA: Lake... | reverse complement strand
CGCGGGGGGGGGCGGGACGACGACGTCGCGTTTCCGCGTCTGCTCCTGCCACTGCTGCAGCGCCGCCGCCAGCGTGGGGAAGGCCTCGCTCGTGATCTCGGGATCGGCCATGCTTCCATCGACGTGGATGAGGAGGAAATTGCCGCTCGCGCCGCCGAGCATCGACTTCATGGCGGGCAGCTGGGCCTGCGAGTCGCCCATGATCGACCGGAAGGTGAGATGGACGGTGGAGTCGGCCTCGAGTTCCCCGCTGCCGACGAGACTGATCGCGTCGCCGGAGAGCTCGATGTTGTCGAGGTACGCGCGCGGCCCCTCGACGCGGAAGTCGATCACCGACGAGCCGAACGCCCGCAGGTCGGGGGCCTTCACCCGGAGCACCTTGAGCATCGCGAGCACGACCGGCAACTCGTAGAGATCGGCGTCCCGGAGCCGCACCTGCCCCCGGCCGGCGAGCGCGTGGGAGCCGGCCCGCGACCCGGACAGTTCGAGGGCGCCGAACACCCGGCCACGGAAGGGCTTTCCCCCCGGGACGCCACGGCCGGAGTCGGTCGTGATCCGCTCCAGATCGGCATCGACGAGCGACGCGGCCAGCGTGAATCCGCCCCCCTCCCCCGCCGTGACCGTGCCGTCGAGCGCGAGCGCCCCGCCGGCGAGCCGGGCGACGAGACGCCGTGGATCACCCTCGCCCGGCCGGGCGGCCAGCGCCCCGAATCGCACCCCGGAGGCGTCGATGGCCAGCGGCCCCTCCGCGCCGGTCACCTGGAGTCCGCGCCACACCGCGCTGTCGATGCGCAGGTCGCCGTCGCAGTGCCAGCGGGCGCCGTCGCTCTGCCCGCGGAGTCGGGCGCCGCCATGGACGTGCTCGAGCGAAGTCCCGACGTCGAGGGCGACCTGCTCCATGTCGAGCCTCACGTCCCACGAGGCCACCGCCGGCCCGGCACGTCCCGCCTCGTTCCCGGGCGAGGAGTAGACGTCGAGCGAGCCGTCGAGCGAGAGCATGCCGCGCGGCCTCACCGCGGCGAAGGCGCGTCGCACCCCCTCCGGCATCGCGCCGAGCACGACGTCGTGCTCGGCGCGGAAGCGGTCGACGGCCAGTCGGGAGAACGACACGTGCCAGCCGCCGTCGGGCAGGAAGCGACAGGAACCGTCGGCGGCGACCGTCGTCCGGGCGTTGCGCCCGCGGACCCCGGCGAAGCGGAGCACCCCGTCCTTCCACTCGAGCGCGCCTTTGAGCTGCTCCATCCGGTAGGGGAACCAGGCCGGCTCGATCGACACGCTGTCGCCGTGCGGCGTGGCCCGCACCTCGACCGACGTCGCCCGCGACTTGATGGCGTGGCGCACGGTGGCCTGGAAGTCGACGAGACCGCGCGGGTCGAGATCGTCCCACACCGCGCGGGCACCGCGGGGGAGTGCGTCGCGCAGCTCGCGCTCGATCATCACCCCCTCGCCGGCGAGTTCGAGCGTCAGTTCGCCGTCGTCGCCGCCGCGCGGCACGAGTCCTCCCCGACAGTGCACCGTGCCGGTGTCGTTGACGCCGACGACGTCGCGGATCGTCCAGACGCCGTCCTGCATCCACAGGCTGCCGCGCACCTTGGTGAGCGGATAGGGGAAGCCGCGGTAGTTCATCGAACAGTCGACGAGCCTGATGGCCAGCGAGTTCGTGGTGCCGTTCGGCGAACCGGCACCACGCTCGTGCCGGTAGACGAAGTCGAAGACGCCGCCGGCATGGAGCGAGCGCACGATCGCCTGCGTGCGGGCCGGCATCGCCGCGATCAGGCCGTCGTCGACGCGCATCGACTCCCCGCGGACCTCGAGCGCCCCGGTGGTTCCCGCGGGGGTCGATCGGAACGAGCCTTCGATCTGCACCGGCCGCCCCCCCGCCTGCCCGGTGAGGTGGATGGCGAGCACGCCGCCGTCGAGGGCCACGGTGCCCACGGTGCGATCGACCCGGTAGGGGAAGCGGTAGTGGGTGAGGGAGCCGTTGCGACAGCGCACCGAGACCTTCGGATCGAGGATCCCGCCGCGGCGCGTGAGCTGCGCGCGGAGGTCGATCTCGCCGGCGGGAAGGAGGCGGCTCCAGTGGAGTTTCCATGCGTCGGGCAGCAACCCCTCGACATGGCGGTCGACGACGAGCCGCTCCGCCTCGACGACCGCCTGGAAGTCGGCCTCGGGCGTCCAGCCGGAGACGCTCCCGCTGCCGCGCAGGAGGGACGATCCGGTGTGGGCCTCGAAGCGCTCGCAGCGCACGCCGCCCCGGTCGGCGACGACGGTCGCCGAGACGTCGCGGAAGGGGTACGGCAGGGAGGCATGCTCGAAGCGTCCCCCCTCGACGCGCGCCGAGACGGAGCCCTCCGTCGCCGCGGGGTCGGCCACGTCCCCGGCGGCGCGCCAGCCGAGATCGACGCGGCCGCGGACGCCACTGCCCCAGCGCCGCACCCGCTCGGCATGGTCGGCGGCGCCGAGATCACGGGCCTCGGCGGCGACCAGGTGGAGGAGCCGCGGCGACACCTCGACCGCGTCCACGGCGCCGGAGAGGTCGAAGCGGCCGGTCGCCGGGACCACGGCCCCCTCCAGGCGTGCGCGCTGGAAAAGATCCCCCTCGACGCTGCCGCGCAGCGCCACCGCCCCTGCGGCCGCGGGGGCGATCTCGACCTGCACGCGGCGGAGGGTGGTGCGGGACTCGCGGCGGAGGTCGTCGACCAGGAGCGTCCCGTCCTCGACGGTCACCGGCACCGTGTCGCCGCCGGCGGCGCCCCGGCGCAGCCGTTCGAGATTCCAATGCCCGTCGGCATGGCGCACGGCGTGGACGACGGGACGGCGGATGCGGACCCCCTGGAACCGCGGCGCGCCGCCGGCGAGTTCCGGCAGTGACGTGCCGCAGGCGAGGCGCACCTCGTCGATCCAGAGGATCTGCCGCCACTGCTGCGGCATGCGCGGGTCGGAGAGCGAGACGCCGCGGAGGACGAGCCCCTCGCCGGCGACGACGCTCGCCCCCTGCACCTGGGCGACGAGGTCGGGGAACTCGGCGGCCAACCGGGCCACGGCCCGGGCGCGGACCTCCTCGCCCAGGCGGTTGGTGCCGATCGCCACGGCCGAGACCACCGCGGCGACCGTGAGGGGCACGGCCCAGCGCACGACCGTCCAGAGCGTGTCGGCGAGAGAGTTCACGTCGGTGGTGCTGACCGTCGCGGGGAGGGGCGGCGCGCGGGGCGGGAGGGTACGTGGGGGGGAAAGGCGGGGTCAACGCCCCTCCGCCGCCGGTCCGCCCCCGGACGCCGGCAGGAGAACCCTCGTCTTGACCGAACCCCGTGCAGCACCGAACCCGCCGCGACAACCCGGATTCCGTGACTCCCCTGCCCTTACTATAGTGCCGGTCCCGTCGTGCCGTTTCCGGGGGGAACCGGCGCGGGGCATCCCTCTCCATCCAGACGCAAGCGAGACCGCATGAACGCGCCCGAGCACGCCTCCCACAGCCACGCCGACGCCGGTTCGCCCCCGGGGGTCAATGCCCAGCGTCTTCTCTGGGCGGGCTTCATGGCGATCGCGGCCGCGGGCGTCGGGTTCTCGATCCGGGCCGGCATCCTCGGCCAGTGGGCCGAGCAGTACGGCTTCACGCAGACGGAGCTGGGGGCGATCACCGGTGGCGGGCTCACCGGTTTCGGCATCATCATCCTCATCTCGAGCCTGATCGCCGACCGGATCGGCTTCGGCCGGCTGATGTTCGCCGCCTTCGCCACCCACATCGTCTCCGCGGTGCTCACGCTCGCCACCGGCGCGGCCTACGCCGCCGGCGGCAAGGAACTCGCCTTCCAGTGCCTCTTCTGGGGCATGTTCCTCTTCGCGATCGGCAACGGCATCGCCGAGGCGGTGGTCAATCCCCTGGTGGCCACGCTGTTCCCAAAGGACAAGACCCACTACCTCAACATCCTCCACGCCGGCTGGCCCTTCGGCCTCATCGTCGGTGGTCTGGCCAGCTACTTCATGACAGGCGGGGCCGGCTCGAAGCCGGTACCGTGGACGATCCAGATCTCGCTGTTCCTCGTTCCGGTGGCGATCTACGGGCTCATGCTCCTGGGGCAGAAGTTCCCCAAGAGCGAGGCGAGCACGTCGGGTATCTCGTACCGCGACATGCTCGGCGAGCTCGGCCTCCTCGGCGCCGCGGTGATCTGTGCCCTGCTCGCGTTGTTCTTCAAGAACGATCTCCAGTTCCCCCTCTGGCTCGCGGTCGCCGCGGGGGCCGGGCTCCTGGTCGCCTTCGGCGCCGCCACCGGCTGGCGGATCGGCTTCCCGATGCTCGCCTTCCTCCTCCTGGTGCACGCCTTGGTCGGCTACGTCGAACTCGGCACCGATTCCTGGATCAGCAAGATCACCGGGAGCATCATGGCCAGCCCGGCCAACGGCCTGCTCCTCTTCGTCTACACCTCGGCGCTGATGTTCGTGCTCCGGTTTTTCGCAGGCCCGATCGTGGAACGCATCTCGCCCCTCGGGCTTCTCGCCGTCTCGGCACTCCTGGGAGCCCTCGGCCTCACGCTCCTCGGCTACGCCGAAGGGGGACTGATGTGCGTCGTCGCGGCGACCGTCTACGGCATCGGCAAGACCTTCCTCTGGCCGACGATGCTCGCGGTGGTGAGCGAGCAGTTTCCCAAGGGGGGCGCGATCACGATCGGTGCCACCGGCGCCGCCGGCATGCTCTCCGCGGGTCTCCTCGGCGGCCCCGGCATCGGATTCTTCCAGGACCAGGCGGCCTCGCAAAACCTCCGGCAGGCGGACGCCGGCGTCTATGAGCGGTACAAGTCGGACAAAGAGGGGGAGTTTCTCTGGCTGAAGGCGGTCGGCCTCGACGGCCAGAAGGTCGGCGTGCTCGAGGACGGCGGCAAGGAGGCGAGCCGGGCCCTCGACATCATGAAGAAGGACAAGCGCACCAAGGAGAACCAACTCCGCGACCAGGAGAAACTCGTCGACTGGTGGAACGCCTCCGCCGCGCCGCACGCGGAGGCCGACAAGTCGCTCGTCGACGCCGCTGGACTGTTCGGTGGCCGTCAGGCCCTGAAGCTGACGGCGATGATCCCCGCCACCATGCTCCTCTGCTATCTGGCCCTCCTCGGCTGGTTCAAGTCGCGGGGCGGCTACCAGGCCAAGGGCGTTCATCATTGATCGGGTCTCCGCCCCTGGTCGCTCCCCGGCCGGCGGCGTCCGGCCACGGTGCGTGTGCATCCGGCTCCGTCCGGCCCGCCCCGCGCCGGACGGGGCCGGTTCGTTTCCCCGCTTGGCCGGCCGGATTCATTCGCGCCGGAGGCGGATTTTTCCCGGGCTCATGATTCGTGCCCGGACACCCCCCGGCAGGCATGCCTCCGCGACGACGCCCCCCCGCCCGACCGCGACGATCGCATCGGCGAGGACAAGATAGTGCCGGGCGGTCATGTCGCGGCAGGGCCAGCCCTCGCGGCGCCACAACTCGGCACAGATCTCCGCGAGCAGGTGGCGATCGAGCGTGCCCAGGGAGCCCGCATCGAGCACGACGCCCCCGTCGGGCTCCCGTGTCGAATGCCGGTCGAGCAGGTGGGCGGCGGCGCTCGCGATCGCCGAAGAAACCTCCGCCGCCCTGGCCCCGAGACGCCGCAGGGCCCCGGTCGCGCCGGGCCATGCGTGCGCCTCGACGCGCGGGAGGATCTCGGCGCGGAGGAAGGAGCGGGCGAAGCGGGGATCGGCGTTCGTCGCATCCTCCCGCCACGACTGCCCGCGTGCGTCGAGGAACGCGCGGAGATCGCCGCGCCGCACGCCAAGGAGGGGCCGGAGGAGGGACACGCCGTCGACGAGCCGACGGGCCGGCTTCATCCCGGAAAGGCCCGCCACGCCGGTGCCGCGGAGGATGCGGTGGAGGATGGTCTCCGCCTGGTCGTCGCCGGTGTGGCCGACGAGGACGTGCCGGGCGCCCTCCTCGTGCGCGGCGCGACCGAGCCAGTCGTAGCGCATCCGCCGCGCCCGGGCCTCGATCCCCTCCCCGCGGACACCGTCGCCGGCGGCGACCGGCAGGCGGACGGCCCGCACCGGGAGCCCGAGCCTTTCCGCCGCGGCCTCGACGAAGGCGCGATCGGCGGCGGCCTCGGGACGGAGGCCATGGTCGGCGTGCGCGACGAGGAGCCGCGGCCTCTTCCCCCCGGGGGCGACCGCCGCGAGGGCCAGGAGGAGGGCCATGCTGTCGGCCCCGCCCGACACGGCGACGACGGCCGGCCATTCCCAGAACCCGCTCCGAGGCAACGCCCCGGAGACGGCTTCCAGCACCGTGTCCCCATGCCGGCGGTCGGGGGAGTCTCCCATGACCGGCATCGTACCAGCCCATCGGCGGCCCCGGCCCGCCACACAGGATGCGGGTTTTCAGGCCTCACCACCGCCTTCCAAGCCGCCCTTCCGCGGGAGAGGGGGCATGGCTACGATCCCGCCCCGCCTGGTTTCAGGCCGCCCCCCGCGGCCCCGCCGGGCGCACCCCCCCGAGGATGTCGCATGTGCCCCGTCCATGCCGAGCGTGATGGCTCTCCCGTGTCCCGGCGCGGTCTGCTCCTCGCCACCGGCCTGGCGGCCCTCGTGGTCCCGGCGGTCTCCGGCTGCTCCACGTTGCTCACCGCCGCCTACCTCATCGCCCCCCAGGACGTGCCGGCCGAGTACAAGGGACTCAAGGGCAAGCACGTCGCCGTGATCTGCAAGCCGATCGTGGAGCTCGAGTTCAGCGATGCGGGGAGCTCGCGCGAGCTCGCCGGCACCGTCGGCCTGCTCCTCGAGAAGAACGTGCGCAAGGTGCGCGTCATCGGCCAGGACGAGGTCGCCCGCTGGATCGACGAGAACTCCTGGATCGACTACCCCACCGTCGGCAAGGCGCTCGACGCCGACATGGTGGTGGGGATCGATCTGGAGTCGTTCCGGATGCACGAGGGCTCCACCCTCTACAGGGGCCGCGCCAACGTCCACGTGCGCGTCTACGACGTCGCCGAGAAGAAGGTGGTGTTCTCGAAGCGCTTCGACGACTTCAGCTTCCCCACCGACGGCGCGATGCCGGTCACCGATCGCTCCGAGGCGCAGTTCCGCGCGATGTTCCTCCAGATCCTCGCCCAGCGGATCTCGCGCTGCTTCCACGCCTACGACAGCCGCGAAACCTTCGCCGACGGCAACCTGACGTTTTAGTTTCACGCGAACCATCGGCATCCTGCCGATGTTCGCTTGGGGGATGGTCGCGCGTGCAGCCAAGGTGCACGCGGACCATCGACAGCGGCGGCATCCTGCCGCCGACGGGTGTTGCGCACGGACGGTGGGACCTCTTCCGGCCGCCCCGACGGCCGGTGGGATCAGAGATTCTTCAGATCGCGCTTCGGCTTCGGGGGAGCGAGTTTCCGCTTTTGATCGTCGGATGCCGGAGCGGGCACGTTGTTGTTGCCGCCGTCGGCCATCTGCGGCTTGTTGACGCCGGTGAAACGCTCCGTCCACCGGTATCCCAGCGGCGTTCGCAGTTCCGTCGCCGCGATCTGGGCCCAGGGCGTCCCCGCGTGATCGCGCACCACGCGCTCCAGCAGTTCCGTCGCCTGCTTGGCGAGTTTCTCGGTCTGCGAACCGACGTTCACCTCGTCGCTCGGCTCGAGTTGCCAGGTGTCACTCTTGTCGTCCTTGAACTTCATCCCGAGTTTGGCCTGCGCGAGCATCTGGTTGTAGGCGTCGGTGCGCACCTTCGCGGCGAGCACGCGCCCCAGGGCGAGGTCGAAGCCGGCCTGCCAGCGACGCTCCTTCACCGCCTCGCGTTCCGGGAGCCCCTCCGAGAGGGTGGCGTGGAGGGTATCGATCCGGGGCTGGACGCGGGCGGCGGCCTTCTGGGCCTCGGTGAGGAGGGAGGCCAGCGCCGGTTCGTCGCGCTTCGGGAAGGTCATCGTCGGCCCCTCCATCGGCTGCAACTCGGTCGAGCGGGCCGCCTCGACGAGGGCCCGCTTCGCGGCGTTCGCGGCGATGTCCTGCTGGAGCTTGGCCGCCGACACGTAGTCGGGCTGATAGGCCGCCATCACGTCGGGGTCGAAGAAGTACCTGATCTGCGAGGCCATCGGCGCCACCATCTGGTTGGTGACACGGCCGCGCTCGCCGCTGTTGGGATGGACGCGGAAATACATCCCGCCGGTCTCGGCGCAGAGCTTGGAGAGGCTGAAGGGGCCGAAGCCGGAATCGATCGCCTCGTCCTCGCCCGCCGTCGAGCGCACCCTCACCACCTCGGGCAGGAGCGTCTCCGGCCCCTGCTCCACCACGGCCCACTGCTCGTCGCCCTGCTGGTAACTCGGGTCGAACTCCACGTATTTGAGCCGCACCTGCTTCATGCCGAAGGGCGAGGGCACTCCCACGACGTACACCGGCATGCCCAGCTTACGGCACACCTGGGCCGTCTGATCGGCCAGTTGCTGGTCGTTGCCCACCTCGTCGGTGAAGACGACGATCATCACGTTCTTCCGCGGCGACGACGTGCGGTAGATCTTCGCCGCCTCCGCGGCGGAACGGATCGCCGTGAAGGTCATCTCGATGCCCGTGTCGTCGACGGGGACGGAGTCGATCGCGCGGATCACCTCCTCGACCTCGTCGGTCGGCTTGCGGGTCACGAGCGAGACCGCCTTGCCGTAGGCGACCACGAGATTCTGGAGCTCGGGCCGGTTCCGCACCGTCCGGTCGGCCCCCAACTCGTGGAACACGCGTTCCAGACGGGAGGCGATCTCCTTCCGCTGCGCCGACAGGCTCACCGACTGGTCGAACACCCAGACCACCACCGTCGGACGCTGGCGGAGCGAGGCGTCGATCTCCACGGTCAGCCGATCGACGGCGCCGGCGGCGCCGCTGGTCGTCGCACCCACCGCACCCCGGACGACGACGGTCTCGTCGATCTCGGACGCGGTGGGCAGTTCGTCGACCGGGTCGATCTGGATGTCGCCGACCAGTTCGGGGTCCGCCGTCACCGTGGTGAGGGACACGGTGTCGAGGACGGGGGCGAGCGCCTGGGCGACGTCGGCCGACTGGTCCTCGCCGGACGCCCCGGTCTGGGTCGCCGTGTCGCTGACGATCATCTCCTGCGGTTCGAGGTCGACCTCCTCCTCGCGTTCGGTCGGCGCCTCGATGACCGTCACCGGCACGCGCGCCGGTTCCGGCGTGGCGACCCCGACCAGCGCCAGCCAGAGGAGGAGGACGACGTGCACCACGAGGCTCGCGGCGAGGGCGGGAATGTCCCGCGCCATCCCCGCGGCGCCCCATGACGGTGCGTCGACCGGGTCGGCCTCGTGTCGTCGTGCTGCGTCATGGTTCGCCATGCGCGTCCTCCCGCCGCCCGTCGGCACCCTCGAAGCGATCCACACGGTCCCGATTCTACGCTGCCGGCCCCGGAAACGGACGGCTGATCGCCCGATTTCCCCCGGCGGACCGCGGCGGAAGGGACCGGCGGCAGCCGGTTTCAGGGGAGGCGGAGTTCCATCCCGGCCACCAGCAGTGCCGGATTCCGCAGCGTGTCGCGATTGGCCTCCCAGAGGCGGGGGGCCCAGGATTTGTCGCCGTAGAACCGGATGGCGAGCGTCTCGAGGGTCTCGCCCTGCCCCACCCGGACCCGTCCGGGACGGGGGCTCGGTTCGAGGGGCGCGGCCCCCGCCGAACGCACCGTCCGGGGCGTCCAGGTGGCGGGCAGACGGAGCGACAGGCCGATGGGGAGGACGGTCGGATCGGCGATCCGATCGCGGTTGGCGTTCCAGATCGCCTCCGCGGCCCCGGGGTGCCCGTAGAGCCGGGTGGCGATGCCGGTGAGATCGTCGCCGTCGCGGACGGTCCAGGTCTGCCCCGCGCCGGCGGGCGTCCGCCAGCCATCCTGCCCCGCCGGCGGCAGCGTCCCCGCCGGCGTCCCGCCGGGAACAACCTGGGACACGTACGCCGCCTGCCGGGCCTGCACGGCCCCGTCCGGCCCCTGGCCCCCCATCTCGGCCGAGGCTGGAACCACGCCGTCCGAGGGGGGCGTCATCACCAGCGGCGACGGCGAGTCGACGTCGAGCAGCGGCGGCGGCGGAACGTCGAGCGTCGACCGATAGCTGGCGGGGAAGGCCGGGGGTGCCAGCGAGAGGTCGCCAGGGGGAACGGGCAGCGGCGGAGGGGGGGACGGCGGCCGCTCGTCCCCTCCCTCCGGACCTGCCGACTCCACCGGGGCCCGCGCCACGGGAGCCGCGTTGTCCGGGAACGCCGCCGCGGCGGGTGCCGCCGGCAACGGCTGCCCCGGCCGGGAATCGGGAATGCAGTAGGCACCCGCTCCCACGGGGGCCGTCACCGCGGGAGCCGTCGCCGCGGGGGAGGCCGCCGGGTCGGGAGCGCCGGCCCAGGCCGCGGCACCGCCTCCCGCCCCCTCCGTCGCGCCTGGCCCGGCCAGCCACACGTCCATCACGCGGGTCACCATCGGTGCGGCGAGCGCCACGCCGACCACCACCATCGTCAACCCGGCGAGGAACCGCACGACCCGCATCATCGCCACCGCCTCCGGAAACGCCCGATCGATCCCGGAAACTCTACCCCGCCCGTCCGCGGAGGCAGCCCGCGCGGACCCGGGCGCCGTCTTGAAGCGCGTCGGCCGACGCGTCACCATCCGCGCGGCCGGCAAGGTCGCCGTGCCGCGTGCCGAGGGACCGGGGGCGACGGGCCGGAACCGGCGTCAGGAGGCCCGCGCGGGCCGGGTGCTGCCGACCGTGCTGGGAGCCTCGGCGAACCAGCGCTGCAGCCAGAGCACCAGCGGCGCCGCGATGTAGATCGTGCTGTAGCTGCCGGTGATGACGCCGACGAGCATCGTGAAGGCGAAGGCGTGGATGCCGGCGCCTCCGAAGAGGTAGAGCACGAGCGTCGCCAGGAGGGCCGTGCCGGAGGTGAGGATCGTCCGGCTCAAGGTCTGGTTGACCGCCTTGTCCACCATCTCGGCGGTCACGAACTGCGCCTTCCCGCGAAGCTCGCGGAGACGGTCGAAGATCACGATCGTGTCGTTGATGGAGAAGCCGATGATCGTGAGGAGGGCGGCCACGACGTCGAGGCTGATCTTGAAGTCGTCGACCAGGGCCCAGCCCAGGAACGGCGCGAGGTAGTGGGAGAGGGCGAGGCAACCGACCGCGACGAGGACGTCGTGGAGCAGTGCCGCCACCGCCGCCAGTCCGAAGGCGACGTTCTGGAACCGCAGCCAGACGTAGAACACGATCGCGGCCAGGCTCACCGCCAGGGCCCACACGGCGGTCACCTTCGTGTTGCCGGCCACCTTGCCGCCGATGGAGTTCGCCGACAGGTAGACCGGGGTCTCGGCCAGCGTCGACTTCATCCGCTCGAGCACGCGGGTCGTGGTCCCGACGTCCGTGCCGGCGGTCAGCGTCCACTCCTCGTAGGGCTTGGAGCGCGTGGTCGCACCCGGGGCCTCGACCGAGAACGGCACCGCGGCGATCCCCTCCGCGGCCAGCACCGCCGCGATCGAATCGCGGAGCGTCGCCTGGTTGATCTTCGCCGGGAAGACGAGCTTCGCGGTCGTGCGGGCCTCCCCCTCTCCGGCGGCCGGCGCTTCCGCGACGTCGGCGAAGGACATCGCGTAGGTGAGCAACCGCCCCGGGAACACCTCCTGCAGCGTGCGCTGCACCTCGTCGGTGTCGCGCAGCGAGGTGTCGATCTTGAACCTGGCCTGCGACTCCCCCTCCACGGTCACGGAGCTGACCGCCGTGTTGGGGAGATTCCTCACCGCCTCGCGCACCGCGCCGACGTCGGGGGCCTGACCGTCGCGGAACGCGACCTGCACGCTCGTGCCGCCGGTGAAGTCGATGTCGAAGAGGCCCTGGCCGCGCCGCTGGGCGGCCGCCAGCCCGACGAGGATGAACAGCGCCGACAGCGCGAGCGCCGGCCGGACCCACTTCACGAAGCGCAAGTCGGGGGTGCCGAAGAGCTTCGCCATGTTGAGACGTCGGATCCAGCCGTTCCGCTCGGCGAGATCGAACATCACGCGCGAGCAGAAGACGGCGGTGAAGAGGTTGAGGAGCAGACCGAGGATCAGCGTCACGGCGAATCCCTTGAGCTGATCGGTGCCGATGAAGAACAGCACCACGCCGGTGATGACGGTGGTGAGGTTCGAGTCGATGATCGTGGTGAACGCCCGCTGGAAGCCGTTGCGGATCGCCATCCGCAACGCCGCCCCGCGCTCGGTCTCCTCGCGCATCCGCTCGTAGATGAGGACGTTCGCGTCCACCGCCATGCCGATGGAGAGCACGAGCCCGGCGAGGCCGGCGAGGGTGAACGCGGCCTTGATGGAGATCATCAGCGCCACGACCAGGACGATGTTGAGGAGCACCGCCAGATCGGCGACCAACCCGGAGAAGCGGTAGTAGGCCAGCATGAAGGCGAGCACGACGATCGTCGCCAGGGCCATGGCCCGGGCCCCGGAGCGGATCGTGTCGGCCCCGAGCTGCGGGCTGATGCGCTGCTCGCTGATCGGATCGCTGTAGAGGGCCGCCGGCAGGCTGCCGGCGTTGAGCACGCCGACCAGGAAGTCGACGTCCTGCTGGCGGAAGTTGCCGGTGATCTGCCCGCTCGACGAGATGGCGCTGCGGAGGACCGGCGCGGAGAGGAGGACGCCGTCGAGCACGATGCCCAGCCGGCTCTGGAGGCGGTTGGCCGGGTCGGGGAGATTGCTGCCGGTGAGGACGTTGAACAGGCTCGCCCCGGCGGAGTTGAAGGCGAAGTTCACGCAGGGCATGAGCGACTGCGGATCGAAGCTCGAGACGGCGCGGGTCAGATACCCGCCGTTGACGTCGAAGCGGTCGAGGACGACGAGCACCTCGACCCGCCCGTCGGCCATGCGCCGCGTCACGAGGCCGCGGTTCTCGTCGGCGTCGAACTTCGTCGTGTCGAGTTGCACCCAGCGCCCCACCGGTGCGCCGGCGTCGACGACCTGCTCCCCCGGCGACTTCTCCGCCAGCTCGATGACCCGGCGGTGGCGGGGATCGTCACGGTTGGCGGTGATGCGGAACTCGAGCACGCCCGCGCTCGACACGACCTTCTTGATCAGGTCGACCTCGGCCTGATCCACCTCCGGCACGATCACCTCGAGCTGGTCGAGGCCGTAGCGCCGCACGGTGACTTCCTTCTGTCCGCCCGGATTGACGCGCCGCGCGACGGCCGCGACGAGCTTGTCCATGTCCACCGCCGCCGCCTGGCTGCGGACGTCGAACTCGAGGTCGAGCGACTCCGACCGCGCCGCCGGCTGGGCGAGCCGCACCATGGCGCCGCCGAAGTCGGCCTGCTCGACGGCCTTGAGGAACGATTCCCTGGCGGCGGCGTCGGTGGTGTCGAGCTTGACGGCGATGCGGCCGTCGCCGGTGCGAGAGGCGGTGCCGAGCCTCCCCTCGCGTTCCGTGAGGAGCCGCTCGATCGTCCCCATCGCGTTCTCCACCTGGCTGCCGGCCTGGCGGGAGGAATCGATCTCGTAGACGAGGATCACGCCCCCCTTGAGGTCGATGCCGAGCCGGGGTGGCCACCCCAGCGCGATGACGACCAGTCCGGCGACGAGCGCCGTGAGCACGGTGGCGATGCGGCCCCACATGTCGGACGCCCGCAGCGCCCGGGCGAGGAGCCACGACAGCACCGTGGGGACGACGATCGTCGCCAGCGCGATGAGGCCCGCACCGTACCCGCTCCTCCACCACGGGACCGCGGCGGTGGCGGCGTCGGGCAGGGCGGCGGCGGCCTGGGCGATGGGGAGCAGGAGAGGCATCATGACTCGCGGACTCGCTTTCGAGACGGGACGTGAGGGGGGCGGGGGATGGTCAGCTTCCCGACGCCGTGGATTCGGCCGATCCGTCGAGCACCGACGCGATCGTGGAGAGGGCCACCTGGAGCTTGACGTTGGCGGCGTCGTCGATCTTGAGCACGACCCGGCCGCCGTCTCGGTCGACGGATGCCACGGTGCCGTAGATGCCCGACGAGGTGAGGACGCGGTCGTTCTTCTTCAGGCCGGAGAGGATCGCCTGCTGACGCTTGAGGCGTTCCCGCTCCGGCTTGACGAACATCGCCCAGAAGGCCACGCCGATGAGCAGCACCGGCAGGATCTGGAGGAGGATCTCGGCCGGTGCCGACGGGGCCCCCGGGCCCTGGGCCAGGAGGGTCGCCTGGGCGATGAGGCATCGTGTCGGCGGCATGGCAACTCGCGGGGCGGGAGACGCGGCGTCGGGAACGGGGAGAGGGGTCAAAAAACCGGGAAAACCCAGAATGTATCGGTGGCGGCGCGGCAGCGACAAGAGCGACACGCGTCGCGGCCTTCCGGACGTCCGGAAGGCCGTCGGTGAGTGTCCCCGGGGGGTCACCCGTCCCCCCCGAGGCCTGCCAGGATGGCCTGCGACTCGTCGGCGAAGCGCCCTGCCACGATCGCCGCGCGCAGCCTCCCCACCAGCCGCTGGTAGAAGGTCAGGTTGTGGATCGACGCGAGCACCGGTCCGAGCATCTCCCGGGCGATGAACAGGTGCCGGAGATAATCGCGGCCGTGCCGGCAGGCGGGGCACGGACAGTCCTCCTCCAGCGGCCGGCGGTCGAGGGCATGCTTGGCGTTGCGGAGCCGCACCGTCCCCGAGAAGGTGTAGGCGAGCGAGTTGCGTCCGCAGCGGGTCGGCAGCACGCAGTCGAACATGTCGATGCCGGCGCCGATCGCCGCGACGATGTCGGCCGGCTGGCCCACCCCCATCAGGTATCTCGGCTTGGACGACGGCAGGAGCGGCACGGTCGCCCGGAGCGTCCCGACCATCGCCTCGAACCCCTCCCCCACCGACAGCCCGCCGACCGCGTAGCCGGGGAAATCCATCTCCGTCAGCCGCCTGGCGCTCACGGCGCGGAGCTCGGGGTCGAGCCCCCCCTGGACGATGCCGAAGAGCGCCTGGTCGCGACGACGGTGGGCCTGCCGGCAGCGCTCCGCCCAGCGCAGCGAGCGCTGCATCGCCTCCTCGACGGCGCCGCGCTCGGCGGGCAGGCCGATCACGTGGTCGAGTTGCATCGCCACGTCGGCACCGATCGCCTCCTGGATCCGGATCGAGGCCTCCGGCGTGAAGCCCACCGGACTGCCGTCGAGGTGGGAGCGGAAGAACGCCCCCTCCTCGGTCACCGTCACCTGTCGGGCGAGGCTGAAGACCTGATACCCGCCGCTGTCGGTGAGCGTGGGACCGGCCCAGCCCATGAATCGGCCGAGTCCGCCGGCCGCATCGACCACCCGTTCGCCGGGACGGAGGTGGAGGTGGTAGGTGTTGGCGAGGATCATCCCGGCGCCGGAGCCCGCCACGCGGCCGATGTCGACCCCCTTCACCGTGGCCGCCGTCGCCACCGGCATGAAAAGCGGGGTGTCGACCGAGCCGTGCGGGGTGACGAGAACGCCGGCACGTGCCTCCCCGCAGGTCGCCCGGGGATGCCACGCCAGCGGTCCCGTCGTCCCGCCGCCGCCCGGCGGCCCAGGATCGGCGGGTGTCACAGGATCACCGGCGGCTTGCCGATGCAGTGATAGGTGAAGCCCCGGGTACGCATCTCGGAGGGCGAATAGAGGTTGCGGCCGTCGAAGATCACCCTGGCCGCCATGCGCGACTGCATCTCGTCGAAGTCGGGCCGACGGTAGTCGCCCCACTCCGTGACGATCGCCAGGCACTCGGCGCCGTCGAGCGCCTCCATCGGCCCCTCGGCGTAGGCGATGCGGTCGCCGTAGATCGCCCGGACGTTCTCGCGGGCCTCGGGATCGTGCACGGTGACCTTCGCCCCTCCGGCGAGCAGGTGGTCGAGCAGATCGAGGGCGGGGGCGTCGCGGACGTCGTCGGTGCGCGGCTTGAAAGCCAGCCCCCAGACCGCGATCCGTCGGCCACGGAGGTCACCGCCGAAGTGCGCGGAGATCTTGGCCCCCAGCACCTTCTTCTGGGCGAGATTGGTCTCGTGCACGCTCGTGAGGATGCGGGGATCGATGCCGTTGACCCGGGCGACGGCGGCGAGCGCCTGCACGTCCTTGGGGAAGCAGCTCCCCCCGTAGCCCACCCCGGGGAACAGGAAGGCGAAGCCGATGCGGCTGTCGTGGCCGATACCGCGCCGCACGTCGTCGACGTCGGCGTCGATGCGTTCGCAGAGGTTCGCCACCTCGTTGATGAAGCTGATCTTGGTCGAGAGCAGCGCGTTGGCGACGTACTTCGTCATCTCGGCGCTCTCTGGGGACATGACGAGGAACGGGTTCTCGGTGCGCAGGTAGGGCGTGTAGAGCGTGCGGAGTACCTCGGCGTCGGACGGACGGCGCACGCCGACGACGACACGGTCGGGCTTCTGGAAGTCCTCGATCGCCGCCCCCTCCTTGAGGAACTCGGGGTTGCTCGCCACACGGCACTCCCGGCCGGTCGCCGCGCGGAGGCGGGCCTCGATGCCGGCGCAGGTGCCCACCGGCACCGTGCTCTTCGTGACGACGACCGCCTCCTGACCGAGATGCGGGGCGATCGTCTCCACCACCTTCCAGAGGGCCGAGAGGTCGGCGGAGCCGTCGGCGGCGGGCGGGGTGCCCACCGCGAGGAACACGATCTCCGCCCGGGGGATCGCGGCGGACGTGTCGGTGGTGAAGCGCAGCCTCCCGGCACGCGAGTTCCGCTCCACCAGCTCGTCGAGCCCGGGCTCGTAGATCGGCACCTCGCCCCGGTTGAGGCGATCCACCTTGGCGGCGTCGATGTCGAGGCAGGTGACGACGTTGCCGCTGTCGGCGAAACAGGTGCCGGACACCAGGCCGACGTAACCGGTGCCGACGACGGCGATTCGCATGGACCACTCCGGAGGCTCGAGGAAGAGGGGGAGGGGAAGCGGGGCAGAAGGAGGGGGAAGCCCGGCACGGGAAGCGGGCGGACGCTCCCCTCCGGCTCATTCGGGGAGCGGCTGGCCGGCCACGTCGGCGCCGGCTTCGCCGCCCGCGTCACCATCGTCCTGTTCGCTCGGCGGCACCGGCACGACCGCGGCGAGGGTGTCCCCCTCGTCCAGACGCATGATACGCACACCCTGCGTGTTGCGGCCGATGGCCTTGATCTCGGCGACGTTGACGCGCTGGATCTTGCCACGGGAGGTCATCATGAGGACCTGGTCGCCGTCCTTCACGGAGACCACCGACACCACGTCGCCGTTGCGGGTGGTGGTCTTGATGTCGCGCACCCCCTTCCCGCCGCGGTGCTGCGTCCGGTAACGCATCCCGCTCGGGCCGCCGTCGCCCCCGTCGTCGTCCGCGTCGGGCACCGCGGCGTCGGTCTCGGTCTCGGCTTCGGCGCCGTCACCCTCGGGACCCGGGCCGCTCAGTTCGGTGCCCGGTCCGAAGGGGGTGCGCTTGCCGTACCCGTGCTCGCAGACGGTGAGCAGCGTGGCCTCCGCATCGGCCACCACCATCCC
>Ga0315906_10004687_pt1 | contig 17434 bp, 22 predicted proteins | sample LakEriMetagenome_4_FD_203526 | JGI IMG/M metagenome (GOLD analysis project Ga0315906, IMG submission 203526) | Freshwater fungal communities from buoy surface, Lake Erie, Ohio, United States - Buoy 2 MA122 | ecosystem: Environmental > Aquatic > Freshwater > Lake > Lake biofilm | place: USA... | reverse complement strand
GGCACTTGGCCAAGAGGTGCCCGGGCCACCACCGCCACCGCCATAGTCGCCGCCTTGGATGTTGCTAGAAGACTGGCCTTGGCCGCTGAACGGATTCTCCCCATACATACCAAGGCCACCACCGTGTGCTCCAGAGCCTCCATTGCCCCAACCGGCGGTATTGTTGTAGCCGGTAAAGGGGTTGTAAAACGCGTTACCTGGGGATGGCCAACCTGTGGGCCCTTGAAGACCGACACCACCGCCTGCACCAGTACCATAGGTCGAGCTGTAGTAGCTGCCGCCATACGCGCCGCCGACCGTACCAGCACCTTGCCACGTCTCGTAGCCGTTACCACCACGAGCCGTGTAGCCACCTGCGCCACCACCACCCTGGTAGTTCGGCGCATTGCCCCCCGCACCACCACCGTCGCCGACCCAGCCACCACCGTAACCGTTGGCATTAGGTCCCCCGGTTAAGACACCTGAAGCATTGCCTCCGCCATAGCCCGACACAGTAGCTAAAGAGATGAAATAGGAATTGCCGCCCAACATGGTAGGGGACGCACCAGAGGGGGTGCTTTGACCGCCTGCGCCCACGACAACCGTGTAGGCCTGTCCAGGGGTCACAGGGATGTTGTTTTTCCACCCCAGGCCGCCACCACTACCACAGGGATTAGCCCAGTTATCCTGGCCTCCACCACCTGCGCCAACCGCCACCACAGACACCGAAGTAACGCCAGTGGGCGCAATCCAAGAGTAGGTGCCAGAACTTGTGTACTGGACCTGGCCTTGAATCACACCCAAGTAAGGCGTCCAGGTGTAGGCCCTGGCATTGGAGAAGGAGCCGTTGGTGGCCGTGACTGTGAAGTTAAACGGACCGATAAAGGTGTTTGCTGGAGAAGCAGGTGCAGTTCCAGAGAGCACACCATTAGAGGCCAGTGTCAACCAGCCAGGAAGCGCACCTGCGGTGACGGTATGAACCACCGTTCCGCTAAGGGCGGTTGCTTGCGTAGCCGTCGAGCTGAATGAAGACGAAGGCGTGACAGCACCAGGAAGCGTAGTCGAACTGAACAACGGATAAGCACCGTTGACGGTAATGGTGATTGGTTCGTTAAGTGTCCCTGAGTTTTCTGCTCCAACTGCACGGACGTTAACGGCGGAATAGGTGCCAGCAGCGGTGCCCGAACCGACCGTCAACACACCTGTTGAGCTATTGATGCTCACGCCACTTGGAACAGTTCCGGTCAAGCTCCAGGTCACAGGAGTCTGAACGGTATTTGAGAAGATACTGTACTGTGTAGTAGCGGCCGTGCCGGTTTGAGCATTGACCGAGGTCAAGCCGACGATCTCGCTCAGGCTCAGAGCCGTCCAGCCTACCGTAGCGCCATTGCTGACCAGGTACTTGCCGGTCTCGCCAACAGAGGTAGGCAGTGCTTGGGGCACTCTATTTTCCACAAAACCTCTAACGGCGAACTCGGTCGGCACAGCGGCATTGGAGTTGCCCGACATGGTGACATCCGACGAGAATTCGTTGATGGTTTCACCAAGCTGCGCGCCGATCGAACCAAGGCGCAGAGACGTCAGGCCTGCCAGGTTGAACGCGTTGGCGTTCAACGTAGCCGTACCCGTCGCCTGATCCACGCGGAAGTACTCACCGACGCGGAAGTTACCGTCCTGGTCTGTGGACACGTAGTACACACGGCCTGGAAGGTCCTCGTTGACCTCATTGCCTTGTGCAGGGGGCTGCGTAGGAACACCTGGGTAGTTGGTTGTAGCGATACCACCAGTTCCGATGTTCAAGAAGTCATGGCCAGTCAAACGAATCTGGCTATAACCATAACGAACGGTGACGACTGCGCCAGGCGCGGAAGGAGTCAGTTTTTCTTGCGCAAGCGCAAGGGAAAGCACGCTAGAAGAGTCAACAAACGTGCCACTTACCGACTGAATGACATAGGCGCTGGAGTCTCCCGCAATCTGGATACTTGCACCAGGTTGCGGAGCATCGTTGAAGCCGTTGGCTACCAAGAGATAGCCTTTTTGGTTGGACACCCCGTCGCCTGTGATGGTCAAGGTGTTTCCAAGGCCGTCGTTGATGACTTCGCCGTTTTGGAAGTTCGTGACAGAGGTTTGGTTGTAATAGATCTTGGCGGCAGAGGCCTGGAGGTTTGTAACCACCCCCGTTGCACCAGAAGTCTGTCCAGTGACTGTTGATCCAACCGCAAAGCCCGTCACAATCGGATCCAGAGTGACAGTCAGTTGCTTGCCATACAGCGCACCCGTGTGCGGCACCTCGGATGCCAAGAAGCCGAACGATGCCGAGCCCCAGGTACCATACGAGTTGTTGCCGTTCAGGGCACGAATGATGCCGCCACCTGACGATGAATAGCCAAAATAGGCGTAGTAGGTGAAGCACGAGACGATCTCGGCACGTCCACCATCCTTAGCCCAGTAGCCAACACCATTGTCCGTAATGATGGTGTAGCCGTGGAACAGCATTGACTTGTACCCCGACGCCTGTGCTGTGCCATCAATCAATGCGCCAATGCAGCCGGAACCGATTGCCGAGCACTCAAGGATGTAGGGGGACTTGGTGGTGACTGGAGAAGCGGGATTCAGCGCCGCCACAATACCGCGAGGCGTCGATGTGCGGATGTCGCCAGGAGTACCGCCAGGGACCCATCCAGTCATGCCCGAGAACGTCATCCTATTCAGGATGGACGCGTTGGACATCAAGAACATCGTTGCCTGGTTGTTTGGCGTCACGCCGTCAGCGGCGAGGCCAGGCGCGGGCTGAACGATAACAGTACGCTGGTTGTCACCAACAATTGCAACCGTCGGAGGCACAATGATAGGCAACTGCGATTCAGCATAAACGCCGGTCTTCACAAAGATCGTGGCAGGCTGGCCGACAGGCACTGCTGCAACCGCGTTCTTAATGTTGGCGAAAGGTAGCGCCATGCTCGTGCCGGGGTTGGTATTGTCACCATCCGGCGAAACATAGAAGACGTTGGTCGAACCGGTCGCATTGATCCAGTCAATGTCGATGCCGTTAGCGGCCACGGTCAGGCTATAGCCTTCCAGACCCGGAGTGATTACGGGCAGAACATCGTCACCACCCTGGGCAAAGAACACCCACTTGCCTGCGTCGTATTCGACGCTGAAGTTCGGGCCCGACGTGAAGTCCTCAGTCGCAATGTAGGACGAGCCCACATTACGGACAATGTCGTTGGTCAGGTAAGGCGTGCTCGAAGCCCATGCACCGCGCCACCGCACACCACCGTTGAACACTTCCCACCTGTTTGCAGCCAGGTCAGTAGCGAACACACTAGAAGTGTTCTGGATCAAACAGATGTAGGTGTTGCCGCCGTAGGTGACGATGTCGTTGACGTAGTACAGTGTGGCCGTTGTCCAGTCTCCGCGAGTGCGGATCGTGTCGACGAACAGTTCCCAATAGGAGGTGTTCGTAGGCACGTTGCCGGTCGTATTGGCTGTACAGACATAGAGGTTTGCACCGTATGCCACGACCTGGCCAGGCACATAGGCCGTTGCGCCGTTATAAACGCCTTCCGGAGAAATACCTTGTACAAACGGACTCCAGAAGGTAGCGTTTGTCGGATTATTTCCGTTCGTCGTCTGGATCGCAATGTATGTCGACGGGCCGTATGAAACAACGTCGTTCGGCTGGTATGTGGTCGTGGGGCTGTACACGCCTTCAAACTGGATTGCTTCAACAAACTGCGACCAGATCGACGGGAATAGATCAGGTCGTTTGTTGATGTTGTCAGCCAGAGACACATACACGGTAGAGCCGTAAGCAACGGCATCACCGATAAAGTACTGAGTACCGGCATTCCACTCACCAATGAAGTTGATACCCTCAACCATCATTGCCCAATACGAAGGATTTGTCGGCTCATTGCCAATCGTCCGTACGACATTGATGTACACATATACGTTACCGCCGTAGCGGACAACGTCGTTGAGTTCGTATTCAGTCAGGTCATTGTAGTTGCCTGCCCAGTAGAACCGTAATTTTCCAAGATCGACAACTTGAGTCATATGAACACCATCTCCAGATGGCCCTTATCCCCCCAACGGAACTGATAAGTGCCGGTTGACCAAATCCAATTTACGTACTCATTCGGGCCAATGATGTAGCCCGGCTGTGGCAAGTTGACCGTGGACCCGTCATTGATGATGTCAATGTTCAGGTCTCCGGTTGCTTGGATCAGCTTGAACCCGTAAAAGGTCTTATTTGCTAGATCCGTCCCTGTATGAAATTCCGCCATCACACGCTCTCCAATACAGAAACAAGGATATCAAAGCCGTTATTTACTGCTGTAGAGGCCATAAGTTGATCGCCTGCTTCCAGGACAATCTTGTTGCCTCGCATCAACTCTTCCGTTTGACCAGGGCCGACTCGGTATTGTTGAAGAATCATTGTGTTATTTGAACTCCTTCTGTGCCAAACGTCAATCGGCAATTCCGAGCCGTAGATGTTTGCGGCGCTGAGTCCAATAACCACGGTACCACTGGCGGCAGTGTGGATAACGGTATCCGCTTCGCCAAGATTTCGTGTTGCGGTGCTTTTGAACGCTGCCATGCCTTACCCCAATGCAATCGCAAAAACGATGGCTGATCCCGCAGGGTCGTAGACCAGGGAGCCATCTGGGTTGTTGTACACAGCGCGCTCGGCGGGGAGGGTACAAAACACCTCCTTAGTGCCCGCCCCAAAGTTCACAATCAGGTTGTTGTTTGAACTGGTCAGGATCAGGTCCCGAGACACTGCGCCCGAGCTGAAAGTGCCAACACCTACTTCCCACTGCCCCAACGAGTCGTTAGTGATCGTGTAATAGGTGCTGTTGCCTTCGCCAATTGCTGCGGCAAAGGTCGTATACCCGGTGAACGCCCCGGTGACCGCAAACGGCCCCGTACCAGCGGAGGCACTGGTTTCTCTGACGCGATCGGATACGACAAAAGCCATGGCTTATACCAAGCGGATAACCGCAGTAGTCGGACCAGGGGGAGGGAAGATGATGGTGAAATCACCGTCCGTTGCGGTTTTGTCTGAACCAAAATCAAACACGGCAACAGAAGCATTTGCCTCAGTGTCGTTGTAGATTAAGCAGCCACGAGCCGTCAATGTGACGTTCGGAAACGTCAGGTCATTAAAGTCCAAAAATGCAGTGGTGCCTGTAAGCGTTACGCCCAGGCTGGTCAATGCACTGCCGCCTGCCGGGTAGTTTGTCCCTGTTGAAGAGACTTCACCGTCGGTCGTGTAGGCGGTTGTTGCCGGACCGATCGTTGCAGCAGAGGTGTACAAGGACAGATAGAACGTGTCCCCGCCAACAGCATTGAAGTTATGCACGCCCTGGAAGAGCTGCTGTTTGAAGGTAGAGCAAATTGCTTGTGAAATTGCCATTTTTTAATTCTCCAAGAGTTTTACCAGGTCCGCGTGCCCGTACGATTTTAACTTAGCCGACAAAGTTGTCCTATCAGAAATAATCGCTTGGTGCATGTAATGCACCAGCAATACGCGGATCTGTTCCTTAAACGCCTGTGCCTGATCCCGAATTACGGGGTGAACATTCTCTCCGACGTACAAAATCTTTTCGAGGGCCTCGCCTGCAAGTTCCTCCGGCGTGCGGCCACGGTTGTTCGTGGTACGCACGGTGACGTTGTTGAGAGCGGTAGAGAATTGAATGTCCATTTATCAGGGTCCTGGGCTGGGTGATTTGATAGGCAAACGGGCCATACCATCGCGGTACTCGTCGCGACGACGACGGCCCTGTTGTTCGATGCCGAGACCTTGGATTGCCTGCTTATAGCTGTTTTCAAAGTACGCCATCATGTCAGGCGGCCCTTTTGTGTAACTGTATGCCTGAATCAAACAGGCATACAGCAATGCCTCTGGGGCATAAGTGCTGATCCAGGTCGTCGGCTGGGCCTGAGAGATTTGAGGCGGACGTCGAATATAGCCAAGCTCCACCGAGTAGTCCGCATTCGGCGTAGGAGCCACGTAAAAGCTGTCCTGATCCCAAATGGAGTAATACTTGGGGACACCCGCAACCGACTGGTCTGGCCAGTACTCCTTCATGAAGGATGTGTCACGGAAGTCCAGAAACGACTGATCGCCCGTTGTCGGGTGAGTGATCAGCATGTAGCGATGGGTCAGCATGTCAGACGGTGCCGTCAAGAAACGGTTGTTCGTCGACATGTTGCCCTGCACTTCGAGCTTGAAGACGTCCAGGTCAATGTCGCGGAGAATACGGTTCTCCGCCATCGTGATGAACGTGTTAATCACCGACTCGGTGAAGACGTTCGATCCGACCTCAGTGTAGTTCCGGATGTTGGTGACGAGTTCGTTGTAGTTCATGTGACCACCACCGTAAGAGTTCCCTGCCCGATGCGGCCAACCAGTGCGGTCTGCTGCTGCTCAGGAAGCATATTGGTCGGGCCAGATATCGACCCGTTAACTGTATTTGCGCCTCCAATGCTTTGGAACGCCGAATCCCCGGGGGCTCCGAGATAAACCGAGAGCGGTTCTACACGATCAGGGCGCGGTTGCAGCAATGCGATCGCGTCGCCGTTGTACTTCAGCGGATCAAGCTGTGGCTCTTTCGGTTCGTAGTCATCCGGGCATACCTTAAATCCGCGCCAGTTCGTACGCAGGACGTTATACGGGTACCGCTGCCCGCAGTAGTCGCATAGTCCAAACGAGAATTTACCGGTCGCGAATGCCATGTCAGTACTCCAACTGTGGCACGAACGACACGCTGGCGGTGTCTCGGTCTTCCAAGGCAGCGCGGGTGAAGTCCTCTTCGTAAATAGCCTTGAGGCCTTGCGTACGCTCAGGCGCGTACTTCAGCGAAAGCTGGTACGCCAGGCCAGAAGCCAAGCACGGCAAGAAGCGGAAATTCACATCGGCCGTGTTTGTGTACGCACCGGCATCCTGGATGCGGCGGATTCGGTAGTAGACGAATCCGTAGACCTGGTTCGCAGCGGGGTAGAAGAATACCTTGGGCACGTTCGTACGCTGCACGTAGTACTGCGCAGGACGGGCCTGGGTTGTCTTATCCGGGACGTTCAGGTACTCTTCACGACTGATTCGATCAATCGTGATGTCAGTGGACGGCGACTGCGAATAGTCGCGAATCACCGCAGACAGCACGTTGACCGTATCGGTCTCCAGCGAGATCTCATTGTCGCCGGGCTGCAGCATGTACACCTGCTCCTCAATGGTCCACAGATTCAGGCCGCGATTAGCCCAGTCTAGGAACAAGAGGTTGAGCGACCGACGCGCAGAAGTAAGCTGATAACCATTGGTCATCCGCATTCCGCAGCGTTCAAACGCCTCTTCGATCAGGTCATCGATCGAGAGATTGAAGTCGGTCGTTCCAGAGGTGGCCATTAGTCACACATCCCGCCGTTTCGCATTTTCTTGACGCCCTTCATGGCCATCAACTTGTGCGCATTGACTGCTCCGCCCTTTTTCATCATGATGGGGCCCGTTTTCTTGCTGGTCTCAGACATCATTCGATTCTTTGGACCGCTCATGACGCACCCGCCGCCTTTGGTGGCGCAACCCATACCTTTTCCAGCCATGATTATTTTCCTTTCTTGGCGACCTTGCCGCCCTTTTTCATGCCCATAGCCATCACACCGTCATAGCCGGTGGTAGCCGCCTTCTTCTTCATCGCACGGCCCTTGCTGTCAGCCGTTTTCTTCTTCATCGCACGGCCTTCCATGTCGGCCATGCCACCGGACATCATCTTCTTTGCTTTCATCGATTGCTCCTTCTGTGGTTTGGCCGTTTTGGCCGATGCTACGAACGCTTCTTCCGTGGGTGCGCCTTTTTGACCGGCTCTACGCATTTTTTCGGGCGACCCCGCTTCGATCCTGCGGCGCTTGGCCCAGATGTTTGCGTAGAGACCTGGTTTTGCTGGCATACCTCTTCCTTTACCTCATTCCCTTGACCGCTCACGGGTGTTGAGCTGGTCAAGCCTTTGTTCAAGTCTGTCGAATCGATTATCGACGTGTTCGACGATTTTCGCCATATCTGCACGAACTTCTGCACGAGTGATGTGATCACGGGCAACCTCCTCTCTAGTTTTATTGAGAAGAATGCTCAGTCGACTCAACTCCGCAAACTTCTCCTTAACGACGAAGGCCATGACACCCACCAGTCCAGTCAGAACGATGTTCCATATCAGCATTTCCATAAATCAACATTTCCATCGTTTTCTCGCCTGGCGAAGGCGACTGTTTGGATCCTTTGCCGCTTCCGGGAACATCTTCATCTGCCCTTCCGAACGCGCACAGTAACTCTTGCGACGTTTGGCTCGTGAGACGGAATAAGGCTTCTGCTCCGTCACGGCAGTTTTTAGTTTGCTCCCAGGATTTTCACGACGATAGGCAGCCACGCCTTTTTTCGTCATGCCTGCACCTGCCTTGGTTGGGCGGAAATTCCCGCTCTTTACCGAGGTTTTGATGCCCATTCCAGAACGCTTAACGATCGGCATTTTGGATGAGCACCATGTTAAACATCGCCGAAACGGCGTTGTTGTTAGACGCCCCTACCGCCGTTGCTTCGATGTCCGTTTTCTCTAGGATCGGGACGGGGTATGGGAATGGATAGGGCGCAGCACCGTTATTCAACGTCGTGACCGCAACAGTGTGGCGAATGCCTTCTGCTCCAGTCGTCAATAGACGTCCAGTAATGGCATTGCTGCCACCTGCTTGCCCACAAGACAGCAATCCTGCTGTCAGGTATGCGGTATAGCCTGCTGGGACGGTGTAGTGGGCCGTGGTGCTGTTATTGAAGCCTGGGGCCACAACACCATAGCTAATGGCTGGAACGCCTGCTGTGACCGTTCCTGTGCCCACGTAAATCGTGCCTGCATTGGCCAAGCCCGTGCCTGCAGACTGAACCCTCAGATAATTGATACGGCGGAAAAGCAAGACGGTTTGAACGGGCGTCTGCCCGTTCAGCGTAACAGTCTCGCTGATTTCGTTGAAATCATTGTCCAGGCCGTTAATCAGAAGCGTGTGTGCGCCTGTTCCAAGGGGTGTTGCATCATCCAGCGCGCTGGTTGAACTCACCTCCATGCTGATGGCCGTTGCTGGATGCGGCGTCAATCCTCCATTCGGCCAGATGGTCTCTTCCGCCTGGTCGATGTCTGGGTTGTATCCAAAGACAGTCACTGCCTTGTGATAGGCAATCTGCCCCCGCGACACCTGAAGCTCAAAGGGCTCAAAGGTGCCTACCCGGGTAATGGAGGACTTCTCAGCCATTACGCTGCCGCTCCACCGTCAAAGAGGACCGTGACGCTTGTGATGGTTGAACCAAACTTAAGGTACAAACCGTCCTTGAACAGGATGCCCTGGTCAGGGATCACGAAGTTCTGCGAATCCGCAACTGAGGTTGTGGACAGCGTCATCAACAACGGGTCTGTGTCCGCGTTGCCGTCATAGAACTCAAGATTTGATGGGCCTCCCGCGCTGTGCGTGAAGTACACGCCGCAAATGCGGTTCCTGCCATCGATTGCCTGTCCTGTGCCCGTCTTAAAGACGGTTGAAATGTTACTCGCGCTCATGGGAACCCCCTATTAAGCGCCGAATACAATCACGCCATAAGTAGCTGGACCTGCGTCAACGGGGCTGCCAGAGACGTTGCTGGCACGAACAGTGACGGTATCAGTTGCCGACACAAACGCGTCAAAGGCGAGCCCAGCCGCAGGGGCTGCTGGAAGCGCCAGTGCTACTGCATTGCCGACGGTTGCGCCAACAACGGTGATAGTCAAGCTGCCTTGAGCGCCTGCACCAATAGAGGTGAAATCCAGCGTAGCTGAATTAGCGAGAATTTTATTGACGGTTGCGCCTGCTCCAACAATGAATCCATTGAGGGATTTGACAGGACCCGAAAAGGTAGTAATAGCCATTTAAGTGCCTCACATGCGAGTTGTGGCGTATCTGTCTGCATGTCGTCAGCCGGGACTGTCAGATACACCGGGGACCCCGGGATGTGTTAAATATACACCTGATTTCAAAAAATAAAAAGGGGGCCGAAGCCCCCTTTCTATCAAGCAGCTCCAGGAGAGCCGAAGATACCGCGTGGATCGCTAAAGCCGAAGCTGTAACGCTCACGGGCCTTGTAACGCACGTTACCAGTGTCGAAGTCGCCTTCAAAACCAGTCTTCATGCTTACACGCTCGAACATCTTCATGCCGTTCGGGGCGTCGGTTCGGATGAACCAGGCGTCCGGATCGGTCAGGTAGTGGTTCACAGCGTAGCCCTGGGGGACCATGCCCATGTTGCGGACCGCGTTGATGTCGTTGTCTGCAGTACCAGTACGCAGAGTGGACTTCAGGATGCGATCAGCCGTGAACTGCAGCTCTTTCGGGATCAGGAGCTTGAGGCCCTGAACAGCGATCTTCAGGCCGCGTTCATCAGTGAACGCTGCGATGTCGATCAAGGCCTGCTCAAGGGAGGTCTCGCTCAGATCGGCAGGAGTTGCCAGTTCGTTGCGCAGGTTAGGGCCCGACAGGGTCGGGTGGTTGTCTGCGCAAAGTGCCACACCGTCGCCACCAATCGAAGTCGTGAAAGCGCCGTTCAAAACGGACGCAGCACGAATCTGCTTGGTGTTGGACATTGAACGAGCCAATGCCTTGGTGTAACGAGCTGCCAGAGATGCGTACAGGTTGTCCTCAACTGCCTCTTCAGTCAGTGAGAAAGCCAGTGCGATGGTCTCGTGGGTATAACGTGCAGTGTAGACCTCTTGTGCTTGGTCGTACGCGACGCCTGCACCTTCGACCTTCACAGGAGCACTGTCAAAACCCGACAGCATCACTTCTTCTTCAAATGCACGATCAGACGACTCAATGTCATAAATCTGTTTGTGCTCTTGCTCGTAGCCTTTGTACTCAAGGCCGAATAGAGCGTTGAGACCAGGCTCAAGCTCTTTTACCAGTTGGGCGCGTGAAATTGCCATGATTTAGCTCCTATTAGGGTGCAGGTGCTGTATTGGCAACGCCGGTGCTGCCGTACAGGTGTGCGTTAATTTTGACGACTACGTCCACGAAAATCTCACCAGGGGTGTTATTCGGGGCATTGTAGAAGCCAACAATCTTCAACACGCGACCGGCGACGTTTCCAATGGTTGCGGAATCCAGCTCAGAGGCCGACAAACCAGTGGTATTGCTACCAGCGGTATATGCGATATCAGCGTTAAGGCCGATATTGGCTTGAACCACGTTTGCGTTTGCCTGGACCAAGAACAACTGGCTAGGATCGTCAATCACGTCAGCTTGGATCGTGCCGCTGGGCAGATTGACAGAACCAGGATAGAAGTTCTTCCAGGTAGGCTTACCCGTAGTGGGATCAGCGTAATAGCAGCCATTGAAGACGCCTACGGCTGCGGTATGCAGACCAGAGTCGAACTTCACAATATAGCCGCCAGAGAGGGTGACGAGGTCACCTTGGTAGATTGCCCCGGCCTGGTTGTCAGCAATCGAATAACCGTACTGTTTTTGAGCACCAGTAGCGGAGAGATTGCCGAGCGGACGCAGACCAAAAGGCTTATCGACGTTTGCCATTTTGTCTATTCCTTAAAAAGTTATTCAGCGTCTTTAGGAGCGCCGAACGATACGCGGGACCGTCGTTCCGGACTCTGAATACGCATAGAAGCATGCGCATTGGATTTCAGGAGTTCGTTATCGACAGACTTTTGTTGATCATGGGCTCGCGAGTTGTAGTACGCATTGCGCTCCTCAACCGTCTCTTCGGGGATACGAGCCAAGAGCAGACCTCCCACGCTGATCACACCAGCATGTCGGCCGTCTTCCATCGTAGGCGAAGTGAAGTCGGGATGTTCATCAGCACGAACCAGCTCGTAGCCTTCGCGAAGCTTACCGGCCACGTTGATTCGATCTTCTTGACCACCGGCTTCAGCGCGGATCCAGCGATGCTTGAATCCCGGAGGAGCAGGAGGCGCATCAAGTCGTGAAGGCGGTGTCCACGAGCGACGGCGCGCAGAGGCTTCACGTGTGTCGGAAGCACGGGGGCTGCGGTTCAGTTTTGGCACATTTGTTTCGCTCATTTCATCACTCCTTTACGTACTTGGCGTATTCCTCAAGCGGAACACCCAGTTTTTTGGCAATCGCAACTTGACTCGGTGACAACCGGACAGTGCGGCGTGCGTTATTTACCCCCGAAGATCGGGCTGCAGGTGCTACCGTTTGCACGGGTCTGGTAGTCCTGTTATTTTGTTGCGCAGAATTTTGGTCGGCGAATTTATGCGGAAACGCGTCACGCATTCTGCGGTCCAGTTCATCATAATACTCATTTGAATTCGGGTCAAATCCCTCCTGGGCAATAAGCTGCATGTGAATCCCACGGACGGCAGCGGTCATTGCGACATCCCGACCAAACCACTGATTGCGTTCTGCCCAGTCTTCGGCCTGCGGATCGGGCTCCGTTTCCTGCTGCACCGGCTGACGATACTGCTGTTGTGGCTGCGCCTGGGGCGGCATCATTTGGGTCTGCTGGGCAATCTGTGCCTGACGAGCTGCGGCCTGCTCTGCAACCTGGCGCTGGTCGTACATGATGCTGGCCAGGCGCTCCTGGGCCTCCATCTCTGTCTCCGTATCCCCCTCTTCACGCGCCTTGCGGATGATCTGCTTGAGAGCAACGGCCTGCGTCTCAATGCGGGTTTTAGCCTCGTCTAAGCGGCCTGCGTCACTTTGCTGGGCAGCCCTTTCCAGTTCCTGGGCACGGCGCTGGACTTGTTGGGCATATTCGATTGCGGCCTGCTCTCGACGTTGCGTCTCCCTCAGCCTGGCGGTCAGCTTGTCAATACGCTTCTTGACCTTGTCGCTGTACTCGCCAAGTTCATCGTCATCCGATGCGACGGTTTTGGGGGAAGCTGCCGCCGTAGACGTCTCCACAACGGGCGGCGGTTCTTTACCGAGCACCTCCGCATTTCCGCCATCCCCATCCAGGGCGACGGTGGCGGGCTTTTCGTCCTCGCCAATGTTGAATTCAAGTTGTTCACCTGACATTGCCTTCTCCTTTACATGTGCAAGATGTCGGCAGGATTGGAAATCCGGCCGATGATCTCGTCGTCGTTCAAAATACGAATTTCCCCGCCATCGATAGTGATGCGGGACCCCGCGTAGCGACCGAAAATAATCCAGTCGCCTTCCTGGCACCACGGGCCAAGTGGGAACTTGGACTCGTCTTTGTATGCCAGCTCGCCCACACGAAGCACATAGCCCACTGTGGTAGCAAGCTGCGTCTTTTTCTGGGTCTCTTCGGCCAGGACGATGCCGCCCTTGGTCTTTTGGGGTCCTCTGTAGGGCAGGATGGCAATACGCCAGCCCACCGGGACAGGGATGCGATCGCGGACAGGCTCAGAGAGCTGTTCCGGATCAAAATTTCCCTCCTCATCGTAAGCATCCGTGAGGTTGGGGCCTCGTGCGGCTTTCGCCTCGGCCTCTTCCTTCCACTTCTGCTCCAATGCAGTCAGGGGTTTTTCTTCGACAACGTCGGTCATGCTGGATCTCCTTTCTGGTTAAAGATCTTCATCGGGTGCCCGCTTATTCAAAAGCTCTTTGACGGACATCTCGACCATTTTCAAACCTTCAAGGCGACCCATCATGAAACGATAGCGTTCCATGTCCGAGATCGTGCCGTTGAGCACAATCGTCTCGGAGTCAGCGATCAGCTTTCTAATTTCTTTCAGGACTGCATCTGCAAATTCGAGCATGGTCGATTTCCCATGAAAAGCAGACAGTGTTTAAGGGCCACTGTCTGAACGCCCTCTTCTCAATAAATCTTAACCGGATTATTGCCGTCCCTCTTTTTGACGACCATCGTAGGCCCAGGAACGCCCTTGGGCTTGCTCAGTGTCATACCGCCCTTGGCCTTCTTCACAGGCTCCTTGCGCGATTTGCCTGCAGTGGAAAGAGCAATTGCGACAGCCTGCTTTACAGCGGCCTTTTTGCTCTTTGGCTTGCTGGTCCCGATGGAACCCTTTTCTTTGTACGCGCCCACCATCTCGCTGATATTTGAGCTGATGGTCTTTTGGCTAGAACCTTTTTTCAATGGCATCACTGTCTCCTTGCGTTGATCTGTTGGATTTGGTTGCTGCGGGCCTGCTGCACGGCCATCATGTTGGCGCGTTCACGTGCGACATTCGCACGTAAGTCCGCGATGTTCTCTTGTGACTGGATGCGTTGCTGGTTGATCGCAGTGTTCTGCTGCATCTTCGCGGCATCAAGCTGTAGACGCTCACGAGCAATCTGCTGGTCGGCCTGGTCGGCTGCCGCACGCTGTTGAATCTCAGCTTCCTTGAGCGCCACGATCGGATCAGGGCCACCGCCGCCAGCGAGCTGGTTCTGCATGTCACGCACTTGCTGCATGTACTCGGCAATCTTCAGAGCAATCATGCCTTCGCGCTGAATGGCTGAGACCATGCGGTCTGGATCGCTGCCGTATTGCTTGAACAGCTCGGCTTCCACGTCCTCTTCGGCCTTCAGGCGCACATGCTCCAGAATGTGTTTCTGCAATGCCAGGATGGATTGCGGCATCGACTGCAGGATGGGCGACATGCCCATGACCAGGTGCGAGAAGATGTGTGCATCGTGCTGTTGGCCAGCAAAGGCCTTCAGCTCCATCATGTCCAGCAGATCAGAGTTCTCCTGTGCAGGGTCCTTCGGAATGTTGGTGTGCTGCGGACGCAGAATACCGTCGATGTCACGCACGTTCATGGCCGCATACACGCGGTAGTAGGCCTCGTACATGTTGTGCATCTGCGGCGCGCTCTGCGCGATCTGCAACTGCGTCTGTGCCAGCATGATTCGCTGTGCAGCAGAGAAGATGTTGGGATCTGCGACCGGCAGCACTGCCACCATGTCGTCAAAGTCCTTGCGCTTAATGCTGCGGCTTGCGCCAGGCACGTCGTACGGGTACTCGTCAGGCAAGTACTCGCCAAAGCCACGTGCCAACATTTCAAACTCAAGCTTCTGGGCGTAATGCAGGCGCTTGTGGATAGCCGACATGACCATGGAGCCGCGTTCGAGCAGCGCAATCGTCGTTCCGACAGCCGCTTGCTGATTTCCGTCGCCAACTTGCATGTCTGCAATGCTGGCCAAGCGGCGACCAGCGTCAACGCAGAAGCCAAGTAGCGCCATCAGCGTCTGGCTGGGCTCTTTGTACGGCAAAGGCAACAACGAGGCCTGCAGTTCCGCGCCACCGGCGTCCATGTCGCGCCATTCGCCCGGTTGCAGCGGTTTATCGTCGTCCGAAATGCGTGCGCCCTTGGCTTTGAAGCCTGAAGGCAGGTTTGCGAGCGTTCCAGCGTCGATAAGCTGGCGCAAAGAGCTGGTTGCGGACTTCGTGAGGCCACCAATCAGGTGAACAAAGCCCAATCCGTACGCGCCAGGGCCCTCGACAAGCACGTAATGGACAAAATACTCGATTCGAGTCTTCAGGTCGTCGTCTTCGCTCCAATTTCTACGAATTCCGACCAAGCGACCAGTGCTTTCCTCGATCGTAACCACGTACGGACGCTTGATTCCGGTAGTTTCACCGTCTTCGTCCTTGTCTTCAAAGCCCTCCAGGTCCAAATCGACGTGGAATTCGAGCAAAAAGATCTCGTCGGTGTGCGTTGTAGGCGCTTGACCCGTGATTTTGTCGATCTTGGCCTGGATATCACTCGGTTGATCAGGTGCCGGTTCCGGTTCAATCGTGTAATCGAGGTATTCGCCCGCCCAAACACGCTTGCGATAGTCGTTTTCGTACATCGGGATGCGGTGAGTGATGCGAGGGCACTCGCTCATCACGCTCGAACCGCCGTACGGGATGTACAAATCGTCGGCAAGGACCAGTTTTGACACCATTCGACCCAAAGTCGCGTCGAAATAGGTCTTCTTGAACACCGAACCACCATAGCCCAGGAAGAAAAGTGCCTGGTCCATCTCCGGTGTGAACTCCTTCATCACCGTGGTGATCTGGTAGTTCATGAAATCTTGCACGCGAGAGGCCTGCTGGGCCTTCTCCAAGGTCTCTTTACCAATGATCTGCGTGCGAACAGGGCCACCAGCAGGCATCAGCTCCTTGAATGCCTGCGCCTGGAACTGCACAATGGCCTCAGTGAGCATCGGATGCACCGCACCAGAGGCCCCACGGAAGGGCTGTGTGCGCTCTTCCAGCTTGAATCCAAGCAGATCCAAGCCCTTGGCATACATCGTCTCCCAATCGGCCCTGGAGGCCTTGTCTGCCTCAAACAGATCCAGCAGGTCTAGTGAAATGCGATTACGAACATCAGGGTCTACGACCTCTGCCATGTTGTCGTAAAAGCCAACATCAGACTCCTCGTCCTCTCCAATCTCGACCGTGGCGCTGCCATCGTCTTCCAAGACGACTTCGATCTCCGGCATGCCCTCCTGTTCGATCTCAATTGACGTTGTAGGCGCTGAGTTGACTGCTTTATCTATGGACATGGTTATCGCCTCTTACTCGATTTTTTGATGAAGTCGGCGACTACTTCTCCGCCGTCCTTAAATTTTTTCTTGGTGTATGCTCCCCTGGCCGTGTTCGACGTGTCATAGACCACGTACGACCGACCACCACTCACGCCACCAGGTGTGAACTCCGCGCCCTGGAACCCCATCAGCTTGAAAACGCCAGGAAGCATGGTCTTCGGAATTTGCGCCTTACGAACCTGCTCGTAAATATATTCCCCGCTGACTGTGGGCCCTTCTACGTTCTCCACTTTCGTGCTGAACTTGCGCAACTTGTCCAAGACTTCACGCGGGTACTGACGATCGTGCATCAGAATCCGGTCACGCATCAGGTCAACCGGATACACCGCAGGAGCGGCTTCATTCTCCGGCACCGACTTGCCCACTCGCTTTGTGGCAGAACGGCTGGCATACTCCGCGTCATCCGTCAGATACAGGCCTTGGCCCATGTCTGCAGTTCTTGCCCCACGATTGACGTCATATGGACCAACAATCTCGCGTGTGTGCCCTGTGTAGGCCCGAATCATCGGCGCTTCTGTCGCTCCTTTGGCGGCTTCGCCAAAAGGCAACGCGAGCTGCTTCTCCAACGTCTTCCCGGCTCCACGCGTCATCGCAGCCATCGCGGCGGCTGCCGACCCTTTTACAGCGCCAGCAGGATTCAACGACGAACTGATCAGCTCGGCCGTCTCATTGGCAACACCCTTCTGCGGTGGAGGCAACAGGCCACGCTTAGTCAAATACTCCGTCGACATCACCACCTCTTCAGGCTTGATCATGCCTGACATGGTGAACGGCATTGCTGCAAGGTCCACGGCTCCCGTGACAACCTGCGGCACACCTCGCGCCACCGACAACCCAACCTTCTTGAGCGTCTCAGCAGCACTGGGCCGGGGTTCTTGAGCCGTGGCCCGTGGCTCGGGCTTCTCGCCTTC
>Ga0315906_10004686_pt1 | contig 17436 bp, 15 predicted proteins | sample LakEriMetagenome_4_FD_203526 | JGI IMG/M metagenome (GOLD analysis project Ga0315906, IMG submission 203526) | Freshwater fungal communities from buoy surface, Lake Erie, Ohio, United States - Buoy 2 MA122 | ecosystem: Environmental > Aquatic > Freshwater > Lake > Lake biofilm | place: USA... | reverse complement strand
GCTGAAGGCCTGTCATTGCATCAAATGAAAGGAATGGGCTACAACCCATTCACTCGAATTTACGCCATGAACGCCGACACGGATGTGAACTACTTGATGGCCACTCAAAAGCCTTTGGGCGGCTGAAGTTTCAAAGACCAAGTATGAAGTTTCAAAGTATTCAAGCGGTCTTGTTTGATCTCGATGGCACGCTCATTGACAGCGCCCCAGATTTGGGGGCAGCGGTGGACAAAATGCGAGTAGAGCGGGGCTTGGCTTCTTTGCCCCTTTCGCATTACCGGCCAATGGCGGGTGCAGGCGCACGGGGCATGATTGGTTTGGCTTTTGGCTTCACGCCAGAGCATCCCGAATATGACGCCATGAAAGAAGAGTTTTTTTGCAATTACGAAGCCTGCATGACAGAACGAACCTTTGCATTTGAAGGTGTATCGCAAATGATTGAGGCCTTGGTTGCCGCCAAATTGCCTTGGGGCGTTGTGACCAACAAATCCAAGCGTTTTGCAGAGCCGCTTACCCAGGCCATGCCTCTTTTTAAATCGGCCGCCGTGGTCATCAGTGGCGACACCACGCCCTACGCCAAACCCCATCCAGAGCCTTTGTTGGAAGCGGCCAGGCGTTTGGGTATTCCAGCCAATGCTTGCGTGTATGTGGGAGATGACGAGCGCGACATCGTGGCGGGTCATGCCGCCGACATGAAAACGGTGGCGGCCACCTATGGCTATTTAGGTTTGCAAAGTGATGTGCAAAAGTGGCGTGCGCATGCCCAAATTCATTCGCCTTCTGAGCTTTTAAGTTTGATTTCAATCTGAATCATTTCAATTGAATTTCACAGGCCGGCGCTGGCATGGAAAATTTTTCACGCTGACCCGCACTTTCTTGCACGAAAAGTTGGCCCCTTCGCCATCTTTTGGGGTTTTGGAGGCTGTTAAATTCAGAGTCCCCCGTTATGCTACGGGCTACTTATTTTGATGATTTAGCAACAGGAGTTTTCATGAGCAACGTGACTTGGTCTGGTGGTGTAGAACATTGGACAAAAAAGGGTGACATCAATCTGTTTCTTTGGCAGAAAAAAGCATCTCCCAATGTGCCCTACGCCGGCACCATCTTCTTTGTGCACGGCTCCTCGATGGCCTCACAACCCACCTTCGACTTGTCGGTGCCTGGACGCCCTTACTCTTCAGTGATGGACTGGTTCAACGAGCGCGGCTTTGATACTTGGACCATGGACAACGAGGGTTATGGCCGTTCTGACAAACACCGTCCTATCAACTCTGACATTGCCAATGGTGCTGAAGATTTGGCCGCAGGCAGTGAATACATTTTGAAGCATTCAGTCTCGCAAAAGCTGTTCTTGTATGGTATTTCCTCCGGCGCTTTGAAAGCGGCTTTGTTTGCGCAAAATCACCCCGAGCGAATTGCCAAATTGGCCCTCGATGCGTTTGTCTGGACGGGTGAGGGCAGTCACACCCTGGAACAGCGCCGCAAAAAATTGCCTGAGTTTTTGGCTAAAAATCGCAGGCCCATCGATCGCGCTTTCGTGCACAGCATTTTTGATCGCGACCATCCAGACACAGCGGACCAAGCCACCGTCAGCGCTTTTGCAGATGCCATTTTGACTTTGGATGACTCCATGCCAACAGGCACTTACGTGGACATGTGCTCCAAGCTGCCAGTGGTCGATCCTCTCAAAATTTCGGTCCCTACCATTGTGATGCGTGGCGAGTACGATGGCATTGCAGGTCTTGATGACCTCATCGATTTCTACAAACTGCTGCCCAACACAGACAAGCAGTTCAGTGTGATGGCCGGTATTTCGCATGCCAGTTTCCAGCAAAAAAACTACATGATGGCCTATCACATTCTGCACAGTTACTACACCATGCCTACACCAATCTACAGGGGATAAACCATGCGTCACATCGTTCGAAATGTCTGCAGAGTTGCGCTGCTCAGTTTTGTGTTGGGGGGCACTGCCACCGCCGCTTTGGCGCAGGCTTATCCCAACAAACCCATTAAATTGATCGTGCCATTTGCGCCCGGAGGTTTTACGGACGTTGTGGCGCGAATATTGGGGCAGAAGCTTTCGGTGTCGCTGGGGCAGCCCTTTGTGATTGAAAACAAAGCGGGTGCGGGATCAACCATTGGCACTGACTTTGTGGCCAAGGCCGCGCCTGATGGCTATACCCTTGTGATGGTCTCCACCACGCACGTCATCAGCCCCTCTATTTACCCCAAGCTACCCTACGACCCCATCAAGAGTTTCACGCCTGTGGGCAAGTTGGTCGATTCTGCGTATGTTTTGTTGGTCAACCCCAAAGTGCCTGCCAACAATGTGGCTGAATTCATTGCCTTGGCCAAAGCCTCGCCTGACAAAATTCACTATGCATCTTCAGGCAACGGCAGTGCTCAGCATTTGATGGGTGGCATGTTTGCGGCCATGACAGGTGTCAAGATGAAGCATGTGCCTTACAAAGGCAGTGGCGGCGCAGCCAATGACTTGGTAGCGGGTGTGGTGGAGAGCAGCTTCGCTGGTGTGCCCAATGCCATGGCCCAGGTGCCTGCTGGAAGGCTCAAGGCTTTGGCGGTGACCACTTCCAAGCGCATACCTCAGCTGCCGGATGTGCCTACCATGCAGGAAGCGGGCGTCCCTGGCTACAACGCCAGCATTTGGTTGGGCCTATTGGCCCCGGCGGGCACACCCAGAGACGTGGTCATGAAGCTCAATGCAGAAATTGCCAAGGTTTTGAGTGCCGCGGATACCAAGAAGGAGCTGTATGCAGCGGGTGTAGAAGCTGATATTTCTTCGCCTGAAGCATTGAACACCTTGATGGTTCAAGAATTGGACCGTTGGGGCAAAGTCATCAAAGACGCAGGCATCACCATGCAATAAGGCTTTAATTTCATGTCCAATAGCGGCATGACATTTCAGCAAATCAGCCAGATTCGAAACCAATTGCGTTGCTTGGGGGCACGGCCTGCCCATGAGCAACGCATTTTGCGTTTGTGGTCACAGGCCAAACCGCAAAACAGTGGCAGTCGGCCTCTAGAAAGCTTCATGCCCTTGGCGCTGCGGCAAGCATTGCCTCAGTTGTCCGAAAGTCTTTCGAGTTTGCTTCGACTGCAATCCAGCCATCCCGCAGAAGATGGTTCGGTTCGTTGGCTTCTTTCTTTGCAAGATGGACAAACTGTCGAAACAGTGGGTTTGCCTCGCGATGGGGTGTGTGTGTCTTCGCAAGTGGGTTGCGCTGTAGGTTGTGTCTTTTGCATGACGGGCAAAGAAGGCTTGATTCGCCAAGTAGGCAGTGCAGAAATTGTGGCGCAAGTGGCTTTTGCCAGGCTGCATCGTCCCGTCAAAAAAGTGGTGTTCATGGGGATGGGTGAACCTGCTCACAATTTAGACAATGTGTTGGAGGCCATCGAGCTGCTGGGCACGGTGGGCAACATTGGTCACAAATCTTTGGTTTTTTCAACCGTGGGTGATGCGCGAGTTTTTGAGCGATTGCCACTCGGTTTGGTCAAGCCAGCCTTGGCGCTTTCTTTGCATTCCACCCGAGCCGATCTTCGCTCGCAATTGCTGCCGCGCGCGCCCAAGATGAGCCCAGAGGAGTTGGTGGAGGCTGCAGAAATTTATGCCCAACAAACCGGCTATCCCATCCAATACCAGTGGACACTCCTGCAAGGTATCAATGACACGGAAGAAGAAATAGAGGGCATCGTTCGTCTGCTCAAGGGCAAATACGCACTCATGAACATGATCCCTTATAACGCCGTAGACGATTTGCCCTTCAAGCGGCCCTCTTGGGAGCGAGCGGCTGAAATAGCTCGCTCACTTCACAAGCGGGGTATTTTGACCAAGCTCAGAAATTCAGCGGGGCAAGATGTAGAGGGCGGATGCGGGCAATTGAGGGCGCGACAAATCAAGGCCGAAGCGGGCGAGTCTCAACATTCAATTTCAGAAACGCCTGTTCACTTTGTCAAAGCGAAGCCGGCCACTGTTTTGTAATTGTCAGAAATTTGGCGCAATTCGTCTTGGCTAATTAGATCGTCAATGTGCCTGAAAGGCTTGCCACCGCTGAGTTCTTGCGCCTTCATGATGATGAAGTCGGGTGGCACATTGCGGTTGGTCTCGACCACCTTGGCCGTGGGCGCCAAACGCAATGCTTCGTAAGCCTTGAGTGCATCCTGTGGGTTGCTGTGCAAGCTGAGTTGTTCAGCCAAAGTGCGAGCATCTATGAGTGCTTGAGCTGAGCCATTGGAGCCTCGGGGGTACATGGGGTGGGCTGCATCGCCCATGAGCGTCACTCGGCCTTGCGTCCAATAGGGCAAAGCGTCTTTGTCGACCATGGGGTATTCAAAAACTTTCTCAGCTTTCAAGATAAGTTCTGGCACATTCAAGAAATCAAAGGTCCAGTCCTTGAAGATTTCTGCGCACACAGCAGGATCGCCGGGACGATTCCAGTCGTTCATGGCGGCATTGGGTTTTTGGAGTTCGGCCACCCAATTGATGAGTTGATTGCCTTTGCCATCAACATTGTCAATGATGGGGTAGATCACCATCTTGCCCACTTCGACGGTGCCAATGCGCAAATAGCTTTTGCCCGTCAAAATGGGGGGATGAACTGTGACGCCGCGCCAGGTGTTGATGCCCGCAAAACAAAGTGCATCTTGGGGATGCATTTGTTTTCGGATGACCGAGTTCACGCCATCACACGCCACTGCAATTTGTGCATTGACTGAAACTGGCTGGCCCGTGTGAGCGTTTGCAAAATCAATTTGAACACCATCGGCATTCTGGGAAAAACCTGTGCAACGCATGCCCGTGTGCACTTTGTTGGCACCCAAACGGCTAACCGCTGCATCAAACAAAATGCGATGCAACTTGCCTCGGTGAATGCCAATTTCGGGCAGCGCGTAGCCTGCATGACGGCCGCGGGCTTCTCGGTAGACGTATTGACCGTGCTGTGTATAAAAAACACTTTCAAGATTTTCAATGCCAACTGCCTCTAGCGCATCTTGCACGCCCAATGCTGCAAGCTCGCGCATACCGTGCGGAAGCAATGTGATCCCAACGCCAATCTCTTTGATGTCGTTGACACTTTCAAAAACATCGCAGTCAATGCCGCGTTGGTGGAGACCCAATGCAAAACTCAAGCCGGCAATGCCGCCTCCTACAATGGCGATGTTCATGCTCATTCCGCTTTGATGTTTTGAACTTTGATCAGTTCGGCCCAGCGGTTGGCGTCGCGCTCTACCAGCTTGCCAAACTCCTCGGGGGTGCTGTTGGCAGGATCCATGCCTTGCGGCTGGAATGCTTTTTGAACGTCTTCACTGGCCAAGATGGCTCTGATTTCTTTGTTGAAGGCTTGAACGATGTCGTTGGGTGTGTTTTTGGGCGCAAAGATGCCGTACCACATGTCAACATTCACTTTGCCTGCTTTGGCTTCACTCAAGGTGGGCACATTGGGCAGCAAAGGGTGGCGTTGATCACTGCCAATACCCAAGGCCACCAGTCTGCCTGCCTTGATTTGTGGCAGGGCCACGTGAATCGGCAAGAACATGGCGTCTACCTGACCGCCCAACAAGTCGGTGACTGCTGGCGCAGTGCCCCGGTATGGGATATGCGTTAAGAACACTTGCGCCGTGCTTTTGAACAATTCCATCGATAGGTGGTGGGGTGTACCAACGCCTGGCGATGCGTAGTTGATGCGGCCTGGATTGGATTTGGCATGAGCGACCAATTCGGCTGCAGTTTTAAAGTTGGACTTGGGGTGTGTGACCAACAGCAGCTGCCCCCAGCTGGTCAAAATAACGGGCGCCAGATCTTTCACGGGATCAAAACTCAGGCCCGCATAAAGGCTTCTGTTCATGACCAGGGTGTTGACGCTGACCAACAAGGTTTGCCCGTCGGGTGCCGACTTAACCACTGCTTCTGTACCAATGTTGCCAGAAGCGCCCACTCTGTTTTCAACGACCACGGGGCGACCCAGGCGCTGTGAAAGTTTGGGGCCCACTGTGCGCGCAATCAGGTCAATGCCAGTGCCAGGGGTGAAAGGAACGATTAGCTTGATGGGTGCCTGAGTGCCTGTGAGCACACTGGGTGGTGTGCCTTGGGCCAGCGCATTGGCGCCCAGAAAAATGCCTGCAAGCAAGCTGAAAGTGATTTTGGAAGTGAAGTTGCGTCGTATCATTTTTCGATCATTTCAATTTTGGAAAAATACCACTGGACATGGCGGTCCCTAAAACAACCACCATGCCCAAAAAGACCATGCTGAGCGTCACTGTTTCATTTAAAAACACGACGCCGTAAATCAATGCAAACACTGGAATTAAAAAAGTCACCGTGAGTGCTTTGGCGGGTCCTGCGCGGTTGATCAACCGGAAATAAAGGATGTAGGCAACACCCGTGCAAGCCACACCCAACATGATAAGGGATAACCAAGCTTGGGTGCTTGGCAGCGCCTCTGGCAGAGCCCAAAGTGCTGGTATGGACAGTGCCAAACTGGCGCCCAATTGGCTGCCTGTGGCAGAGACCAAAGGGGGTAAGTTGGGCATGTGCTTTCTTGTGAAGCTGCCCGAGATGGCATAGCACAATGTGGCCAAAAGGCACGCCGCGATGGCTGTGTACTGCCCCGAAGTGCTGGCATCGGGGTTGGCCGCGCTGTGAAAACTGGTTTGGTCGCCGGCCAAAAATGCGACGCCGATAAAGCCAATGAACAAGCCTGCAATTCGCCAATGGTTTAGCCGATCGCCCAGCCAAATCCAAGCCACAACAGCAGCAAACAAGGGTACAGAAGCATTCAGAATGGCAGAAAGCCCGGTTGAAATGTGCATCACAGCATAGGCAAACAAAGCAAACGGCAAAGCAGAATTGAAAACGCCGAAACCCAAAATGAGTTTCCACTTGGACTTGAACAAGGTCCAATGGCCTTGCCAAAGCAGCAAAGGAAGTAAAAAAAGTGTGGCGATGCACACGCGAGTCCAAGCTGTTGCCAAGGGGCCAAATTCTGCTGCACCCATTCGCATGAATAAAAATGACGCGCCCCACAAAGCAGCCAACATCAAATAATCAATTCGCCAGTCTGACGAATGGCCTGCTTGCTGATCACTCATGGGTGCTCCCTCATGGGCGCTGAATTTCTTCGGTCAAAAAATGGACGTTTTCAAGCTTGAGCAAGGCTTGCTTGCGCCAAACCCCGCCTGCGTAGCCTGTGAGTTGGCCTAGCGCTCCTAAAACGCGGTGGCAGGGAATTAGGATGCTGATGGGGTTGCGGCCAATGGCTGTTCCAACCGCTCTGACAGCATGAGGACGGCCAATGGCCGCTGCAAGCTCGCCATAGCTGCATGTCTGACCCATCGGGATGCTTAGGAGAGCTTGCCAGACAGCTTGCTGAAAAATGGTGCCACCACTTAAATCCAGCGGAAGTTTTTTGAGAACCATGTGCGGGGAGCTGCCTGACGGCCAATTGTGTTGGAAATATTGCTCCAAAATTTGCTCGGCTTGAAGCAACAGGGGGTCGTGTTTGTTGACCTTCCAAGACTGTGTGTCTGGGCAGTGCTTTTGATTTTCAAACCAAACACCACAAAGCCCATTGGGGTTGGCTGCTAACGTGAGCAAACCCCATGGACTTTGCAGGGTTTTGCGGCAGGTTTCAGGGTGATATTGCATGTTTTGATGGTATCCGATTTGGGCCTGTCGGACCTACAATAGCGGTCAATCGCATTCACTTTCAGCGGCGCCCCCACCAGCGAGCGCGCGTTCATTCTAAGGATTCATTGATGCAAGTTACAGCCTCCATTTTCAAGGCCTACGACATTCGCGGCACTTATCTGCGCAACTTGGATGCACCCCTGGCACAGGCCTTGGGCCGTGCCTTTGGTAGCTTGGCCTTGAAAGAAGGGCGCCGCACCGTGGCGGTGGGGCGTGATGGCCGTTTGAGTGGCCCTGAGCTATCGTCAGCATTGATGCGCGGATTGGTGGATGTTGGCATAGAGGTCATTGATGTGGGTTTCACCACCACGCCGCAACTCTACTTTGCCGCCAACACAGTGTGTGACAGTGGCATTCAAGTCACGGGTAGCCACAACCCAAAAGATGACAACGGCTTCAAAATGGTTTTGGGTGGCAGGGCCATTTATGGCGACGAAATCAAGGCCCTGCAAAACATCATTGAAAACGAATCATGGCAACTCAATGCGGGTGGTTCTATTCGAGCGGTTGATATATTGCCAGCTTACATAGAGCGCATTGTGTCCAGTATTCATCTCACGCGGCCTCTCAAAATTGTCATCGATTCTGGCAATGGCATTGCGGGTGCCAGCGCGCCTGGTATTTTTCGGGCCTTGGGTTGCGAGGTCATTGAATTGTTCAGTGAGGTCGATGGCAATTTCCCCAATCACCATCCAGATCCCAGCAAGCCTGAAAACTTAAAAGACCTGATTGCTACATTGCAAAGCTCAGGTGCAGAGCTGGGTTTGGCCTTCGATGGGGATGGCGATCGTTTGGGCATTGTGACCCAAGATGGCGAAACCATTTATCCAGACCGACAGATGCATTTGTTTGCGCAAGATGTTCTCAGCCGCGTACCCGGTGGCACTATTTTGTTTGATGTGAAGTGCTCTCAACGTTTGGCGCCTGCCATTCGCGCAGCGGGTGGTCAAGCCTTGATGTTCAAAACAGGTCACTCCCTGATCAAAGCCAAAATGAAACAAATTGAGGCCGAAGGGGGGCAAGCGCCATTGGGGGGGGAAATGAGCGGCCACATCTTCTTCAAAGAACGCTGGTACGGTTTTGATGATGGCACTTATGCGGGTTGCCGCTTGTTGGAAATATTGAGTCGCAGCCCCAATGCCAATGCTGTTCTCAAAGCATTGCCCACCAGCTTCAGCACGCCAGAGTTGAATGTGCTTTGCAAAGAGGGAGAGCCCCACGTGCTCACGGCGCAGTTGTTGAAAGTGGCTAGCCAATATTTTGCGGCGCCAGCCGAAATTTCGGACATTGATGGCTTGCGTGTCGATTGGCCGGATGGCTTTGGTTTGATTCGCGCATCCAATACCACGCCGGTATTGGTTTTGCGTTTTGAGGGCCACACAGAATCGGCACTTCACCGCATCGAGCACGATATGCTGACCTTGCTAAAAACGGTCAAGCCCGATGCCAGCTTGCAAAGCGCTGCGCATTGAGGCTTGCATCCGACCTTTCCGGATGAACTAGTTGATGCCTGGCTTTTCACTTTGGCTTTATGGCGTGTTCATGCGCTTGGCGCAACCGCTGTTGCGCCGAAAGCTGCGCAAGCGTGCGCAAGCCGAGTCGCTCTATGGTCAATTCATAGAGGAAAGATTGGGTCATTACAAGCAGAGTGCTTGTAAGGAATGGATTTGGATTCATGCGGTTTCTTTGGGTGAAACTCGCACAGCGGCCATCTTGCTTCAAGGTCTGCGACAAGCCATGCCCCATATGAAATTGTTGCTCACCCATGGCACAGCAACGGGACGCGAGGAAGGTCTCAAATTGTTACAAGACGGCGACATGCAAGTTTGGCAAGCTTGGGATTCACCTGAAGTGGTCAATCGATTTTTGACTGCTTTCAAACCCCGAATTGGCTTGTTGCTTGAGACGGAAGTGTGGCCCCAATTGATTCAAAGTGCCCAAGAGAAGCGCATTCCCATCATGCTCATCAATGCCCGCATGAGCGAAAAGTCAATGCGTCAAGCGCTGCGTTGGAAGTCATTGATGAAGCCTGCGTTTGCGGGGCTGAGCGCCGTCTGTGCGCAGGCACCAGACGATGCCATGCGTTTGAAATCTCTTGGGGCTTCTGTCAAGGGTGTTTTTGGCAATTTGAAGTTTGATGCCAAACCTGATGCATCGCAAGTGGCCATGGGACGCTCTTGGCGTGAACAATTGAGCGCACCTGTGGTCATGTTGGCCAGTTCGCGCGAAGGCGAAGAAAGTTTGTGGCTGGCTGCTTGGCAGACATTCACCAAGCAGCATCCAGAGGTTCAAATTCACTGGCTGATTGTGCCTAGGCATCCACAACGTGTGAGCGAAGTTGAGAGCCTGATCACAGCGAGTGGCTTGAGAGTTTCTAGACGTTCAACTTGGAGTCAAGAGGCTGGGTTATCGGCATCTCATTTGAACGAAGCAGCTAAAGACAGGGCAGTCATTTTGTTGGGCGACTCCCTTGGCGAAATGGCGCTTTATTACAGCCTCGCCGATGCCGCCTTGCTTGGCGGTAGTTTTGAAAAACTAGGGGGGCAAAATCTGATTGAGGCAGCCGCATGCGCTTGTCCCATCGTGATGGGCCCCCATACATTCAATTTTGCAGAGGCCTCGCAGGCCGCAGAATCTGCCGGTGCAGCACAACGTGCTTCTGACATGACGGCGGCCTTGAAATTGGCCATAGACACCGTTCAGAACAGACCCCTGCAAACGCAGAAGTCAGCCGATGCGTATCAATTTGCACAGCAACATGGCGGTGCGACTCAACACACCGTTCAAGCAGTGCTGGCACAGTTGCAAGCCAGCCAAGCTTGAATCAAGGATTGAATCAAGGATTCAAGAGTGCATTGATCGAAGCCAAATCGGCATCGGTCAAAACGCCAGCAGCTTGTCGCAATTTGAGTTGACCCAGCAAAACATCGTAACGTGCCTTGGCCAAATCGCGTTTGGTTTGGAACAGTTGGCTTTGACTGTTGAGCACGTCAATATTGATGCGAACACCTACTTGGTAACCCAACTTGTTGGCATCCAATGCGCTCTGGCTGGAGGCTTCGGCAGCTTGCAAGGCATTGACTTGGCCAATGCCCGATAGCAATCCAAAAAACGCACTGCGCGTGGACTGCGCCACATTGCGTTCTGCGGCATCCAGGTCTGAGCGCGCTTTTTCTTCCAAGGCCAGTGTCTCTTTGATGCGATTTTGCGTGGCATAGCCAGCAAACAAAGGCATGTTGAATGACAAGGAAATGGAGGTTACATTGTTATCAACTTGTGCTGCGTTGACGCCAGTTCCATTTTTATAGCGTGTCGGGGTGAAGCCTGCAACCAAGTCAAGAGTGGGTTTGTGGCCAGCTTCTGCCTTGGTGGTTTCGAGTTTGGCAATGTCGAGCGTTGCGCGATTTTGGAGAACAATGGGATTGAACTCAGAGGACTGGCGCACCCATTGATCGATAGACGATGGCTCAGGGGCCGTCAGCTTGGCGTTGCTCGAAAGCGATTTGGGTTCAATGTTGTTCAGTCCCACCAGTTGATTCAAAGCCATGCGCTTGATGCGCAAATCGTTGTCAGCGGCAATTTCTTGCGACAACACCAAGTCATAACGCGCTTGGGCTTCGCGGCTGTCGGTGATGGTGGATGTGCCAACTTCAAAATTGCGCTTGGCAGCTGCCAATTGCTCGGCAACCGCCTTTTTCTGCGCCCGCACAAATTCCAAACTTTCACGAGAAATGAGCACGTCAAAATAAGCTTGGCTCAAACGCACCATGAGGTCCTGCTCTGCAGCCTTGAGTTGGATGCTGGCCAATGCCAATTGGCGCATGCCTTGTTGGTAACTTGCAGAATTGGCGGGGCGGTAAAGCGGGTGTGAAGCATTGAGAGTCAGTGCGGCGCTTTGTGCAGAGAAGGTTCCGGGCGGGGGTGTCAATCGCTCAAAGTTGGTATTGTTGAGGTTGGCAGTCAAGCCAACAGTGGGCAATAACAGGGCTTTGGCTTGCTCACCTTTTGACAAATTGGCCGTGTATTGCGACTGAGCGGCTTTGTAAGTGGCATCGTAGCCTCGAGCTGTCTCGAACAAAGACATCAAGTTCTGCGCTTGCGCTGAGCCAGCGAAAGCAGCAGTAATGGCCAGCGTGATGGGGAGAAAGCGCAAATTCATAAAGTTCTTTCGAGGCAAAAGCCAATAGACATATAAGTTAATTCAAAGAAGTTCAAATCAATAAACAGGCACACTGGCATCAACCTGGTCTGACCAGGCATGGATGCCGCCACTGATGTTGGTGATGTTTGTAAAGCCATGGTGCTCTAAAAACGTTGCCACTTGCATGCTGCGTCCGCCGTGATGACACAGACACGCAATGGCTCTGGTCTTGTCCAGTTCGTCAATACGTGCAGGGATCGTTTGCATGGGCATGATCTGAACTTCACAACCTTCGGGTGCAATGCTTGCCAGTTGGCACTCCCAAGTTTCGCGCACATCCAAGATCAAGGGTTGACCTTGCGCAGATGATTGTGAAATCCATTCTTTAAATTGGGCGGGGCTGACTTGTTGCATCTCTGAAAAGCTTTTGTCTAAGAAGGGTGTGAGTCAAGCGGTTTAGAAAGAAAAACGATTGTGCTCGGGAAAGCCTTGTAGGCGGGGCGCCATGGTATCCCAAGGCTCTGAAGTTTGCCATTGTTGATCGGCAGTGCGGGTGATCACACTGGCACGCATGACAGGGTCTTCGCCAACAACCGCCAACAAACGACCGCCAATGCTCAATTGGTTCAGCAACACTTGTGGCACATTTGGCACAGAACCGCTTAGCATGATGACGTCAAATGGGCCATCCGAAGGAGCGCCTTGGCTGCCATCGGCTTGTCGAACTTCAACATTGTGAACGCCCGCTGCTTGCAAATTGGTGCGTGCTTGCTGGGCCAAGGCGGCGTCGAGTTCAAAACTTAGAACACTGGCAGCTTGGTGTGCCAAAAGTGCGGCCATGTAGCCAGAGCCAGTGCCAACTTCCAACACTTTGTCAGTTCCCTTGATATCGGCATCTTGCAAGAAACGGGCTTCAACCCGGGGAGGCAACATGACTTGGCCAGTTTGATTGCCGTCTTTGAGGGGGATTTCCATGTCGACAAAAGCCAAAGCTTTGTGCGCCATGGGTGCAAAGTTTTCGCGCTTCACCACGGACAACAGTGACAAAACTGCGCCATCCAAGACTTCCCAAGGACGGATTTGCTGTTCGATCATGTTGAAACGGGCGATATCGTTGTTCATTTTTACTCCAGGGGGTATCAAATTCTAGCAATTTATATTTTAGCTTCTACAGGCGCATCAGACGGTGATTTTTGCTTGCCAGACCAGAGCCTTTTTAAAAACTCACTCAAATCGTCCATGTAGCAATACATGACGGGAACCACCACCAGGGTCAGCAAGGAGGATGTGATGACCCCACCGATCACGGCCTGGCCCATGGGAGCTCTTTGTTCCGAGCCTTCCGTGATTGCGAATGCCAGGGGGATCATGCCAAAAATCATGGCCAAGGTGGTCATCAAAATAGGTCGAAGCCGGACTTTGGCCGCCATCAACAGGGCATCGTGTCGACTCAAGCCTGCGATGGGCTGACCAGAATCGGACACACTGCCTTCGCGCGCCCTGATTGCAAAATCGACCAACAAAATGGCGTTTTTGGTGACCAAGCCCATCAGCATCACGACGCCAATAACAGAGAACATGGACAGTGCCGACCCAAATGCCATGAGTGCCAACACCACGCCAATCAAAGTCAGGGGCAGGGCCGTCATGAGGGCAATGGGTTGCAAGAAACTCTTGAACTGACTGGCCAAAATCATGTAAATGAAGATCACAGCCATGATGAGCGCTGTGATGGCATATTGAAATGATTCGTTCATGCTTTTGGTAGAACCACCAAATTGGTAGCGATAACCTGGTGGCCAGGCCACCGTGTCTAGAATTTTTCGAATGTCGTTCGAAATCTCACCTGCTGATCTTTTGGACGAATTGGCGTTGATGGAAACCTCCCGCATCAAATCGCGCCGGTTGATTTGATTGGAGCCCGTTGTTTCTTGAATCTGCGCAATTTGACCCAATCGAACCGTGCGAGATGAGCCATCGGCTGCAGGCAGACTGAAAGACAGGCGTTCTAAATCCTGAGGACTGTTGCGGTATTCAGGGGCAAGCCTTACTTTGACGTCGTAGGTCTGATCGTCGGGAGCTCGCCAATTGCCCACGGTTTGTCCGGCAATCAGAGTTCGCAGTGCGCTAGAAATGGGGGCAACACTGAGGCCAAGATCGGCCGCAGACTCTGGTAGCACCTTGATGGCAATGGAGGGCTTGTTGGGTTTGACGCTGGAATCCAAATCGACAAGGCCTGGAATGTTGCGAACCTTATCCAGAATCTGCAAGGTCAGTCGCTCTAGCTCACGTTGATCTGGGCCTTGAAGAGAGAATTCAATTTGCTTGCTACCCCCCACAGCATCGAGGGTGCCGACGTGAGTGACGGTGATGCCTGCTACTTTGCTCAGGCGCTCACGCAATTGGGTGGCAATTTCTTCCACGCTGCGCTGACGCAGTTTGCGGTCTACCAAACGGATGTAGATGCTGGCGTTGTTCTTGCCTTGAGCATTGGGGGTGTTCATGCCCGTCAGGGTGTACTTCACCTCAGGAAATTCACGCACTATTTTTTCAACTTGTTGGGCCTTCAAAGCGGTACTTTCGAGCGAAGTGCCCACAGGCGTTTGAAAGGTGAGTGTGGTTTCTGAGTAGTCGCCTTTGGGTACAAATTCGGTGCCTAAGAGACGCACCATGAACACGCTGGCGACAAAGATGAGCAAGGCGGCTAACAAGGTGCTGCGCTTGTGCTTGAGAGCCCATGCGAGCATGTTTTGATATTGATCTGAAATGCGATCGGTCTGAACTTCAAACCAGTGTGTGACGCGGCCCAAAGTTTTGTCATACCAATTTGCAGGCGCCTTATTTCGACCAGTATGGTGAATGCTGGGGTCGTGCCAAACACTTGACAACATAGGGTCGAGCGTGAAACTCACAAACATCGAAATCAAGACGGCTGCCACAATGGTGATGCCAAACTCATGGAAGAACTTGCCAATGATGCCTTCCATGAAACCGATGGGCAGAAACACCGCAACAATCGACAAGGTGGTGGCCAACACAGCTAGGCCAATTTCTTGGGTGCCAATCATGGCGGCGTTGTAAGCACTCTTGCCCATTTGCACATGCCGCACGATGTTTTCACGCACAACAATGGCATCGTCAATCAGCAAGCCCACACACAAAGACAGCGCCATGAGTGTGATCATGTTGACTGTGAAGCCAAACATGCTCATGAACCAGAAAGTTCCGATCAATGAAATGGGCAGCGTCAGGCCGGTGATCACTGTTGAGCGCCACGAGTTCAAAAACAAAAACACAATGAGAACGGTGAGAACCGCACCTTCAATCAGGGTTCTGCGAACGTTGTCTACTGAAACGCGAATTTGGCGCGAGCCATCAGAGACAGGTTCTAAGCGAATGCCGGCAGGCATTTGTGCCCGTATACCTTGAAGGGTGCTCATCAAGCCATCGACCACCTCGATGGTGTTGGCATCTTGGGATTTTTGAACCGTGAGAATCAAGGTGCGCTCACCGTTGTAAAGCGCCATGTTTTCTATTTCTTGGGCACCATCATTCACATGGGCAACTTGCGCGAGGCGAACAGGGGTGTTGCCTTTCCTGGCCACAATGATGTTGGCGAAATCTTCGGGTCGTTTGACGCGTGACTGAACTTGAATCACACGTTCTTGTGAAAATGAGCGCAAGGCGCCCACCGGCAAGTCCTGATTTTCGTTTCGCACTGCTGAGGCAATTTGCTCGGCCGATACACCCAAGGCCTCCATAGCATCTGGCCGCAGATAGATGTTGATTTCTCTACGGCTGCCCCCCAGAACATTGACCGCTCCAACGCCTCTGACGTTTTCAAGCCGCTTTTTAATGGTTTGTTCTGCGTAGTTGGTCAGCTCAACCAAGTTGGTGTTCTTCGCGTCTTTTTGGGTTTCAGGAATGACGGCCAAGGACCAAATCGACTTGCTGGTGGGGTCAAAGCGAATGATGCGCGGCTCTTTGACTTCGTCGCGCAGAGTGGCGCGAATGCCTGCTACTTTTTCACGCACATCATCGGCCGCTTTGCGACCATCCATGTTGAGCTGAAACTCAATCACCACCACCGATTGATTTTCATAACTGCGCGAAGTGAGCGCGTTGATGCCTGCAATGGCGTTCACGCCTTCTTCAATTTTTTTAGAAACTTCGCTTTCGACAATTTCGGGTGAGGCGCCGGGGTATTCCGTAAGCACCACCACCACCGGAAAATCAATGTTGGGAAATTGATCAACCTTCAGACGTTGAAACGAAAACAAGCCCATGACCACAAACACGAGCATGATCATGGTCGCGAAGACCGGATTTTGAAGACTGACTTTGGTGAACCACATGCGCTGGGCTTAAGGTTTTGTGTTTGCAGGCAAAACAGGCGCTTTCACAGCCTGTGTGATCAATGTGCCATCCCTCACAGCGCCTGCGCTGGGTGCCAACACCCTTGTGCCTTCTTTGATTTCTTTCAATGCCATGACGGCTTTGCCATCGGCTTCGCCCTTGGCACCCAGTTCTACTTGCAGGTGAACCACTTGATTGTCTTGCAGTGTTTGAACATAGGGCTTGGTTTTATCCGATCGCACGCTTTCAAGGGGCACGACCACGGCCTGAACTTTTTGGGTGCCCAAGCTGCCTTGCACAAACACGCCTTGGCGCAGGAGGGGGTGCGATTGAAGTCCCAAATAGACCAAGACACTCCGGCTGCCTGTTTGAGCGCTTGGGTTGATTCTCAAAACCCTTGCCGACACTTCTTGCGACGTGCCTTCCACATTCAGTTTGGCTATTTGTCCCACTTTGACATTCATGGCCTCTGCCGATGTGAGCGTGGCTTCAAGTTCCAATTGGGAAAGATCAACAATTTCGATGATGCGAGCTTCTGGCGCAACCCGCTCACCCGGTTGAACAAAGCGCTGACTGACGAAACCATTGAGCGGCGCTTTTAAAACACTGTCGTCCAAGGCCTTGGTACTGACATCGAGTGCTGACAAAGCCGCTTGATAGCTTGCTTTGGCACCATTGAGGTTGGCTATTGAAGTGTCTAAAGCTGTTTTAGAAATAAAGCCTTGATTGACCAGAGCGTTGTTGTTGTCAAATTGTCGCTGGGCCACGTCTACTTGCGCCCGCGCAGCTTCTGCTTGCTGCTGGGCTTGGCGCTGCCGTGCCAAGTATTCGGTGTTGTCGACTCGCGCCACAATTTGGCCCATTTTCACAGCGTCGCCCTCGCGCACTTCCAGCATCACAAGTTCACCTGCAACACGGGCTTTCACCATGGCAGTTCGCACCGCTTTGAGTGTGCCCGTGACGAGCACGCCTTGCGTCATGGTCATCGTTTGAGCCACAGCGATGTCAGTTTCTGATAACTCGATGCTCACAGGGCTACTGCTTTTGGCCATCTCAGTGGGTGCGGCGCGCTTGCCAATCCAGCCTTTTTGAAGACCCAAAGCAATACCCCCCGCCACTGCCAGAATGAAAATGCCGAAGCTCAGTTTTTTTGAAATCATCGTGTTTTTGGGTTGGTGCAAAGTCCACGCACGATCAAATCAGCGTGTTGTGCAATGAGATTTTCAGGCGT
>Ga0315906_10004685_pt1 | contig 17440 bp, 24 predicted proteins | sample LakEriMetagenome_4_FD_203526 | JGI IMG/M metagenome (GOLD analysis project Ga0315906, IMG submission 203526) | Freshwater fungal communities from buoy surface, Lake Erie, Ohio, United States - Buoy 2 MA122 | ecosystem: Environmental > Aquatic > Freshwater > Lake > Lake biofilm | place: USA... | reverse complement strand
TGGAATGGCTCTACTGCCACAACAAGGGCTTACATAACCTCAGACGGTTCTTTCTTAACATCAGGAACCCTAACTACTATGGGAAACCTTAGAGTTGGTGGACTTGCAGGAACTGGTGGAGGTTCTGGTGTAATCGGTATTGCTAATGGAACTGCACCTACATCTAACCCAACTGGTGGCGGTATTCTATTTGTTGAAACAGGTGCTCTCAAATACCGTGGAACTTCTGGTTCAGCAGCAACAATAGTAAATGCTGATGGAGCCAATCCACTTCTTTCTACAAACAATACTTTTACTGGTAATCAAACATGGAACAACTCTGTAAGTCTTGGTCCAGGACTAAATGCTTCCGTTGGTTTTGAGATTGGCTATACAGGCGGTTCGGCTACAACTCCATACATTGACTTCCACTCTGGTGCCACAGCGATTGACTATGACTCTCGCATCATTGCTTCTGGCGGTAACGGAACTAATGGTCAAGGAACTTTAACTTATACTGCAGCAACAAATACTTTTGCTGGAAGTGTCAACACTGCTTTCGGGCTTGGCTTAACTGGCACAACTTCTCCTATTACTCTAAACGGTTCTGCTGGAACTTCTGGTCAGGTATTGGCTTCTGCTGGTGCAGGTAATACACCTACTTGGGTAGATAGAATGTCTAACCCAATGACTACTGCTGGAGACATTATCTATGGTGGTGTATCTGGTGCTCCACTTCGTCTTGCCCCATCTGCAACTAATGGTTGGGTTCTAACTTACGACACTGCAACCAACGCACCCAAGTGGGCTGCTGCATCTGGTGGTGGAACATTTACTGGTGGAACACTAACTAGCACTTTGATTCTTGACGATGGAACTACTACAACTGCCCCACTAAAGTTTGATGCAACTGGCACAAGCGTATTGACTACTCCACAAAAGGGTGCTGTTGAATACGATGGCAAGGTTTCTTACCTAACTCCAGACACAACCCCAGGTAGAGCAGTTAACTGGACTCCCCACTACATAACTTTCTCTAGCAGTCCAGACTTTTCTTCTTCTGGTGCAGCAGTAAGCATTATTGATGGAGCAACAAAGGGTATCACCCTACTTGCTGGTATGACTTATGAGTTTGAACTACAAGTTGCTTTGAGATACCAATCATTTGGAGACACAACCACTGCACTAAACATTGGATGGAATACATCAACTGTATCTGGAACACCAACAGTATCTTGGGTTGAGTATCTTGAATACGCATCCAACACTACTGGTTTTACTACCGCTGCTACTATGAACACTCTGCGTAGAACTTCTGGAACATTCCAGATTTCTGCACCTCTTGGTGCTACAGGCTCTCGCTATATTATCTACAAACAAAAGGGAACGATAGCGATTACTGGAACTGGTTCAATCAAGTTTTACCCTACTCTGGCTGGAACTGCTTCTACTGTGAATGTGCCTACATACCAGAGTGGTTCTAGATTTAGCGTTACTCCACTAGGTAACGGAACCTTTACAGAAGTAGGAGCGTGGGCTTAATGAATGAAATAAAAGAACTTCTTGCCACTTGGGAAATGGATGAATACAACAACCAGGCTGGCTTGAAATCTGCTTGCGATGCAATCAAACTATTGGTCGCCAAAGTAGAAGAACTAGAAACTAAAATACAAATCCTTGAAGGAGGAAACTAAATGCTAAAACTATGGAAAGAAATCCTAAAGCGTTCTATCGCTCTCGTAATCCTAAAGGTTAGCGGAACACTGGCTGCTGGCTCCTTGTTCGGGGCTGGAGTATGGACTTCCGTTTCTATCGCTGTATTCATTGGACTTATGGAGATTGCTGAATCTCTATCTCGTGCATACATTGTGGATGGAGAACTAAACGCTGCAGAAGTAAACACTGCATTCGCTTCTTATGCTGAGGCAGATGCTGCAAAGAAAGAGGAGTCAGATAAATAATGGCTACATTTGAAGAACTCGTAGAAGAGTGCCTATTGAATCTGGAAGGCTTTAGTGCTGACCAAGGTATCTATGGAACTCTTACTAACTCAATCACAAGCACTGATACTACATTCCTTGTAGACGGTGCTATCGTTACCGCTGACCAATCTGGATTCAGCACTGGTCTTATTGAGATTGATGAAGAACTTGTGAACACTCGTTACATCAATACCACTACTGGTCAGTTCTCACAGGTGCTTCGTGGCTTCCGTTCATCAGAAGCAGTTGCTCACGATGCTGGAACTATTGTTCGCAATAACCCTAAGTTCCCTCGTGTTGCTCTGAAGAGGGCTATCAACGACACCATCAAGCAACTACATCCACACATCTTGGCTGTAAAGAAAACCGAGATTACTATCTCTGGTTCTCAGGTTCAGTATGACTTGCCAGAAGATGCCAATGGAGTCATCTCTGTGCAGATAGAAGAACTAGGTGCAAGCAAGCGTTGGGTAGACCTAAAGGCTTGGAGATTTGACAGCACTGGTGCAAGCAACTCTACAACTGGAAAGGTCATTGACATTCCTGGTGGTATTGCTGGTCGTAAAGTCCAAGTTGTATACACTGTTCTACCTGCAACTCTTGAGTCTGGCAACCAGTTTACTTTGAGTGGTCTGCCTGAATGGACTAGAGAACTTGTAGTGATGGGTGCTTGTTGGAGAGTCGCATCGTTTGTTGAATCAGGAAACCTCATTAGTGGAAACATTGACCGTGCATTAGCAGGTCAGCAAACCAACCTAGCGAAATACTTCCTTGGAATGTATTCGCAACTTCTCTCAGAGGGAGAGGCTCGTCAACGCTTGGAGTTCCCAGTGCGTAGACATCTTGTTTATTAGGAGATTAGATTATGCCGTTAGCAACTTGGAATGATACAGGAGTAAACCAATACGACTTCGCTATTGGTGGTATTCCTTTCCTGTCTGGAGTAGATGGGGAAAACAATCTGTATGTGCGTGAATCAGCACAGGTGCAGAAGCAACAGTTTGACAACGCTCGTCAGGTAGGTGAGCAGTCACTCCAGTCTTGGTGGTATCGCAGTCAGGCATCATTTGATTTAGGTGCTGGTCTCAAATACTTTGACATTGTTCGTGATGAAGACTACAACCGTAGGTTCTATGACAGCAAGGGCGTTGATGTTCTAGACAAGATTGGTGAAGTAAAACTTCTACCTCGTGTCCAGCAAGCAAGGTCTAAGGCTGTAGGTGAATACAAGTATCCGTCAATGGTTGCATCATTTGACTTTGAGTATGGAACTACACCAACTAGATACTATGGCTACATCTTTGTAAAGAACAACACAATCTACATGCGTAGCAATGGTGTAGATAAGGGTCCTTACACTCACCTAAATGGTGCAACTGCTAAACAAATCTTTGACATTGAGATTGAAGGAGAAACTCTTTACTATGTTGCACAAGATGGTATCTTCTCTCTAAACCTACAGACATTACAGGGCACTGCTGCTGGTAGCATTACCGCTATTCGCACAACTATCACAGACTTTACTGTTGTTGGTTCCTCTATCACCCTGAATGCTTCTACTGCTATGACTGGCAAGTCTTTCTCATACAACATTGAGCGTATTAAAGACAGATTGTTCTTTATTTATCAGAACATTATCTATCAAAGCCCAGATAGCACTACCCCAACTACAAATGCAACTCGTTTGTATGCTCACCCAAATACCGCATTTCACTGGACTGCCAAGGCTGATGCTCCAGGTGCTGTGTTTTTCTCAGGGTATGCAGGTAAGACTTCTGCAATCTATCGTTCAGTATTAGACCAAACAGGTGTGAATCTATCTTCCCCAAGCATTATTGCTGAACTACCTACAGGTGAGATTTGTTACAGCATGATTACCTACATGGGAACTTATGTAATCCTTGGAACTAGCAAGGGTGTGCGTGTTGGTATCATTACCGCTGACTCGTCTATTGTTCTTGGTCCACTAACTCTAGAATCAGATAGACCTGTCTATGCTCTTTATGCAGAAGGCAACTTTGTTTATGCAGGTGGAGCGATTGCTGATAACGCTTACCCTGAAGAATCTTATGGAACATCTGGCAACACAGACTATGGTCAGAACGCTATCTATAAAATCAATCTCTCTCAGAGCATTGGACAGAACACACTGTTCTTCCCTTGGCAGAAAGATGTATTTGGAGAACACCCAGTATCAAGCAACTATGACTACACTGCGTATGTATCTTCAATCACTAGAGCAGAAGACTCTAACGAGTTCCCTCGTTTCTTATTTACACTAGATTCATTCTCTGGTTCTGCTGAAGAAGGTCTATACAACACTGCACCAGAATCTGGACATCCATCTGTTCCTGAAGTAGTAGTAAACGGTTGGTTGAAAACTGGTAAAATAAGATTTGATACTACTGATAAAAAGATTTTCCAGTATCTAAACATTGGTCTTAGCAACACTGGTGAGAACTTCGGAAACATTGAAGCAAGGTATCTTACCGATGCTGATGCAGATGAAAAGACTTCTACCTATACAAGTCTTGGTGCTCCAACTTACTATGACACTGACCCTAATCTACATTTGATTGAACTAGATGGTAGCGATGCTACGCCACACAACTGGATTCAATACATGTTTATTCTTGGCAAGGAACGCAACGCTGCTGGAACAAACCCTGGTGGTGAGACTAAGCGTGGTCCTATCATGCAGACATACCAAGTCAAGGCTAACCCTGCAAATGTAAAGCAGACTCTTATACAGGTTCCACTAATGTGTATGGCTAGAGAAACTACAAAGAACGGTCGTGTTGTTGAGCGTAATGTTTATGACCGTGTATCTCAGATAGAAGCATTAGAAAAGATTGGTGCTGTTGTTATGTTCCAAGACATTGTATCTGGTGAAGAAAAGCCTTGCATCATTGAGCGTGTCCAGTTTGTATCTCGTAAGGGTGTTGTCAAACAAACCACACCTGACATGGATGGCGGAGTTCTTACATTGACTGTGAGGCTGGTCTAAATGTGGGAATCGTTTCTTCTTAACTGGAGTCAGATAGTTATTGCTCTTGGAGTAATCATCTCTGCACTCATTGCTTGTTTTAGATTCTTTATTCTAAGACCCCTTGTTCGGTTGATTGATGACCGCACTAAAGAAATCCAACCAGAATCTAATGGTGGTTGGTCTTTGTCTGACTTACACAGACGAATGGATAAGATAGAAGCGAGGTTCGATTCACTTGAAGAAAAACTTCCTAAGTCAAGAAGGAAAAAAGAAACACCTGACTCTTAGAGTTCTTGCTGTTCTATTCCTTGCTTTCGGATTTACTTTTCTAAATACCCCTGCTCCTGCTCACAGTGAAACAACACCTGGGCTGACGCAGGATGTATACACCTATGACTCGTCTGCTACGCCAGACAGAGTTCCGTATACCCTATGTAGTACCAGCATTGTTCCTAATCTACAGTTTGATGTAGGTGGCGGAGTAGTTGCTAACTGCCAAGAGGACTTTGTTCTTATCCACTGGTATGGCTACATCACACTTCCTGTTGATGGTGAAGTTATGTTCCAGTCTTGGGCTGACGATGGGTTCTACATGACCTTAGATGACCAAGTTGTTATAGACAACTGGTGGTTGAAAGGTTGTAGCGGAGGTAGTGGAACCGCTGTATTTGAATCAGGCGTATCACAAAAGATAGATGTCTGGTGGTATGAGTATGGCGGTGGAGCATGTAACTTCCTACTCTACAACGACCCTACGACACAGTGGATTCAGGTTCCAGATACTGCTTTCAGTATTGATGCTGTTCCAGTTATTCCTGTAGACCCACCTGTTGACCCAGAGCCTGAGCCTACTGACCCACCTGTAGAACCGCCTGTTGACCCTCCAGTTGACCCTGAACCTGTTGACCCAGACCCACCTGTTGTAGAGCCTGAAGAACCTGTGACTCCTGAACCCCCAGTTGTAGTCCCAGATGTGCCTGAAAAGCCTTCTACGCCCCCTTCAGAGCCCGATTTGCCTATTGTTTTGCCACCTGTTATAGTGCCTGAAACACCTTCAGAATCACTAAAAAGTTTGGTAGACATTGCCCCTGCAGAACTGACACCAGCACAGGTAGAACAGATACAGGAGATTGCCTACGAAGTGTTGGCTACATCAGAACAGGGAAGCCCTGAATACGAGGCAGCCCTAGATGCTTTGTTTGTTACTGCTCAAGCAGATGACATAGAAGTATCAGAAGAACTTGCTGCTGTTCCAGTTATTGGAGCGGTAGCAGAAGGCGTAGTAAACGCCATTAACTTCATAGGAAATGTTGGCTCAGACATGAGTCCAATAGTTCGTGAGAAGTCAGAAAAGATAGTTGTATCTGCTGTTGTTGTGGCACAAGTTGCTACTGCTGCTGTGATGACAACCTCAAGTGTAAGGAGATTCCAATAATGAAAAAGTTCCTCAATGACCTGATTGGTCAGGCATGGACGCTACTCGGAATGTTCGTGGCTTGGCTGGTATTAGAAGGTTCTGCCAGAGATGTGGTTGGCTGGTGTATCATCGGCACAACAACATTATGGATTGCTACATACCCTCTAAGAAAGGACGATGGCGATGAATGAGTGCTACTGCTGTGACTGTAACCAAGATTGCAGAGACTGTACATGCAAAACATGTAAAGACTAAAACCGAATAAAGCGAAACCGCCTAGAAAATGTCAGTAAACTAGGCGGTTCCTTTTTATCCAGGAGGTGTTCGGATAAAACTTAGAAGTTGTTGTACTCCTTGATAGTCATACTGTCACTTGAATAACTGTTGTAGTCTGGTTCACCCATTAATCCAATAGGGCGAACTTCGATTCCAATGAAGTGCTCAACATTTCCTGGACGAACGACTGCATAGCCCTTCTTTTCCAGAGATTCGTAGAACTTCTTACGGTCAAGACCATTGCTCTTACCCTTACGGTAATCACGATAAGAAACAAACGCATCTGTTTTCTTGGTCTTTACAATAGTGTTTGCAGGGTCAGCGACAGTTACATAGTCACTATCTTCTAGCCACTGCTGAACTGGGTCAGATGAAAGCAAGAACTCACGCTCCAACTTTAGAACTTCAGTTGACTTGGTGAAAGCATTACGCTCACGCAGTCCACGCAAAGCAACCATAGCCCTGTTGAAGATACCATTGATTTCGTTGAAGAGAATGTTCTCGTCAAACTTACCAGCAGTAAACTTCTGTAGGAATGGAACTGGTTGCCAACGCTCAAAGTATGCATCCGATGTATCTGACGATGACCATAGTTCGTTAGTTGAGAACAACAGGGTAGCCCAAGGTTTGAATGTGAAAGAGTCTTGACCCTTACGCTCACCTTGGATTGAGTCTCCACCAGTAATCTGCTTTAGCGTTCCAGAGTTAGTAAGGTGGCGTTGGTGGATGTCAGCATTGATGTTTGCTAACTTACCGAACAAGGCAACAGGTGCGAACTTATCTGTGCTTAGTGAGTGCAGGTCTTTAGAAGAGTAGTTCTCTTCGCCAATACCGTGCTGAATCACACGCAAGAATGTGCTCTTACCATTACGACCTGAACCAACTAGCAATGGAACAATGTGCATTGGGTTGCCAGACATAAACATGTAGCCAATGATTTCCAAACCAAGTTGTTCGTCACCAGGTAGGACTTCACTTAGCCACTTGTCAAAGTTAGGGCAGGTAGCAGATGGGTCATACGAGATGTTCAACTGAACAGTGCTCATGTAAGACTGGTCATGTGGCAGGATGTGTCCTGTCTTCCAGTTATACATACCATTCTTCAGGTTGATAAGGTGCTCGTCTGGATTATCTGTGATGAACTTTCTTTCCAGTGTAAGGATTGACTTAAGGTGGTCATTCACTAGAGTTTCATAGTTCTTCATGTAGCGTTCTTCAAGCATGTCAGACAGAGTAGTTGTGTGAACACTTGGGTTGTATACCCAGACACCATCAACATAAGACCAGTAAGCACCAGCCTTATCAATGGCTGTGTTCTCTGCTAGGTCTTTAGCAAATGTGTGTGCTTTGAATACGCTTTTCTTACCAGTCACCTCAAAGTATTTAGCAAGTGGGTTGCCAGACTCTTGCTCAACTTCTGCTGTTCCGAACTTACGGATTGCATTCTCTAGAGCATTAGTCCATTTAGTCTGGAACTCTACAGTGTTGTAAGGTGAACGAAGATACTGGCTCTCAAGAAACTTGATTGCCTGATAAGAACCAGAAGAACCTTTAGCACCCTCACGAACTAAAGCGTATTGAGTATCACGCATAGTGTCGTAAGAGATGTCGTTACCCTGCATGATGTCAGACATTACATTGCGTAGTGCAGTCTCAACACCAAATGCGTATGGACCTTCAGTGGTTGCTTGCAAGTTATCCATCCATACAGATGGCTTACCTTCAAACGCTGTTTCTTCTGATACCTCGTTGCGAATAGATGTTTTCCAAATCCACTCTGGGGCATCTGGTAAAGCAACCAACTCTTCTTCGGTTGGGATTGGAGCGTTGTCTGGGAAGTGAATGTAACCATTACCTACACGGTTATCAACACCACTAAGACGATTGCCATTGTAGAAGATACCACCACGAGCAGTAAGGTCTAGACCCTGTGCTTCTTCTGGAACCTTGAACCATAGGTGTTCCCCATTACCTGACTCACTCTGATAGCGAACGGTAGTCTCAGGAATCTCTAAACCTGCATTATCAAGAGTGACATAGCCATTAGAGTTTGTATGAACATCAATGTCAAGAAAGACCATTGGGGTCTTACAAGAACCAGATACGATTCCGATTAGTGGCACACCATCTTGGCGACCATCGTGCCAGTATGAAGTGATTTGGATTGGAGTTACCAGTGGTGAGTCTTGGCTAGTCATTGGAGACTTGCGTGTCTTCAACTTTCCATTAACTACCTTTTCTGCTGGTGTCAATGGAACGATTGCTAGTCCAAGTTTGTTTAGTGCTAGTGCTCTTTCACGAGCGATTTGCATTGGAGTTTGGTTAGTCATTAGTTATCCTCACCTTTGCTGATAGTTGGGATAGCACTTGGTGTATAGACTACCTTGCCACCATTGAACAGAACTGTTCCACCAACTTGGGCGATGATGCACTTAATGTCCGAGAATGGATAGAGCGTTGAGTAGTCGTAGGTTTGTTTGTAGTTCTCCAACTCTTCCCATGACAGTTGTCTTGTTTGTGTTGGGTATGAACGGAATGAATAGATACCATGACGAGTTAGGTCATAGTCTTCTGTCTTGAATGTTTTGCCACTCTTCAGCGTGATGTATAGAGTTCTGGTCTTGCTGATTGATGACATGATTTTACGAATCTGTTTGTAAGATTCTGAAGTCAAATACTGACCTGAGTTTAGTGTGCGTAGTTTCCCATCACGAGAATACTCCCACATGCTGTTGAACTCTGGAACGAATCCAACGATTGGTGCTGTTGTAGTTGGCTCTGCCGATTCTGGTTCGTGCCAAACTGCTTCTGTTTGTTTTTCCATGGTTTATAACCACCTTATCTGTATCTATGCCAAGCACTCTGCTTGGACTTCTTTGTTGCTAATGTAATGGTAGCACAAATCTATTGGGCTGTGTTTTGTGCTGCTAGTTTTCTCTTGTTCTCCCAGAACCTACGGATGTTCTCCGCTCTAGTAACTTGTTCTAGGTGCTTATAGTTTACACACTTAGTGTTTCCACATAGGTGGTCAATGGTCATCTCTGCTTCCAATGGTCCTACCCACTCTTGGTATGCAACACGGTGAGCGAATACGATTTTGTATTTGCCCTGTGCGTTTCGGTCGTTGCTAGACATTTGAGGGTATCCAGTTCCAGGACGGAACGAACCCTGCCATACATAGCAACCTGTCTTCATGTCCCATGAACTCATTCTTAGGATGCGTTCTTTCAGTGGAACTACTGTGCGTGGTTTACGCTGTTTGTTTGTTGCGGTCATTTTATTTCTTCTTCCTAGTCAGTGGTCTATTGTCTGACTATACTAATGATACCATACTATTTATCCAGTGTTTGGTAAACTGGTAGGTTTTATAATAAATCTTACTGTTCTAAGCCTAAACTCACAGGTTTTTCTCAGACTTCTCAGTAAATCTACCGCTTCTATCCTTGCTGTAGTGCCTGTAAAGCGATGACTTATTCTCTGAGATGTGCCTGAAACCACCGAAGGTGTCCCAGTCTTGGAAGAACTCACGACACCAGTCCTCGTCATAGTAGACGAAGCCTGACTCCGATACGACAAGCAGGTATCCGTGGATAGCACCCTTGTATCTACCATTCTGTGTGAAGGTAATCGCTCTTCCGTTGTATCTCTTATTTAGTTTTGCTGCATTCTCTGCTGATAGTTTCATAACTACTCCTTTGGTTAGGTCCTCCCTAGAACTATGATGACACCAAAAGAAACTCTTGTCTCACTAAACTCAAATAAACTTTTCTGGATTGATGTAAAATAATAAGTGTGGGTTGTATAACTCATTGCTCCTCCTAGAGCCACTCTGTCTGGTCCCAGAGAAGTGCTCCGAGATTCCCCCTGTTGCTGCTGTGCAGGGGGTTTCTTGTTAATCAAAGTCTTTGATTGCTTTAGTCTTCTTGGCTTGACGAGTCCTTGTTCGCTTGTCCTTCTTGTTCTGATGGTCACCAGTCTTGAACCCCTGCTTGGTTAGAAGTTCAAAGAGCCAGTGACCCTCAGCCTTTTGTCTTGCCTGTTGTCTTTTATTTGACATTGAATGTATCCCACCAACCAATGTTCTTGGCTTCTTGACAGCAACAATGAGTAGAGATACCGTGCTCTTCACACCACCATACCTCTGTGTGTATTGGTTCAGTCATCGTCACTACCCCCACTTCCTACATCAGACCAATCAAACAAAGCCACGCCAGAAAGTTTAGTGAGCAATCTCTCAAGAGCCCTGTGTAACTTCTGGCTGGCAGTGTCTGTGTTAACTCCGTAGTATTTCCCTATGTCTTCGTGTGTCATTTCGTTTTGGTATCTCATAGTAATGATTTGAACATCGTCAGTTGATAGACCATACAAAGCAGACGATACATCTGCAATGATTTGCAATGCTGTTGAGTTGATTGGGTCTTCAACATCTGGTTGGCTGAACACAAAGGGTAGCGTATTTTTTATGATGTCCAAGGTGTAAGAGTTATTAGCATGTAAATCTCTTCCCACCTTTATACTTGTTTCTTTCTCGCAGTAGTGTGCTGCTTCTCTCTTCAATGACTTGTATAACTTAGGACTAAGACTTCCTTCGTCACGCCATCTTTGTAGCGTAGTAGTATCTCTCTCTGCACACCAAAGTATTAGGTGGCTTACGAGGTCATCTCGTTCTACAACTTTCCATCTGCTTGCGTAGTATTTACCTACCTTTTCGCAGATGCTTATCTCTTCTTGTCCAAGCATTTCTATCCTTTCAGGTAATCCCAAACTTGTTGTTCAATCGTTGGGTCATTACCTATGAACCGCCATTCGCCTTTGACTTTCTGCCATCTGGCTTCGGAGTTCTTGACAAACACTGCGATAGTGGTTTCGTTACTACGACCACCACCCCAGAACAGTCTGTCTTGCCTTATCTCTTCTAGTATCAGAGCCTTTAGTGTCTCTGCTTTATAGAAGTAGATTAGTTCTGTATCCCGATTGATGTAAAAGACATCAGCCCCACGCACAAGAGGAGTAATACCTGGATTGTAAGTGTCAGGATTCCCAAACTTTTGTGTCGCCTTTGTATTAAAGCGTTCACGAATGTTGCACTCATAAAGGTCAACCCCATTGCTAGATAGCCATTCGCTAGTAAGAGAATGCCCACCACTGTGGATAGGATTACCTGTATCGTATTCACCAACCTCAATGAAGTTGCTTTGGTAAGCACCAATGTTCTGGCTTTTACATTCGATGTATCTGTCTGTGCCATTTCTATAATCTCCTAGTTCAATCTGAGTTTTTTTGTCTGTGATTTCCGTGAAGTGCAGTTGGTAGTGTTCCGTAAAGGATTTGAAAACTGCTTTGGACTTCTCTTCTTTCCAAGCGTTGTCTCTGTATCCTTGTGTCCGTGTGATTCTCCTTTCATAGGGGCTATTCACTCTGCCCATCTACTTCGGGAGCAGGTTGCTCTTCCTCAACAGGCACTGGACTTGTTGGGAATGTTGGTAGGAACTGTGCTGCATCTTCAGGAGTTAGGATTCCATCAGCAACAGCACGAAGAGTTACCTCGTTCTGGTATGCCATCAATCCAGCAGCGACATCATTAAGGGCAGTCAGGTAGCCCTTGTTGTATTCAGACTTCTTAACCTTTGGTGGAACATTGGTTGTCATCTGGTCGTACCTATCCTTTAACGCCTGTCCAATGCTGGCACAGAACGCAAAGGTCTGATTGGTTAGAAGGTAAGACATCTGTCTAGCAGACATCGTTGGGGCATCAGGGTCAAACTCTTCCTGTGCTTGCTCTTCTGTAGGCTCAGTGGTTTCTTCTACTACTGGCTCTAGGTTTTCTTCGTTACTCATTGGTACCTCTTTCCGCTTCACGCTCTTTGCGTTTGGCTATTGATTTCTTTACATTGTCCCTGTGTTTCTCAGGGTTTGCATCTCTCCATTTCTTGGCGATTGCATTGATGCGTTGGCGGTTATTGCCTACATACTCTTTATGTCTAGCGTTCCGTCTGGCTTTAAACTCAGGGTCGTTATGCCAGCGGTATGAATGATAGCAACCATAACAACCATGCTTAGTAGTCTTTGGTCTATCAGAATGCTTCTCACATACCTTGCCTTCGGCTAGCAACTTGGCTTCCCAAGTCTTTCTGTATTGTGCTTTAGTCATTTTTGTCTCCTAAAATACCTTCCTCAACCTGATGTTTTAGTTGGTCAATGGTAAGGTCATGTGTGTCTGCATACATCTTGGCATAAGTGATTGTCTCTTCTATGATTGACCAAGTGTATGGTAGTTGGCTCTCTGGAACACCCTCAGAATCAATGCCTCTGCGTTCCCAAGTTGTAATAACAATAGGACCATAGATACATTTACGATTACCAAGAAAGCCAGTGCCAACAAGATTGAGCGGTGCTTCACTATTCGCAAACCACATACTCAAATCAGGGCTGAACTCATACCTTCCTATTTCAGTAGTGCCTAACCAGTCAGCAATGTTGTGTATGCCAACTCTCTGGTCTTTACTGTCTATGTTCTCAACTCTCAAGGTATCTACCTCTAAGTCATCGTGAACTACTATTGCGTATGTGTTCATAGTTTCTCCTTAGTCCCTACCCAGAGCAGCCCATCTATCACAGTTGGGTTATCGTGGACTGCCCTGAGTAAGAAGTTCATTAGCCCACTCGTCTTTCTAGGCGGTTTAGTTGGTCTTCGGTCTTCTGTAATCTCTTCTGTAGTGCCAGTGCATAAAGCACGGTAACAAGATTGGCTACAGACACCAGTAATACTGCTATCGCTTCCATTACAAACCTCCTAACAAGGTGTTTAGATACTCCTTGATGTCTTCTGTAATCTCTGGGTCTTCTGTAATCTTGGCTTCTACTGCTTCTAGTGCTTCAGCAAATCCTCGCATCAAACCTTGCCTAAATGCGTAGTCCAAGAGTTCTTTTAGTTCTCCAACAGTAACTACCTGAGTAGCATTATCTGGTAGGTCTGTAGTCTCAATGGTTGGGGTAGTAGATGCTGTAGGGGTATCACCTGACACAGTGTATTCTCTTTCCAAGAACTCCCTTGCTGCATCTATTGCTGCTTCACCGTCATTCGGGTCAAGAATACGGTCTTCTGGTTTATCGTTCATTTGAACCTCTTCCTGTAGGATTTTCCTACACTATTATTATAAGCACCGTTTATGAAAAAATCTCCATAAACTAATGAACTCACAAGAACTATTCTACCACACACGGAACATCTTTATTTGTTATTAGAAGCCACATCGGTAAGGTAAGAACCACAACATCTAGTGGTAACAGCACACCACAGACACAAGATGTAGGGCTATCCTAAGAACGCCCAAGTAGAAGGGGGGTTTGAGGGGGTCTCCCCCTTAGATACTCAGAGAAAGGCAGGGTATAGAAGAAGTAAATAGAAGAACACATAGAGGTATAAACACTAGAAGAATAAAGGGCTAAGGCTGGTTATCTTTGTTTGAACAGATAGTTATTATAGAGATTTGATAAGGCTTCATTAGATGTTTGGCTACTGCTAGTATCCTGGCAATGGAACATTAGATGGATGGCTGATAGATTGTTTGGCTACTGTGGACACTCACATTATCCTCCAAATCAACGCATAAGCCAGCAAAACCCTAACAATGCTAACCAAATGGTTTCATAGCCTTTATAAACTCTTTTATTCAACTGTGTGCGGTGGTAGATGTAGCCACATAGCCAGGGTATTTGTTTGATTCGTTATCGTAAACGCCCCTATAGTTATACACAGCCTGTGGATAAACCTGTGGATAAGTTAGTTTTTTGAGGTCAAAGTTAGTATCAAGTTAGGTCCAAGTTAGGTTTTTACCTCCTCTGAATGCCTTATAAACAAAGGGAAGTAGCCTCTAAAGTTAGTATTGTTAGTCTTTTTCTTATAGAGTTAGGAAATAAAAATATAGTAGTAGACACTATAGATGACTTGGGAAAACACTAACTTTACTAACTGAAAAGCAAAAATCCCAGTAAACATAAGGGATGTAGCCTCGTTGAAAACCTAACTGACACCTAACCTAGACCTAACTTTAGGTTAGTTTTTTAGGGCTATCGCCTATTTGGTCAGGGTAAACATAGAACGCCCAAGCCTTATTGAGAATCATTATCATCAGTGGTAGACGCAGGTAAGGTAGCCACGGTAGCCATAGTAAAAGTAATAAACGCTACTGCAAAAAATACATACATGGCTGACACCCCACAGATAAATAGTTACGGTGTCTCGCTAATAAACCTGTAGGCGTGGCTAAGTTGTTTGACCCCCCGATTATTAAATCGGAGTCAGATGTCAAATGGTTATGAACAAACATTTCTACCGCAATCCAAACTGGTAAAATAGCCTTATGATTCGTGAAGTGTGTTCGTGCTCTGCTGAGATAGAGACTGATGAGGATAATGCCTTAGCCATTGTGGAGAAGTGGCGTAAGAAGCACATTCATCAGATGCCTAATACGAGTAGTCCTAGTTTTTTTGATTTGTCTTCTACCCATGACATTGCTCCTGGGTTTCAACCGCCTAGTTACTTTGAGGATGAGTAGTCAGGAACACCACATTTTTTCCCTATACTCCTTGTGAATAAACAGTTTGGTAGAAATACCAATAGGGTCAGTGCCTGTCCTGATGTGCTACTCTTCCCACACAGAACGGTCTGAGGGTCTCGGTGTGCTGAGGTGGGTCTCACACCAACTAACTACATAGGAGAAATACATGCCTGAAGCGATTTACATTGAGCCTTTTCCAAAGGCAAAGCGTGGAGACGAGTTTAAGAACTTTGCGTCTTACCGCACTAACCCTCATAGAGGTGTTGACTGGAGTGTAGCAGGTGGTAGCAAGATTAAGGCTATTACTGGTGGCACTGTAATGGAGGTTGGTGAAACCAAAGTCTTGGGTAACTATCTCATTCAGTCAACTTATGACAAGCACTTTATTTTGTACGCTCATTTCCAAAAACCGTCCGAACTTAAGCAGGGCGATAAGGTTGTTGCTGGTGAGACCATCGTTGGTCTTGTTGGAACAACTGGTACCGCCTCAACTGGAAATCATTTGCATGTGACTTACGGTATCAAGAAGAACCTTATTACTGCTGACATCAAAGACCTTAGAGACCTTTGGGAGCGTTTTAAGTAATGCCGAAGAAAAAAGATTCTCGTCTTGAGCGAGTAGGTGTTTCTGGTTATAACAAACCTAAGAGAACTCCTAACCATCCAACTAAGAGCCATGTTGTTGTGGCTAAGGAAGGTGACCAAGTAAAGACTATTCGTTTCGGTCAGCAGGGTGTGCAGGGTTCTCCTGATGGCTCTAAGAGGAACGAAGCATTCAAGGCTCGTCACAAAGCAAACATTGCCAAAGGCAAAATGTCTGCAGCGTACTGGGCAGATAAGGTGAAGTGGTAGTTATGGAAAAAAAGTTCTGGGATTCTAAAAATCCGAAAAAGAAATCTACGCCTTTAACGCCTAGGCAGAAGGCTGAAGCAAAGGCTAGAGCAAAAAAGGCTGGCAGACCTTATCCCAATCTTGTGGATAATGCTGCTGTCAGCAGAAAGAAGAAGAAATAATGCCAATGAAAAAGAAAATGAAGGTTGAGAAGTCAACTGGAGAAAAATACAAGAGTGCTAAGTCTATGAAGGCACACGAGAAAAAAGAGTCTATGTCTGAGCGTATCAAGGAATACGGTAAAGCAGGGGCGAAGAAGGGTAAGAAATAATGCCTACCCCTAAGAAGCCAAAGCGTGTAACTAAGTCTGATGTTGAAAACGGCAAAGAGATGATTGTTGCTAAAGCAAGGGGTGAGTTGAAGTCTGCTGTTTATGATGCTTACCGTGGTCCTAATGCCAAACTTGGTATTGCTGGTCAGCCTGAAGGTCCTATGGCAAGAAAACTAGACAAGGCTAGACAGTCGTTGCTTGATGTAAACAAGTCTGTTGCTGAGTATGGTCGTTGGGCTAACAAGGCTCGCACAGACATTCCTGGGTATAACCCAACTGCTCCTGTCATTAAAAGACAAAAGGGTAGTAAGTAGGGATTACTCTTGGCTAACTACAAGAAAACTGGTGCTGGTGCGAAACTGAACGCCACTGAAGCCAAGGCGGAACTTAAGAAACTGCTCTATCAGGGTATGTCTATTAGGGATGGTCTTGCTCAGATTGGTCGTTCAGTTCGAACCTATGAGGAATGGCGTAAGCGTGACAGAGAGTTCGCTGACGAGATTACTCGTATCAGGGGCGTTCTTAAAGATAAAAAGAATGGTCTCTATGACGAGATTCCTGTTCCAGATTTTCCTGAGTTTTGTGAAGTGTATTTAGGGAACAAACTGTTTCCACACCAACTTCAATGGTTTGACATGCTTGAGGGTAGACCTCCTAGAGAACTGCATCCAGCGATGACTTATGAAGAGGGTAGACCTTCAAGGCTTATTATCAATACTCCTCCAGGTCACGCTAAGTCCACAACTATCACGGTGAACTATGTGATTTGGCGGATTATGAAGAACCCAGACTTGAAGGTTATTGTTGTATCTAAGGCACAGCGTTTGTCTGAGCAGTTCTTGCTACAGATTAAAGAGCGTTTAACTAATCCTCAATACAGCAAACTGCAAGAAACTTTTGGTCCTCCAGGTGGATGGCAGGAAGGTTCTGCTTCTTGGAAGCAAAGTCAGTTCTACATTTCAGGTAGGTCTGCTGAAGCGAAGGACCCTACAGTTCAGGCTGTTGGTATTCGTGGTCAGGTCTATGGTGCTCGTGCAGATTTGATTGTTGTGGATGACGCTATTGATAATACAA
>Ga0315906_10004684_pt1 | contig 17440 bp, 13 predicted proteins | sample LakEriMetagenome_4_FD_203526 | JGI IMG/M metagenome (GOLD analysis project Ga0315906, IMG submission 203526) | Freshwater fungal communities from buoy surface, Lake Erie, Ohio, United States - Buoy 2 MA122 | ecosystem: Environmental > Aquatic > Freshwater > Lake > Lake biofilm | place: USA... | reverse complement strand
CCGGCGCGTCTGCCCACGCCGCTCACGTACCGGAAGCTGCCACCGCTCGGTGAGGCGGCGCTGCAGGCGCTCGTCCGCGGTGCGGCCGGCGACGACGGCGTGGTGGTGCCCGAGGCGGTGGAGCGGTGGATCATCGGCGGCTGCGAGGGGAACCCGCTCATGGTGCGGGCCCTGCTCGAGCACTGGGCCGCGACCGGCAACGCGGAGGGGGTGCCGCCGTCGCTCACGACACTGATCGACCAGCGCATCGACCGCCTCGACGCGCACGCGCAGCAGGCGCTGTCGGCGATCAGCCTGCTCGGGCAGTTCGCGTCGTTGGAGCGCATCAAGCTGGTCCTGGAGCTCCCCGTGCACGAACTGATCCACGCACTGGAGCAGCTCGAGCTGTCGGGGTGCCTGTCGACGAGCCATGCAGCGCTGGTGATCACGCACGAGCTGGTGCGGTGGGTGGCGCTCCGGCGGATGTCGCCGCTGGTGGAAGCTGCACTCCGTGCCGCTATTTCTGATACTCTTGAGGCCGAATACACTAGGACCCGCGACTTGGTCATACTGCACGAGGCCCTGGTGCACACAGAGCATAGTGGGCGTCCTGAAGTACTCCTTCGATTCCTTACTCATCACAACGAGGGCTTAATCGAAGGAGGACGACCAAACGGGGTCCTAAGCTCCATAAGGACGCTTGCACTCAGCATGCCTCACATTCTGGAAGACCGTCAGTTCGAGATCGTTCAGTCACGACTCAACACGCAGGCAGGAGAGTATCGCCGCGCAGTCCAGAACCACCTAGGTGCCCTCCAAATTCCGGGCGACTTGCGTGCTCTCAGCATCCCTGAAGTCGAAGAGCTAATTGCGATTGTGGATTCTGCTCACAGAGCAGACCCCGTCATTGATCGTAACCATCTGGCACACTTTGCTGGTGTCGTAGCGAGCAGCACGCACCTTCCTATTACTACTCGGATTCGAGCCGCTGAGGTTGGGTTGGTTATCGCTGCAAACACATGTGATGCGCCAACAGCCTTGCAGTGCTACACATCTATTCAGCACGACCTAGGTGCACCAGACCTTGAGGATGCCTCACAACGTATTGCGCTGTTGTTCAACGCAATCTTCGGGGATCTCGCGGTTGCTGAACAAATTGCAAAAGAGACCATCAAGCGCGCCGAACGCCGATTTCCCTCAACCGTTGTTGCAGGTGACATTAGCCGTTCGGCATTCGCACTACGGCTGTGCGGAGATTCAGACGGTGCAATCCAAGCATTCAAGAAACATTTCGAAATGGCCGAAAAGCTCAGTGCACCGCGCCTTGGGCTTTACTCTGCATGGCAGATCGCACAGATCGATCTTGAGCGCGGTGACAACGGGAGTGTCACAGCCTGGAATCGAAAACTGGCAACAATTCTTGCGGAAACAAACGACCCCATCTCAACAAGCTTCGTTACGGCTCACTACTGCAGATGCGCGATTGAGGAGAAGAACAAAGCCGCTGCGAATCGGCTTCTAGCAGAGGTTAAGGCAAATCAACCAAAGCTTCCACCAGCAAAGGCTTCAGCCTATGTGATCGCTCTGGAGCTCGGCTGTGAGCTGCTGAGCACAAAGTGGGCTCCTCACGACTCACTCATTGAAGCGGCGCTTCTAAAGCACACTCAGACCGCAGCGTTTGGCACAACTGATTTCCTCACCGCGGTGTTGGCAGAAAGCATGCACCGAGCAGGATATACCCAGAAAGCTAGAGATCTGATTGATAATTACGCAAAAAGTGCGCGTAGAGAACGTGGTGCTCTCTCACGCGCACTTACCACGGCGGCGAAGAAGGTCAGGTTGACCTAAGCAACAGCTGGCGTACGGACTCTCTTTCGGATCGACTCCATGATCAGAGTCAGAGAGAGGACTTTGCCAGTATCCGACTGATCGAAAAGCCGACTGAAGTCCGGAGAGCTCAGAAGCGCATCACAAATCTCTGGGTCAAACTGAATTTCTCTGAACTTAACTAGCTCAGCACGCACTTCTGCCTCGCCCAACGCCTTTCGATAGGGTCGGTCGGTGGTCATGGCGTCAATTGTGTCTGCGAACATGATGATGCGTGACCCAAGCGGGATCTCTTTACCCTTTAGGCGATCAGGATACCCGGTGCCGTCCCAGTTCTCATGATGGTGCCGTACTGCAGGTACGATGTCCTGCAGTTCCGAAATCTTCGCGACCAATTCCGCACTCTTGACTGGGTGTAGCTCCATGATTGCTCGCTCTTCAGAAGTCAGACGACCAGGCTTCATGAGGATGGGAGCAAAGATCTCATGGATCTTACCAACGTCGTGCAGGAGTGCAGCCTTAGAAACTCGATCGATGTCTTTCGCAGACAAGCCAATCACCTCAGCGATGATCCGGGAAAACCGGCGAACGCGCTGAGAGTGTCCTGACGTGTAGGGATCTCTAAACTCAACCGTCTGGACGAACAGCTCAAGCAATTCTTTATTGGTCGTCTCAAGTTGATGCTTCGACTGATAAGTCAGCCTTAGGCCAATGATCAGCGCGCAAAGAACTAGGACTCCCCATCCGCCCCAATCGACATACGCGCGCGCAAATGCATAAACGACGAAGATCGCCACCACGTCGTAGAGAATACCCGCGATGTTCCCCTCGTACCACAATCGTAGAATGCTCTTGCCCTCGGCGAGCCCCACTACTGCGGCAACAGCGAGGGTGTTGACGAGCAAAAATACGATCACCGCCGAGATGTGCGGCAGCGCGCTAAACGATGGATCGACCTGCAGCGATCTACCACCGAGCAAATTGTATGTTGCGATCGAGGCGCAGCCGGCTAGCACGATCTGGCCGACATTGAATGCCCGCTTCAGAGCGATCTTGGGCTTTACCATCTCCGCGAGTAGGCCGCCAACCCCGACCATCGCGACAGTAGCCCAAGACGGATATAGAACGAACGCAGTTAGGAACGGTATGAACGAAACTGCGCCAAACGTACTCCCCTGTACGCGATAGCTAAGTACCGTACCAAGTATTGAGACTGCCGTCAGCCATGCGGCACCGCCCAACAGCGTCAAATCGACGTTGGGAGCATACCAATAAAGACCGACAAGCGAGGCAGCTGCAGCTGCCACGATCGCATACACATACGCGATGACGCTTGTCTTCATGGACATGGCGTAAGGGACGCCCCGCCAAACCATCTGCCTTAGGTCAGCCCCAAAGCTTCAGATCAGCGTGAACCATCGACCAAAGCGCATTCACGAGCTGGGCCAAGAACATCATCGGACGTCACCTCCCTTAGGGTCAGTCACGTGTGCCCCGCTCGGGACGCCACGTGCTTATCAAGGTTGGCTCCGCTCCTACTACTGGCCTGCCCGCTCAGCTCCGCTCTAGACGGCTGACGGGGACGTTTGAGTGCTCGTCGTGTCGATGACGAAAGAAAGGTTCAACGGACGAACGCGATGCGCCGCGTTCTAGCGATCGAGGTACACCCACCGGTTGGTCGCGTCGAGCACCGACAACACCGCGCTCGTTTCCGCGCTCTCCCGTACTTCACAGCTGCCCGTCAGGCACACCGGCTCGCGTCCCACACGCGCCGACACGCTCACGAAGACGAATTCCCGGTCGAAGGCGTCGATGAGCTTCGCCCCCTCCAACGAAAGACTGCGCTCCCCACCCGGCGTCGACTTCACCGCCGCCCCGATGGCCTGCAACGTCGCCCGCGCCGCCAGCTCGATGCGCGATCGCTCCGTCTCCTGCCCCTCGGCTTCACCGAAATACTCCTGCCCATCACGCGACAGCGTCACCCGGCACAGCACCCCCCGGGACCGCGACCGCCGCACTTCCACATCCTCGAAGATCAGCACCCGGCGACCGGCAGACGCGCCGGGAACCGGCCCCGACGAGAGAGACGATCGAGGAGCGCCAAGGGCACTGACGCCGGCATCCATGACGCCGGCCAGCGTGGACGGTGGCGCCACCTGCGTAGCCGGGGGGACGTACGGTGCCGCCGGGGCAGCCGCCGGGGCAGCCGCCGGCGCCGCCGCCGCGGGAGCCCCGCCCGGAATGGCACTCAACCCGGGAGGTACCACCGGCGCCGGCGGGGTATCCATCGCCCGCGGCACATCGAGCGTGGTCGCGATGGAGATCTTCCGGTGGTTCACCCGCAGCCCGAGCTGCGCGATCAGCGCGCTCTCGATGTTGCGGACGGTGTTCTTGGGCGGAACCTGGTCCGTCGTAAGGACATGGATCTCGTCGATCGCCCCCGAATCACCCGGGACGATCCGCACCGATATCACGCCGGGAAGCGTCGCGATCAGCTCCTCGGCTCGACGCAGGGGCAAGACACTCCCGGCAATGCTGCCAGTGGCAGCCGACGGGGTGGTCATGCCGAAATTGACGGGAATGGACAGAACAGGCTCCAGTGCAGGGGCAGACCGGCGGGAGGGGGTCCGACTGTCATCAAGAGCCAATATGTGATCAGAACTGCCGGCGGGCAAGGATCAATGCGGATCCAACACCTTGTCCCGCATGAACGTATGCCACCCCACCTCAAGCTTCGTCTACGGACCCGTCCTCGTCGGCCCCGAAGTCCCCCTCGTACTCCCGGAGCTTCCGGTAGAGCGTCCGCTCCCCGATTCCGAGGATTTCTGCGGCCTTTCTACGGTTTCCACCGGTATCCCGCAGCGCCGCCTGAATCGCCACTCGCTCGATTTCGGCCATCGTCATGCCGGGACCGAGGGTGATGACCGTGGCCGGCGTGCTGTCATCCCGGGGTTCGATCCCACGGACGAGCCCATATCCCGCCGCCGGCAGGATCTCCGTCAGCCCAGCCACCGGGGCGGCCGGCGCATGCACCTCCGACATCCACGGCGGCGCCGCCGCCGGACGCTGCTCCGTGTCGATTCGCCGCCGCAGCTCCTCGACCTGCAGCTTGAGCTCCACGAGCGAGCGCACGATGAACTCCAGCTCGCGCCCCTGCGCACGCTCACTCCCCTGCACCAGCGGCCCGACCGGCACCGGCAGCAGCCGGCGCCCGCCGCCGTCGCGAATCGCACGCGGAATGTCGTCGGCGACGATCTCCCGGCCGTGCGCGAGCACCACCATGCTCTCCACGAGATTGCGCAGTTCGCGCACGTTGCCCGGCCACGGATACTCCACGAGCAGCGCCAGCGCGTCGCCGGAGATACCATGGAATTCCCGATCGTGGAGTGCCGAGAACTCCGTGACGAACGTGCGCACGAGCAGCGGGATGTCCTCGCGCCGCTCGCGCAGCGGCGGGAGATACACGCTGAGCACGTTGAGGCGATAGAACAGGTCCGCGCGGAACGCGCCCTCCTCCACATGCTCCCGCAGCGGCCGATTGGTGGCCGCCACCACGCGCACGTCGATGGGGATGCTCTGGGTCCCGCCCACGCGCGTGACGTCACGCTCCTCGAGCACGCGCAACAGCTTCACCTGCGTCGCCGGCGGGATCTCGCCGATCTCATCGAGGAAGAGCGTGCCGGTGTCGGCCAGCTCGAACCGCCCGAGACGTCGCTCGGCCGCGCCGGTGAACGCGCCCTTCTCGTGCCCGAACAGTTCGCTCTCGAGCAGTGTCTCGGGGAGCGCGCCCACGTTCACGGCGATGAAGGGCTTGCCGCGACGCGGACTGAGACGGTGCACCGCGCGTGCGACGAGCTCCTTGCCGGTGCCGCTCTCCCCCTCGATCAGCACCGTGCTCGTGACCGGCGCGATCTGCTCGACCTTCACCAGCACCTCGCGGATGGCCGCCGACTCGCCCACGAGGCCGGTGTCCACGGCGAGCCGATGGCGCTCGAGACGGCGACGGATGCTGTCGACCACATCATCGATGGCGACCGGCTTCTGCCACGTTTCCGCGTAACCGATGTCGCGCAGCCGTTCGACCATGAGCGGATCGCTCACGTCGGTGAAGCCGATGACCGCCACGTTGTCCCACAGCAGCTGCCGCACCAGCGCGACGTTCGCGTGGTCGAGCAGTGCGCCGGTGAGGACGAGCACCGTGGGGCGCACGCGACGCAGATCGCCCCGCACGTCGTCCATCGGCGAGATGGTGACGGTGGTGAGGCCCTGCGCCTCGAGCGCCGCATTGAGCCGCACGGCCGGCTCGACGTCGGTCATGAGGATGGCGACGACGCCCATCGCGGCGTCCTCGACGCCGCCGCGCCGCCCCGTGGGGCGCGCGCGCGTGGTCACGCCTTCCCCGGCCGCTTGTAGAACGGCAGCTTCACCACCCGCGCAGGAATCATCTTGCCCCGGATCTCCACGTCGAACGCGGTCCCCTCCACGGCCGCCGCCGTCGGCAGGTAGCAGGTACCGATCGGCATACCGAGCGTCGGGCTCATGGTGCCGCTGCACACCTCACCGACCTTCACGCCGCCGTAGACCACGCCGTAGCCGTGGCGCGGAATGGCCCGCTCGTCGAAGGTGAAGCCCACGAGCCGGCGGTCGGTCCCTTCCTGGTGCTGACGCGCGAGCACGTCCTTGCCGAGGAAGGGCTCGGCCTTGGCGAGCTTCACCAGCCAGTTGAGCCCCGCCTCGAGCGGCGTGGTGCGATCATCGAGCTCGTGGCCGTAGAGGCACATGCCCGCCTCGAGACGGAGCGAGTCACGGCAGCCGAGCCCCGCCGGCGTCACGCCCCCCGCCCCCATCACCGCCGCCCACAGCTCCGCCGCGCGCTTCTGGTCGAAGTACAGCTCGAACCCGAGCTCGCCGGTGTACCCGGTGCGCGAAATGATGCACGGCACCCCGGCCACGTTCCCCTCGGTGAACCAGTAGTATTTGATGCCGTCGAGCGGCACGTCGGCGAGCGTGGCGACGATCGCCGGCGCCTGCGGGCCCTGAATGGCCAGCAGGGCGGTCTCGTCGGAGATGTCGGTCATCGTGCAGTCGAAGCCGGCCCGATGCGCCTCGAGGTGCGCGATATCCTTGTCGCGATTGCTCGCGTTGATCACCAGCATGAGGTGATCGGTAAAGCGGTACACGAGCAGGTCGTCGACGATCGTGCCGTCGGCGCGCAGCAGCGTGCTGTACTGCACCTGCCCGATGCCGAGCGCCGACACGTCGTTGCTCGTCACGCTGTTGACGAAGCGGATCGCGTCCGGGCCGCGCACGATCACCTCTCCCATGTGCGAGACGTCGAACATGCCGCACGCTTCGCGGACCGCCTTGTGCTCGACGGTGATGCCCGTGGGATACTGCACCGGCATCTCGTAGCCGGCGAAGGGAACGATCTTGGCGCCGAGGGCGACGTGAACGTCGTGGAGCGGCGTGCGCTTGAGCTGGGTCATGGGCGAGGCAAAGGCGGAGTGAACATTCACGTGAGCCGATCAAGGGGTCAGAGTCGTTGAAGGAACTTCAACGACTCTGACCCCTTGATCGCCGTGAATGCCTGAAGATGCACATTATGGCAGACGGTTGCCAGCCAAGCTGGCAGCCCCATGCGCATCAGCCGATCGATGCCATCACTTCTTCGGCGTGGCCGGCCGGCTTCACCTTCTCGAACACCGTCGCGATCCGCCCCTCGGGGTCGATCACGAACGTGGTGCGCTCGACGCCCATGTACTTGCGCCCGTACATCGACTTCTCCTTCCAGATGTCGTAGGCCTGCAGCGCCACTTTCTCCTCGTCGGCCAGGAGGGTGAAGGGGAGCTCGTACTTGGCCTTGAACTTCTGGTGCGACTTCACGGAGTCGGGGCTGATCCCGAGAATGACCGCCTTGCGCTTCCCCTTCCCGAACTTGGGGAACAGGTCGCGGAACTCGCACGCCTCGGTGGTGCACCCCGAGGTGTCGTCCTTGGGATACGCGTAGAGCACCACCCACTGCCCGCGCAGCGAAGAGAGCGTGAGCGGGGCGCCCGTGTCGGTCGGGAGCGTGAAATCGGGGGCCATCTGGCCGGCAGCGATCGGCATGCGCGTGAAACGGGGTCAGAGGGGAACGTTGCCCATGAGTGCGGCCATGATGGCCTTCTGGATGTGGAGGCGATTCTCCGCCTCGTCCCACACCACACTCTGGGGGCCGTCGATCACCTCGGCGGTGACTTCCTCGCCGCGGTGCGCCGGCAGACAGTGCAGGAAGATCGCGTGCCCCCTGGCCCGGGCCATGAGGTCGGCGTCCACCTGATACAGCGCGAACGCCATCGCCCGCTTGGCCTGTTCCTCTTCCTGCCCCATCGACGCCCACACGTCGGTCGTCACCACGTCGGCCCCGGCCACCGCTTCGCGCGGGTCACGCAGCAGCTGCACATCGGCCTTCCGCGCGGCCGCGTCGGCGAGGAACTGCTCATCGGGATCGTAGCCCTCGGGGGACGCGACCCGGAGCGAAAAGCCCAAGTGCGCCGCCGCCTCGATCCACGAGTTGGCCATGTTGTTGCCGTCGCCGATCCACGCCACGGTCTTGCCCCGAATGTCGCCGAGATGCTGCTGCACGGTCAGCACGTCGGCGAGGATCTGGCAGGGGTGCGACAGATCGGTGAGGCCGTTGATGACCGGAATGCTGGCGTACTCGGCGAGCTCCACCACATCCTGATGCGCGAAGGTGCGGATCATGATGCCGTGCACGTAGCGCGAGAGCACGCGGGCGGTGTCGCCGATGGGTTCGCCGCGACCGATCTGCACGTCACGCGGCGACAGGAAATGCGCCGTCCCGCCCAGCTGGATCGCGCCGACCTCGAAGGACATGCGCGTCCGGGTCGACGACTTCATGAAGAGCATGGCGAGCGCCTTCCCCGTGAGCGGCTTCGCGTCGTACGCCCCCGTTCGCATGCGCTCGGCGAGGTCGAGCAGGGCGAACGTCTCCGCCGGCGAGAAGTCGGCGATGTTGAGGAAGTCGCGGTGCGGGCGCTCGGCCCCGGACGATGCGTGCATGGCTATGCGACCCAGGCTGGGCTGGCAGCTGCGCGCCGCCGGCCCGGTGGGAAAAGCAGACGGCGCGGCTGGAGGGCCGCGCCGGGCGAAAGCGGGAATTTATGCGGCCCGGACAGTCAGGGGAACGGGTCGACCGAAGGCCGCAGCCCCCCGGACCACGTCGATCGCCGGCCGCGGGTCAGAGGATGTACTTCCTGAGGTCCTCGTCCTCGGCAATCGACCGCAGGCGCTCACGCACCATGTCGGCGTTCACGGTGACCGCGTCCCGGCCACGATCGGGGAGTTCGTACAGCACTTCCTCGAGCAGCGTGGTCATGACGGTGTGGAGGCGACGCGCCCCGATGTTTTCCATGCGCTCGTTCACGCGCGTGGCGACTCTGGCGAGCTCCGCGATCCCGTCGGGCTGGAACTCGAGCGTCGCCCCCTCGGCCTCCACGAGCGCCGAGTACTGCTTGGTGAGCGCGTTCTCTGGCTCCGTCATGATGCGGACGAAGTCGGCCTCGGTGAGCGGCTTCAGTTCCACCCGAATGGGGAAACGGCCCTGCAGCTCGGGGATGAGGTCACTGGGCTTGCTCACGTGGAACGCGCCGGCCGCCACGAACAGGATGTGATCGGTCTTCACCGTACCGTACTTGGTGGTGACGTTCGACCCTTCCACGATCGGCAGCAGGTCACGCTGCACGCCCTCACGGGAGACGTCGGGACCACCCGCATGCCCGCGCTCGCCGGCGATCTTGTCGATCTCGTCGAGAAAGACGATACCCATCGCTTCCGCGCGTTCGAGCGCGTCGCTGGTGACGTCGTCGAGGTCGACGAGCTTCTCGAGCTCCTCGTCGAGGAGGATGCGGCGCGCCTCGCTCACCTTCACCGTGCGGCGCTTCTTGCGCTTGGGGAGCATGTCGCGGAACCACTCCGCCATGCTCTCCATCCCCTCCGGCGCGCCGGGCATGGCCGCTCCCGGCATCCCCGGGCCGCTCTGCATGACCTCGATCTCCACCTCGCGGCCATCGAGCTGTCCGTCGAGCAGCAGCGCCTTGAGCTTTTCGCGCGTGCGTTTGTGCCGCTCGACGGCCTGCTCATGCTCGGCGCGCTGGTCGGCGGACGCCTCGTGCGCGAGTGACGGCGGCACCGGCAGCAGCAGATCGAGGAGGCGCTCGTCGACCTTCTCGTCGGCGAGATCCTCCACCTCGGTCTCGCGCTCGCTGCGCACCATGTCGATCGCGTTCTCGATGAGGTCGCGGATCATGCTCTCCACATCGCGCCCCACGTAGCCCACCTCGGTGAACTTCGACGCCTCCACCTTCACGAAGGGCGCGCCGGACAGCTTGGCGAGGCGGCGTGCAATCTCCGTCTTGCCCACGCCGGTGGGGCCGATGAGGATGATGTTGTTGGGCGAGATCTCGTCGCGGATGTGCTCGGGCGCACGCTGGCGCCGCCAGCGGTTGCGGAGCGCGATGGCGACCGATTTCTTGGCGTCGGCCTGACCGACGATGTAGCGATCGAGTTCGGCGACGATCTGCCGCGGCGTGAGATCGGCGAGCCGGGCGATGGCCTGCTGGGTGCGCGGGGAGGGCATGCCGTACGCTAACGCGACACTCCCGCCGAAGGCAGTCGCCCGACGTGTTCAGGGAACCACCTGCCCTCCCGTCGTGGCCGAGAACACCACATTGCCGTCGCCGATATTGCTGAGCGTGTTCCCGCCGACCCATCCCTGACCGGAGAACGTCCACGTGACGCCGACGCCCGACGCCAACGCGTACGCCGCCTGCCAGCCCGCGACACCGGACAGGTCGGGGACGGTCACGTCGTAGTTCGCCGCTCCCTGCAGATAGCCGCGCGAGACCTGCACCTGATTGATGCGCCCGTTCGACGTTTGCTGGTATTGGGCCACGTAGAACCGGTCGTACGCCGACTGGATGGTGTACTGCGTGCGGAGGCGCACCATGCCGCTGCCGCTCACCGCCCCCGTCGCGACCGACCCGAGGGCAGGACCGAAGGTCAGCGTGCGATCGGCAACGCTTGCGCTATACAGGATGACCTGACGGCCGACGAGGGAGTTTTGCGTCGACGGCGTGGCCGACGCGATCAGCGTGTGCACGTCCCCGGTCTGCGTGCGGTTGGCCGGTACGCCGCGCCACGTGCGCGTGGTCGTCGGCGACGGGCTCACCTCGAGGGCGAGCGGCGCGCCACTCCCTGCCGCCGTGGTGAACTGCGTGATCAGCGTCAGCAGTTCGCCGCTGGTGTTGGCCAGGGTGACATTGGCCGCCGCGGGGGCGAACGCTTCTCCGCCGGCGAAATCGAGGATCGACGGACCGGGACTGGTGGAGGCCCGCACCCCGCGGCGGATGATCAGACCGGCAAGCGCGTAATTCACATTCAATCCACTGAATGACAGCGTCGAGCGGCTGGCGATCAGATCCCGCGTCCCCCCCTGCACATTGGCGAGCGACCAGGCGGTGGTCTGCGCGGGTGTCACCGTCGTGCTCCGGTTGCCGAACCCGACATAGACGAGGTCCGTCGCCCCCGCCCCGCCGATGGAGCCCGAGAGCGAGCGCGCGGCGGGATCGTCGCAGAACTGCGTCCCGAACTGCTCGATCTCCGCCTTGGTGAGGTAGTACACGTTGAGCGTGTTGGCCGTCCCGTTGGCCTGCACCGTGGCGACGCCACCGCGAGACTGGGTCACGTCGAAGCGGAAGACCCCGTCGGCGCTCGGCGCGATGCGCGTCCATGCCCCGGTGCCGTCCTGCACGGCGAAGAAGAGCGGCCGGTCCGTGCCGCAATAGGTCCACGCGATGCTGCCCGCCGCAGGCGGGGGCGGCGCCGCCACCGTGAGCGATACCGTGGCCGTCACGCCGGCCACACCCGTCCCGGTCGCCCCGACGCCGATCGCGTACGTCCCCGGCAGCACGCCGGCAGCGGCCGTGATCGTCAGCGTGGACGTGGTACCGGTCACCGAGGACGGGTTGAACACTGCGGTCACCCCCGTCGGTGGCGTGGCGGTGAGCGCCACCGTCCCCGCGTAGCCGTTGATGCGGGTCACCGTCACCGCGACCGTGGCCGACTGGCCCGGGGTGAGCGTGAGCGCTGCCGGGGCGACCGCCAACGCGATCGCGGCTGGCGGCGCGGCCGTGACCGTCAGCGGAATGAGCACCGTGGCATCGCTCACGCCCGTGCCCCGCGCGCGGATGGTGACGCCGTCCGTCCCCACGGCCGCCGTTGCGCTCACCGTGATCGTGACCGTCGCCGTCGCAGTCGTCGTGGAGGCCGCCGGCAACGAGTTCGGCGCGATCGTCACGCTGACGCCGCTCGGGACGCCCTCGGCCGACAGGTCGACGGCGCCGCTGAACCCGCCCGACCGCGTGAGGGTGATCGTCGCCGACCCGGCTTGCCCCTGCTGCAGAGAGACGCTCCCGCTCCGTGCGAGAGCGATTGCCGCGACCGGCGGTGGAGGCGGTGCCGCCACGACCGTCACGGAGAGCGGTGCCGACGCGTCCGGCACACCGGTGCCACGCGCGCGCACCACCAGAGAAATGGCGCCGGGGGCCAGTGTCGCAGCCGCCTGCAACGTCAGGGTCGCCGACGTGCTGCCAGCGGCCACCGGCGTGGCGGAGACCGTGGCCGCAAGTCCACTCGGTGCGCCGTCGACAGTCAGGTCGACCGGTCCGGTGAAGCTGCCACCGCGCGTGACGGTGATCGCAATGCTTCCACCCTGTCCCTGCGTGAGCGAGAGCGCGGCGGGCGCCACCGAGACCGCCAGCGTCCCTGGCACCGGCGGCGGCGGCGGCGGGGTCGTCGGGGTGACCGGGGCCGGGGCATCGCCACCACAGGCGAGAGCGAGAACGATCGAGGCGGGGGCGATGCGTGCGCGCGCGGCGCGCGAGAGCAGGCGTTTCAGGACCATACGGGCGAACGTGCGCGTGCCCGCCCGACCGCACCATCACCCGAACGAGTGAGTCTCGCCCTACAGCAGGCCGCGATCGCGGGCGACCGTGATCACTCCCGCGCGCGAACGCACATCGAGCTTGCGATAGACACTCTTGAGGTGCGTCTTGACGGTGTTGTCCGAGACCGCCAACTCGCGGGCCACCTCCGCGACGGTCAGGCCGGTGGCAATCCGGCGCAGAACATCGTGCTCACGTGCCGTGAGCGTCTCCTCGTTCTCGACACCCGGGGCCGCGACGCCCCCCTCGCGCGCCACCATCGCCACCAGCAGACGACGGGCGATCGAGGGCGACACCACCGGCTCGCCGCGCAGGACCGCCGCGATGCGCTGCCGCGTGAGCTCCATGCTCTCGCCCTTCACCAGATACCCCTGCGCCCCGGCGACGAGTGCCTCCAGCACCTGGGCATCCGTGTCGAATACCGTGCGCACGACGCACGCAATCGGTGGCCGGCCGGCCGGCTCCGCCTCGCGCGAAAACTCGCGCACGAGCGTCAGGCCGTTGCCATCGGGGAGTGAGAGATCGACGATGGCGAGCAGCGGCCGATGGCGACGGGCCAACTGCCGGGCCTCCTCCAGCGTCGCGGCCACGAGCACCATGATGTCGGGCAGCGCGGACAGCATCTCTCGCATCGCCTCGAGTTCGTGCGAGTCGTCCTCGACGACCAGCACGCTGTACTCCGATACGCCCGTGCGGGCCGTCATGGCGTGGCCTCGGCCAGAACGAGCGGGATCTCGAGGCGGACTTCGGTGCCGTCGTGATCGGCCCGTGGGCCGATCGACGCCATGCCTCCCAGCGTTTCCGCCCGTGCACGCATGTTGGGTATGCCCTGACCGGTTGTCGCAACGCCGCGGGGTAATCCGTGTCCGTCGTCACGGAGGCACACGATAACCCGCCGAGCGCTGTCGACCACCGACGTGGTGACCGTGACGGCCACGGTGGTCGCACTCGCGTGCCGAATGACGTTGCTGGTCGCTTCGCGAAAGAATGCGCGCAGCGCGAGGCGCTCCGGGCCGGTGAGCGCGCGATCTTCCGTCGCCACGATTGGCCAATGCACGATCAGCCCCGCCGCGTGCAGCCGCGTGACGCATTCGAAGCGGATCTCGGCGAGCTCGCGTTCCAGCGTTCCCCGTTCATCCGCCTCGCGCACCACGTCACGCATGGCCTCGAGCGCTCGTGCAATCTCGTCGGTCACGGCTCCCGCTCCCGCGCTCGGCGACCGGGATGCCCGGGCCTGTGCCAGGCCGCTGAGCAAGGGGGAGCTGACCGTGTCGTGCAGGTCCTTCGCGATGCGCTGGCGTTCGCCGCGGACGCCCGCCTCGTACGCCGTGCGCCGTTCGTCCGCCTGCCGCAGGAGCGCCAACAGCCTGTCGCCCAATCGGACGTCCTCCGGCGTGAAGAGGCGCCGACCGCTGCCGGCATGCACGAGGACGAGCGGTTGGTCGTCGGCGACGGCAGGCAGGTACAGCCGCTCTCCGTCATCGAGCAGGCGACACCGGTCAGCCGACTCCGGGACTCGTGGGTCCGCCTCGTTCACACCCAACGGATCGAAGAGCTCGCGCAGGCATGCGCGCCACGCCTCAGCGCGCTCGGCCGGCGTCGCGGCATACGCCACCCGAATGACCTGCTCCATCGTGCGCTCGATATCCGGAAGCGGCCGACGAAACACGTGCGTCCACACCCAGCGACGCACCGGGAGCGTCGCCAGCGCCAGCATGCCGACCACGAACATGGCCCGCGCCGAGGCGTCGCCCGCGAGGCGCAGCACCGCGAGATCGAGCGTCAGGAACACGGCGCAGACCACGCTCCAGAACAGGACGCGCAGCGCCCACGCATCGAGGGCGAACAGGCGATAGCGCCGCAGCCCGATGGCCATCCCCAGATACGTCAGCAGGAAGAATCCCATGCCGTATCCCTGCGGAATGGGTGGCGTGTTGCCGATGACGGCAGCGACCACGAGCATGAGGATGAACAACCCCGGCCCGACCAGCACGCTGATGCCGAACCAGCGCAGTACGGCCCGCTCCGCCGGCGCGTGAGCCGTCAGACGCCACTGCACGAGTGCGAGCACGACCGCCCCGGACATTTCGAGCAGCAGCGGCACTCGCGTACCCCAGTTCTGATCGGGGGCGATGCGGAGGATGTCGCTCGCCCACCAGAGTGCGGCGGCGAGCGCCATGAAGGGGATCCACCGACGCGCCGACAGGCGGCGCGGGTGCACCAGCAGCAGGCCGCACAACGCCACGCCGAACAGTGTGGCACCCAGGTGGTTGGTGGCACTGAGCGCGCGAAAGTGCGCGCCCGGCAGCGCCACCTCTCGCGTGCTGTACACGGCGGCCGAGAACGACGAGAGCATCACGCCGAGTCCCGTGAGCGCGAAAGCGCGCGTTGCCGCATCCCCCGGACGCAGCGACCAGATCCAGGCACCGACGATCACGGCGATGCCCCCGACGAGCAACTGGAACCAGAACACGAAGGGGAGTGATCCCACGTCGCGGTGGCGCCCCGGCAGGGGCCTCCACTCGACGCCGCCGGGCGCGACAACCGCAACCCGGGCCCCCGCCGAGCGCATGACAGCAGCGAGACGCGTCTGGCGGGCAAAGAAGGCGTCCATGTCGGACCACTCGTCGAGGAAGTCCGGCTCCTCGATGAGATCGGTATCGGACACGGCAATCGTATCCGTTGCCGTGGTCACGGCGACGACACGCGACGGCGCGCCGACGGTCGGCTGGATCGCTGCGTACCAGGTGGCGAGCACGGACGTACCGAGCATGACCAGCACGACGAGCAGAAGCCGTCTGCCCGGACTATCGAATAGCCGCACGACGCGAGATGTGGGGAGGGGGCGGGCGCTTGCACGAGCGCCTTGAGTCATGCCGATCCTGCAGTTGGTACTCGACCAACGCAAGAGCTCCCTACGCACCTCACCCGAACGGGTGACCCGCCGATGAGTGCCCCCCGATGGGTGTCCCGCGCGGGGGAACCGGCCCGATCACGCCTCCGGCTCCAGCACGGTGATGTTCGTGTTGGTGTAGATGCAGATCTCGCCGGCGATGGTGAGCGCCTTGATCACGATGTCGCGCGGCGCCAGCGGCGTTTCGCGCAGCAGCGCACGGGCAGCCGACTGTGCATAGGCGCCGCCGGACCCGATGGCGAGGATGCCGTCGTCGGGCTCGATGAGTTCGCCGTTGCCGCTCAGCATGAAGCCGTGATTCGCATCGGCCACGATCAGCATGGCCTCGAGGCGCCGCAAGACCCGATCACTGCGCCACTCCTTGGCGAGTTCCACCGCCGCGCGCGGCAGATTGCCGGGATAGCGTTCGAGCTTCTCCTCGAACTTCTCGAACAGGGTGAGCGCATCGGCCACGGAGCCGGCGAACCCCGCCACGACGCGGCCGCCCTTGAGGACGCGCACCTTCACGGCGGTGTTCTTGGCGACGGTGTCGCCGATGGAGACCTGACCGTCCCCGCCGATGGCAACGCGCCCATCGCGACGCACGGCGAGGATGGTGGTGGCACGAATTTCGGGGAGCGGCATGGCTTCGCGTGAGTGAACGACGGTCGGCGCACGCGGCCAGACGGCCGCACACGTTCGAAAGATACGACGGGTGCGATTTCGATGACACACGGTGGCGTACGGTCGGGTATGGTGCCGCATGTCCCCTTGCCAACCCGCCCTTTCGCTCGGCACCATATGGCCATGCCCGCACTTTCCGCTCATCGCTGGACGGCCGATGACGTCCGCGCACTTCCCGACGAACCGGGGAAACGGTTCGAGTGCGTGGATGGCGAGCTGCTGGTGAGCCCGAGCCCGCGCCTGCCGCATCAGTCCGCGGTGGGCTTCCTGTTCAGCCAGCTGGATGCCCACGCCCGCCAGCACGGCGCCGGGGCGGTGTTCATGGCTCCCGGCGACATCGAGCTCGACCGGTTCACGCTCGTGCAGCCGGACGTGTTCGTGCTGCCGCTGGTGAACGGGCGCCGTCCGCGCACGGCCGAGGAGATCGGCCACCCGCTGCTGTTCATCGAGGTGCTCTCGCCGAGCACCGCGCGCTACGATCGTGTGGTCAAGCGCGGCTGCTACCAGCGCGCGCACATCGAGTACTGGATCGTGGATCTCGAGGCGCGCCTCGTGGAGCGCTGGCTCCCCGACGCCGATCGCCCTTTCATCCACACGGAGTCGATCACGTGGGCGCCATCGGGTTCGCCGGTCCTCGAGCTCGCCCTCCCCCCGCTGTTCCTCGACGCCCTGGGTGAGCCCTGACCGCCTCATCCCCTGCCCACCCATCCGTGCCGCTGCCTGTCACCTACCCCGACATCCTCGCGGCCCGTGAGCGGCTGCGCCCGTTCTTCGCGCCGTCGCCAGTGCACCACTATCCGCTGCTCGATGCGCTGGTCGGGCACGGCATCCGGGTGCTGGTAAAGCACGAAAACCATTTGCCCACCGGGAGCTTCAAGGTGCGCAACGGGACGGCGAGCATCACGGCGTTGAGCGCGGAGGAGGCGGCGCGCGGTGTGATCGCCGCCACCACCGGCAATCACGGACTGGGGCTCGCCTGGGCCGGCGCGGCGCGCGGGGTGCGCGTGACCATCTGCGTCCCCAAGGGGAACAACCCCGAGAAGAACGCCGGCAT
>Ga0315906_10004682_pt1 | contig 17441 bp, 15 predicted proteins | sample LakEriMetagenome_4_FD_203526 | JGI IMG/M metagenome (GOLD analysis project Ga0315906, IMG submission 203526) | Freshwater fungal communities from buoy surface, Lake Erie, Ohio, United States - Buoy 2 MA122 | ecosystem: Environmental > Aquatic > Freshwater > Lake > Lake biofilm | place: USA... | reverse complement strand
GCCTTTAATACGGGTTTTTGTTTGATAAAGACTTTTTCGAACAACTAGAAGTTAAAATTATAGTTCGATATATTTTTTCGAACTAGGTTTGTTTGAAGTCAAAAACGCATGTTATTCACCTCGGTCCTACTCGTTTTACTTGTTTCAAGCATTTTGCTGATCAGCCATTGGTCGCAGAACAGAGGCATTGTCTACCTAGTAGTCGTCCTTCTTCTTTTTTGCATCCGGCAATTCACTTTTTTATTGATGCATAGCGATTCACATACAGAAGTCCTTGCCCTGCTCCTATTTCATTTTGACCCCTTTTCTTTCTTGATCGGGCCTTTCTTCCTGTATTACCTCAAAAGCCTGGTGCAGGGGAAATTTGTGGCGGATAAGTACCTACTGGTCTACGCCATTCCTGCGCTGGTAATCCTGATCAACACCCTTCCTTTTTACAGCTATCCTTTTGCCGAGAAGGTGGCTGAAAGTGCCGCCATTCAAGGAAATTACTATTTAGATGGCCCCACTAACTTTTCAACTGTCTTCTTTCCTTTAAAATACCAAGGAACGAGTGGTGGCCTTTTTAATTTGACCTTTATCCTGTTTTCCTTTGCCTACCTAATCCGGTTGAAGAAAACCGGCACAAATTCCCTCAAGAAAAAGCTTTCTATTTTGATCAACCGCATTTTGATGGTCATTCCAATACTAGTCATCCCTAATTTGATACTCATAGGCTATGCACTGTTTAATTCTCCTAAAAAAGGAGAGTTGATCTTTCGGCAAGTCGCTTTCGAGGACAATGGATTTGTTTTTTTCATGCCCTTGCTACTTCCTTTGAGCTTCTTTTTGATTCCAAGTTGGTTGTACACGGACCTAGAGGGGGTACATGCCGTTGATAAAATTCGAGCCTACCTGAAAGGACTCTGGCAACGTGCAGCAGGGCATCACGCGGCAGCTCCCGCTGAAAAGTCAGCGGATTTGGAGCGCATCTTGACCTATATCGAAACCGAGAAGCCCTACGTCAACCTCAACTTCTCCCTACACGATATCTCTCTGGCGGTCAATATTCCTCGAATCCGTGTGACCAACTGCTTCAATAAGGAACTCAATACCTCCTTCCCTGCTTATCGAAATAAATTGCGTGTGGCCCATGCCATCTCTTTGCTGCGAAGGGGAGCACACTTGACCACTTCCATCGAGGGCATCGCGGAGCGATCCGGATTCAAAAGCAAGTCCATCTTCTACTCGGCATTCAAAGAGGAGTACGGAATGACCCCGACCGAGTGGATAAAGAAGAATTTGGAAGTAGCAAAAGAACCCCTGGTCCAAGAATCTGACTATTCTAAAAATACAAGCCATGTTGTATAGTCCGCTTATTCTTGTATTCATCATCTCGTTTATACTCCTAGGGAATCACTGGAGTCAAAACAAAGGGGTGATTTATTTGGTGTTTATCGTCTTGGATAAAGCCTTGACCCAATTTGCTTTGCTGGAACTCAATGCCACGCAGGACCCGAGTACTTTTACCTTAGTGTACTATTTGGAACCATTAATCGTGCTCCAGGGCCCCTTCTTTTTATACTACCTGAAGAGCATCATGAAGGGAGCTTTCGTTTGGGATCGATACTTACTCTTCTTTGCAATCCCGACAACGGCCTTTCTAATCAATTTAATACCATTCTATGCCTTACCCTATGCAGATCAGTTGGCTTATTTTAGTGGTGCGCTAGTCAATCCAGACATCAAAGGCTACCTATTCCTTTCGCTGGAACAACAATATTATTTTATAGCCATTTACAACACTGCCTTTGTGTTCTATGGGGCTTGGTATATCTACAGCCTCAAAGCGAAGGGCAGTATCTACATTAAAAAGAAGGTGAATATCTTAATCACTCGTATTTTCATCGTATCACTTTTGACCATTATTCCTGGCTTAGTCGTGCTGTTTTTGTTGGCTTTGGAATCAGAGCAAGCGGGAATGATTGATTTTTTAAACCCAGATGCGGTGAATAACAATTACCTGTACTTCCAATCTTTGGTATTGCCTTTGAGTTTCTTTTTTGTTCCCAACTGGTTGTACAATGAAAAGGAACCCTTTTCATTTTTAGATAATTTTCGGGCTACATGGAAGAAGGTTGTCCAATCCAATTCGTCTTTAGCCGAAGAGGACTCCTTCGAAAAATCATCGGATTTGGAGCGCATCGTGGCCTATATCGAAACCGAAAAGCCATACATCAACCTCGACTTCTCCCTGCATGACATTTCTCATGCACTCAATATTCCCCGTATTCGGGTCACCAGCTGCTTCAACAAGGACCTGAATACCTCCTTCCCTTCCTACCGAAATAAACTGCGTGTAGCCCATGCCATCTCCCTGCTGCGTGAAGGCGCTCACTTGACCATCTCCATAGAGGGCATCGCGGAGCGCTCCGGCTTCAAGAGCAAGTCCATCTTCTACGCCGCCTTCAAGGAGGAGTACAACATGACCCCTACGGAGTGGATGAAGAAGAATTTGTAGGGAGCGCTAGGCTGACTTGCAGCATTTTTAACCGGATGATTAACTCCGTAAAGGCAGGAGCCTTTCCATAGATCATGTTCTGGGTCATTTTTTCATAGTCGTCCCGGTAGTGATCGAGGAGATGATCAGGAGGAATACAGGAAAGGCTTTGTCTACCGTGGCGGGAATAGTCTATCCCCGCTTGCCTAATGTAGCGTTTTCGATGGGCTACTATTCGTTCAAATAGCGAGATGTCCTGAAGCGCGGATGCAGCATACTTGGATTCTGATAATCGGTAGAGGTCATAGAGGTGCCTTGACATGCGCAGGTGTCGAATATCAGCAGGATGCTTGGTAAACTCTTCGTGCAACAAAAACATCTTTTCTAGTAGGGTGATTTGTGGTGCCATGGCAGAGACTTCAAATCGATTCCCCAATACCTCGACTTGAGGCAAGGCATTTTCGATTAGCGAATTGACCTCTCGCAGATGGCTGGCATCTTTGATCGCTCTTGCGCTCAGCTCCACTTTAATGGTATTGGGCAGGTAAACCACATTTTCTAAAATCGAAACATACCCGATCACCAATTCCTGTGGATCTACCGTGTCTCTCCTCGTTTCGGGGATGGGAGTCGCATGCACAGAAAATAGTTGTGCAGGAACTCCCATTTCCAAAAGGGTCATTTCCAGATCCGCCTTAAAAGCTGTACTGACAAATTCGCTTGAAATCCTTTTCAGCTTTCTTATTTGAGTAAATGAAAGCTCTTCTGCAAATCCATAAAAAGATCGATCGATAGACAAGTCAATGTCTTCAGAAAACCTGTCAATTACCTGCCAGGCCTTGCTTAACGACGTTCCCCCTTTGAAATGAAGAGAGGGAGCGTATGTTGTCTTGAAAACAGCAAGCAGTACGAGGGTTACCCAAAGGTCTTTTTCAAGCGCCTTTGAGTTGATCCCGCTTACCGTACTTGCTTGCTGTACCAGGAGCCTGCGATCTTCTATCGCTAATTCGAACCAATTCATGTGTCGGTGATTTAAAAAGTAGGTTAAAAAGTAATCTCGCAATCCAAGAAGGGGCTAGTTTGATGTCGTTGGCAAGCAGCTCAGGATCCTCCTTTTGGATTAAATCATGGAGCTGATGCTTGAGGACATCATCTAGTTGGCTTGGTCCTAATTCATCCATCGCAAGAATTAGTAGGGAACTGATAGGGCCTTTGAGCGCCAGTTTTTTCGGACTGGCAGATTTAAAAAGAATCTCGTTTGCCCCTATTTTGTACGTTCTTGGCTGGCCATTGGTGATGTACACGTGTTTGGTCGGAACTTGTTGAGAAATGCCCAATTTATTTAAAGCATAAACACCCGCAGGCTTGATCTGAACCTGGTCTCTCTCGGCGATAGCCGTGGCTATCTGCTCTAGGGAGGGGGTAATGGGGCCAATTAGGGGGTGTTGTTGAGGAACAGCATAGATCCCGTTTGCGAGGCGCAGGATGGTCTTGTCTTTTGCCAAGCGAGAAAGGGCCATCTTGATGGCATCGTCTGTTCCGAGCATACGGAATGCTGCCGGAAAAAAAATGGTTCCCGGAGTCATTAAATTAATCTGCTTTACAATCTCCTGATGCGCTTTCATCCTTCAAAGCTACTACATTTTTCTTGAGTTTGTTACCTTTTTATATAAAAAAGTAACATTTTTTAAATCAACCAGAAACAGCAATTGCTTTATTTGGCTATCAGCCCCGGAGTTACCGGTTAAGCTGCTTCTTGACCTAAGGAATCCAGCGGGCATCGCGGAGCGCTCCGGCTTCAAGAGCAAGTCCATCTTCTACGCTGCCTTCAAGGAGGAGTATAACATGACCCCTACGGAGTGGAACAGGAAGAATTTATAAGGATTTTATAAATAATCCACTTCTAAACTAGGCCTATTTTTGCCTCGTCTATTTTACATATACTTCTTCAAAAAAATCCCCTAGAGTACCTAGTTTAAAAAACCAATTTAAAGTCCAAATCTTGATTTGACTGCGTTGAAATTGGTGCCTATTTCGGCTAAAGACAAAGCTCTGTTGTACATATTTACAATGGCATAGTCGCCATAAACCAAATCTGGCATATCCCAACGCTTGCCAATATTATATCCAAGATTAGAGGTGTCTGGATTATTCCCGATAGTACCAGTACCAATGACTTGGCCATTCTTGTAAATGGTGCTAGTAGTACCACTGTAAGTGGCTACAATATGAACCCAATTATTTAGATCACTCGTATTGGATGAAGTAGAGATGGTATTCCATCCTCCATTGTAATATCCAGCAGCATATTGATGTGGGCTTGTTGGTGAAGTGTACCTATTGTAGGCAAGCACTAGATTTATTTTGTCACTGCCATATTTTTCGGAAAATATACAAGGCGAGTAATTTGAATTGGGAGCTGGTCCTGAGGTGCCTGCAATTTTTATCCAAACCTCAATGGTATAACTGGCAAGCCTTCCAAAAGAACTAGTTGTAGTGGCCCATCCGCCATCTGCAAACCGTAAAACACCACCATTTGAAGTTGCAAAACTGATAGTACTATTCAGACTAAAATTAGCAACAGAAGTTCCCGTTACTAAATTAGTCCAAGTAGAACCTGTTCCCGGATAACTTGCAGGGTTTGCTGCATCTAAATTTAAAATTAAACCTGCTTGCACGATTGCTGGTGCCTGAAATGGCGGGGTAGGAGGCGCTTGGTAATTGTTATTTCCTCTGAAAAAGGATTCCTGCGCATGGGAAACCAAGGCAGCAGTTAGCAAAAGGAGGGTGAGGAGGTTTTTCATTTTAAATAGTTGAATCCTAAATCAAACACTTAGCGAATAGAGTACAGATATTTTAATTGATTGGAACGAGGCAGAACAATACGCTATTGAGAAAATAACTAAACTTAGCCCCCTTTTTTATTTATTAGCTTGGGCACAAACAAAAAAAATACAAGTATGCTAGTTTAGTAAAATTTAGTATCTAATAGTTTTAGAATATTTTAATATTACACTTTGGATCCACTCTTAAGGAAAAAGATGAATTCTAGGATAATAAAAATACTTTCTGTTGAGGGGAGATTTTCAATTACTAAAGTTCTCAAAGGCTTATTTTTTATCATTTATTAATTTTTCAAGGATCAATTTCATTTCATCGATTTGCTTTTGCTGCGCTTCAATGAGCACTTGTTGCTCTTGAATTCCTTTTGTTAAAACAGGAATAATAGAGTTATAGTCTACGGATAACGTTTTGTTTTTGTCAGAACCCTCACTAACAATAAATGGCATTACTTTTTGTAATTCCTGAGCAATAAATCCATTTTCTGTTTTAGCGTAATCATTTGATTCAATTGAATTTTTCTTATTGTAATGAACCGGATTCAATTGCATAATTAGGCCCAAGCTGTTATGAAGTGGTTGGATATTTTTCTTTAAACGCTTATCCGAAGTTGCAGCAAATGAATAGGCATTAACTATTCCCGATGTAACTACATTAGCTATTTGATTATTACCCAATTGAATAGTATTACTGGCATAAACTCTTGCGTTATACCCAATAGCTGTTGCATTGCTAAAATTACCCGAATTAACATCTGCATAATACCCTATAGCAGTATTATTACTACCTGTCGAATTTGTGGATAAGGAAGAATTCCCAATTGCAGTATTATTATTACCCGAGCTATTTGAAACTAAGGCATTAGCCCCAACTGCTGTATTGTATTGTCCCGTGGAATTGTTCATTAATGCTAATGCTCCCACTCCTACTAAATAGGTTGCAGTATTTGTTAAATTTGAAGAAGAAAGTGCATTAGAGCCTAAGGCAGTATTAAATGATCCTCTATTATATTGTAACGCTTGGTTACCCACTGCCACACTTTGTTGAAAATCTGCGGTAGTTGAACCCATCGCTAATACCCCAATAGCAATATTTTGGTCCGAATTGGTAACTGAAGAAAGCGCATTATACCCTAAGGCAGTATTTTTGGTGCCGCCACTAAAGTTATTCAGTGCACTTACTCCCAAAGCCGTATTATAAATGTAGGCTGTACCAGCGGCATCTTTTTTACCTTTGCCAACAGTTAATCCATTAACAGTTAAATCATATGCGCCTAAATTAACCGCTCCGGTAGCTCCTGAATAAGGAACTCCAGAGGACCCGGCACTAGAAATTGTAATATTTCCGGAAGAATTAGTGATCGATATTCCAGAGCCCGCTGTTAATGTTGATCTGGTAAATCCAGTTCCATTTCCAATATCAATTTGGCCATTAGCAGGTGTAGTAGTTAAGCCCGTACCCCCATTCGCTACAGCGATGGCCGTTCCACTCCATGTACCTGTAGTAATCGTTCCCACTGTTGTTAAGTTTGACAAAGAAGTCAATGTCGTATTTGATGTTGCCGTTATGTTTCCAGCTGTTGCTGCGCTTGTTGCTGAAGTAGCAGAGGTAGCTAAAGTTGCAGTTGCCGCGTTACCCGTGGTATTTTGATTCAAAATTGGAAAATTGGTTAAGTTAGCTGCACTTCCAGTAGGAGTCAAATAATCCGTTCCGGCCACGGCAGCCGTCATTGCACCTGTTCCATTTCCTTTGATTAGACCAGTTAAAGTCGTGGCACCTGTTCCCCCATTTCCAACGGCTAAAGTGCCCGTAACCCCTGAAGCTAGGTTGGTAGGCCCAGAATTGGTGGTACTGGCGGCACCATACCCCTGTCCAATGTTCCAATAGACGACGGTCCCATCGTAGTAAAAGTTCAAGATGTCTTTGGAGCTCGCTGCCGTTGACAAAGCAACGGTGCTCGTGGAGGTGGATCCCAACACCTGGTTGGTGGCCCCGGGAAAGGTAGGCAAGGTAAGCGTTCTGCCGCCTGTCCCGTCTTGGGTAAGGACTATGGTACCGTAAGAGCCCACTGGAGGAGCTGCAGTAAAGCTCAAGGTACTGTTTTGGGTGAGCGTGATCGCTGCATTCAAGCCCAAAGCAGGGTTCCAATTGATGGTGGAACCGGTATAGGTCAAGGTTCGCGGAGCGGAAGCATAGGTTGGCGCGGTCACAGCGGTGGAACTAAGTGCTCCCGTGCTGATCGCAGCCGTAGTGACTGTCCCAGTAAAGGTTGGGGAGGCCAAAGGTGCCTTCAAGGCCAATGCAGCAGTCATGTCTGCCGTATTTGCTTTTAAGGCCAGGCCTGAGGTCAGGTCCGAAGTGCTTGCTTTGGTGGCAAGTGCTGAAGTAACATCTGAAGCATTTGCCTTCAGAGCCAAGCCAGGAACGGTAGGCGCCGCTGCTGTGCCCGCCAAATCACCTGCCAGCTGAATCTTCCCCTTCGTGCTGCTACTTGCATCCGCGATGGTAGCGGCGGCAACTTTAGTGAGCACGTAGGCAGTATCTGCTTTGACAGCAAGCGCAGTCGTCACCTCCGATGCATTTGCCTTCAAGGCCAAGCCTGGTACCGTAGGTGCTGCTGCAGTTCCAGCAAGGTCTCCAGCTAGTTGAATCTTTCCCTTGGTGCTGCTACTTGCATCCGCGATGGTAGCGGCGGCAACTTTAGTGAGCACGTAGGCAGTATCCGCTTTGACAGCAAGCGCAGTCGTCACATCCGATGCATTCGCCTTCAAAGCCAAGCCAGGTACAGTAGGCGCTGCTGCTGTTCCTGCCAAGTCTCCAGCTAGTTGAATCTTTCCCTTGGTGCTACTACTTGCATCTGCGATGGTTGCTGAGGCTACCTGCGCATCCACGTAGGTTTTTACCGCATTCTGGGTGGGAAATAAGGTCGTACTGCTCCCCAAAGGGGTATTCGCTTTGTTCGAAACATCCTCTTTTAATCCCAAAGATGCCGATACATCCGATGCATTCGCTTTAGTAGCTAGTGCTGTGCTTACTTCAATTGCATTCGCTTTTGTCGCTAGCGCGGTGTTGACATCACCTGTGTTGGCCTTGAGCCCTAAAGCAGTGGTAACTTCATTGGCATTCGCCTTCGTATCCAAGGCCGCTTGCATTGCAATAGAGATCGGCTTATTAGCATCCGAGGTGTTGTCCACATTGCCCAAACCTAAGTTGGTGCGTGCACCAGCTGCCGTAGTCGCGCCCGTTCCTCCAGCTGCAATGCCGAGCGTGCCACCCAACTTGCCTGCCGTCTCTGCATAGATTGCATAGGGATTGTAGGTGAGCACCTGCTCGGAAACCTTCGTGTAAGTACCACCCTGGTCAAAGCTTACCCATACCTGCAGGTTCTTGGAATTGCTGTCCCAGACTACACTGGAAAATGCCGCAGGGGACACCGAGCCGATCAGTACATTGACTAGTCCATAGGCATCCGTCTTGGCGACATGCACCTCCTCAAACTCCTGCACAAAAGTAGAGGAGAAGAGCTTAAACTTTAGGGATACCTCCCCATTCACAAAGGGTTGGCCCGTGATGTCTTGACCCGGGATTTCAATCGGCTTGGGATCCAAGATGACTGCCTGATAGGAAATCCCCTTCTGGGCATAGCCCAGTAGTGAACAGGTGAGTAATAGTGCGAGGGAGAAAATTACTTTTTTCATAAACTTAATTAGTTGCTAAGCACAAGGCCAAGGCTGAACGTAGTGGGAATAAAGTTGACCGTAGAAGTGCCGGTCTTATTGGGTTCGATGAATTGCTTGTAGCTGGTTAGGTATTGGTAGCTCACAAAGGTGCTCACCTGAGCATTGATCTGCTTGCGTAGCTCTAGGGACAAGCCATACAGCGTCCGGAGTGAGTTAAACTGATCGTCGTCTGCCAAGTTGATGTAGCGATTCAGCAGCAGCTGATTGCCATTGATCATCTTCACCGCTGACACGCGGCCTTTTACGACCAGCGAGGTGGTTTTACCCAGCTTGATATGCGGCCCTATTCCTGCTCCTAGTCCGATAAAGTCGGTATGGTAGCTCAGCGGAATGTTTTGCACATCTCCCACCGTATTGAACTGGTTGTAATTGATTCCCAAGTCGTAGTAGAAGTCATTGGAGATGGCCGCCTCGCGGTGTAGGCTCAGGTGCATGCCAGAAGCAGCCCGCAGATTGGCCGGATTGATGGAATTGGAGTTGACAAACAGGTAGGAGGTCAGGTTCGATCCTACTGCTAGCTGGTAGCTTTGGGAGTAGGCCGGTAGGCTGAGTAGAATAAAGAAAAGGATACGTAGTAGCATGGCTTATCGCTTCTGGAGGTATTTGGTGAGCACTTGATTGGAGTAAATTAGACGGAGCAGGTACTGTCCCACAGGAAGGCGGTTGAAGTCTACGAGCTGGATCTGGGTTTGATTGGCCGGAAGCTCTCCCGACCAGACTTTCTGTCCTAGGATGGAGTAGAGTTCCAGGGAGGCAGGGCTAGCGAACTTCTGGGAAAACTTCAGCGTCAAGCTTGCATGAAAAGGATTGGGATAGGCCAGCCACTGCAGCTCGGGGGTGATCTCCCTAGAGGGGCTGACACGAAGGGCTAGCGGCTGCACAAAGCCTTGGAACATCACTGGACCCGCTGCTGTAGTCGTGCCTATCACCACAGCCGATTGGCCGATGGATTGAGGGTACAGCGAGGTGCCCAGCGAGCTGGAAAGCGTCGCGATTTTGACCGGGCGCTCTTGGGCAAAGACCGCCGTGGAAAGGCACAAAAAGAAGGCAAAAAGAAGAGTTCTAGAGAGCATTGATTTACCTATTGATGCGCATTTATTCGCATTTGGATGTAAATCAAGCCTTTCAACACATCAAAAAATGGATTTTAAGGCATATATTGGTTTAAAAAATAGTTTTTCGGACAGGTCTCCGAATTGGCTAGTGTATGAAAAACTATTTTTCATACTAGGTTTGAAAACTATTAATTCGGCTCATGTTATTCCTTTCGCTCCTACTTTCCTTCATTGTGGCAGTCATTTTGCTGATCCATCACTGGTCTCAAAACAAGGGCATCATCTACCTCGTTTTAACCATTATTTTTTATAGCCTTAGACAATTCACCTTTTTAATAATCAATAGTAACGCGCACGGGAAACTCCTTTCCATGCTGTTCCTCCATTTTGACCCTCTATTTTTCTTGATGGGGCCCTTCATCCTTTACTACCTCAAAAGCCTGATTCGGGGAAAACTTGTTGCCGATCGGTATTTGCTCCTACACACCCTTCCTGCAGTACTAATTTTGATCAACCTACTTCCTTATTATGCCTCTCCTTTTGCCTCCAAGGTGATTGAAATGACTCAGGGACAAGGACTAGTCCCCTTCTTGAGTAAAGTATCAGAACCCTACCTACTTTTCCCCTTGAAGTACCAGCGAATCCTCATGGTGGTTTATAATTTGACTTATGTCATCGCGGCCTTTGGCCTGTTGCTTCGCTTCAAAAGAAGCGGCACTACCTATATAAAAAAGAAACTGTCGGCCCTAATCAACCGGATTTTATGGGTTTTGCCCGCGTTTATTTTTCCCCATCAGTTAATAGTCATCTATTCCACCTTGCAGGCACCTGAAAAAGGGATATTGGTCTACCACAATACCTCTTTCACTTCCGACGGGCCTTTGTTTTTTTTGACTTTGATCCTACCACTGAGCTTCCTATTTGTACCTAGTTGGTTGTATGGAGACCAGTCAATCACTTCGACAGGAGATATTCTGATCCACAAAATCACAGGTCTTTTTCAAAAAAAGAGGGGTGAAGTAAATGAGGAAGCTTACTCTGAAAAATCGACCGATTTGGAACGAATTATTGCTTTTATCGGACAGGAAAAGCCCTTTCTCCAGGTTAGCTTTACGCTGCACGACCTCTCTCAGGAACTCAATATCCCTTATTTTCGAGTCATTAATTGCTTCAAAAAGGAACTGAATACCTCTTTCCCTGCCTACCGAAAAAAATTACGCATCGCCCATGCCATCGCCTTGCTGCGCGAAGGTGCTCACCTGACCATCTCCATTGATGGCATCGCGGAGCGCTCCGGCTTCAAGAGCAAGTCCATCTTCTACGCCGCGTTCAAGGAGGAGTACCACATGACCCCTACGGAGTGGATCAAGAAGAATTTGTAGGGTGCGCTCCACTCAATAAGCTTCCTTTTTTTGTAGGGGTAAGTAAAAAATACGTAGCTATCCATAGAAGAGTCGCGCTTTTTATTTCGGCAGGTTCTAGTGAGCCAGATGCGGTTTGGATTTTCTTGAGATGTTGCTTACCTGAAACAAAAAATGGGGGCCCAAAAGGCCCCCTATTCTGTTTTAAACCATAAACAAAATAAAATTTATCGGACTCCCCAATCGATATAAGTGCCAGATCTGGTACCGAGTTTGCTTAATTCAGCCTCAATAGGCTCCAACTTAGCCCATAAAACTTTACCTGCTTCATTCAACCCTCCCTCGGGAGTACTATACTTGTCTCTTGTAGCTGCATTTTTGAATACAAACAGAAGTCCAATTTTATTTTCAGACGTTCCTCTCACATAGTTTAATACATGCACTTCACAGTCAAAAATTTTAGAAAATACCGGAATAAATTTAGATTCAAATGCTGCTAAATATTCTGCCTCTGTGGTAGAGCCATTAAGCTTCAAGGAAACATTGTGTACGCCGATCAAAGCTCCTTTTGGTATCATTTGACCAAATGCGGATGCGCTGAATAGAAGGAAAGCGCCAAGGATTAAGATGTTTTTCATTTTAGAACAAGTTAAGTTTTTGATTTATTTAGTTTGTGATGCTGCTACCTCAGCAGTTAAGGTTACTGGGTCGAACATGCGGTAGATCTGTACTACTTTATCTCCTTCCCACCATAAAATCATGTGAAGAGGAACCTTAGTTTCTGCATTCGTGTACTTCCCTTTACCGGTCCATAAACCCCAATAGCCTGTGGCTACTTGTCCGTTATTTCCGGTAAAAGTTTTCAGCTCGCCTGGTTTTAAGGTCATGGTGATATCGCTGAATAAGGTGTGTGTAAATTGGTCAGCTTTAATAAATTCAGCGCGCCCTCCAGGAGTAACTTTAACCTTATTAAGACTATCCACATTGTTCGCAAATCCATCAATTGCTTTCAGCGTGTCTGCATAGATTTCATGAGCCACAAGGGTGTCATTTTTCATATATGCCTCAATCAATTGCTTCACTTTTGCCGTTTTGTCGTCCAAAGACACATAGGTTCCACCTTCTATATCTTCAGATGCAGCCGCATCTGTAGTTGTAGTTTCTGGCGCTTGACATGCAAGCATCGTCACCATTACAATCAAGGGTAAGAATAATTTTTTCATGTTGATTTTGGTAAAAGGGTGACTTATTTAGTTTGTGATGCTGCTACCTCTACATATAAAGCTGCAGGGTCAAAATAGCGGTATTCGCGAACTACTTTATCTCCTTCCCATACAAACACAAGGTGTAATGGCGCTGAAATAGCAGCGTTTGTAAACTTCCCTTTACCGGTCCAGATACACCATACTCCAGAATGAGTTGTTCCATCTGCATACACAAAAGTCATGATCTTGTCAGTCGTCACCTTGATATCCGAAAAATAATCATGGTTCATCCGCTCATTCGCTGCAAAACCTGCTCGTCCCCCAGGGTTGGCCTTTGTCACTCCACCTTCTTGGTTGGCAGCCATTTGATCAAAGATCTCTACTGAATCAACATAGTATTCATAAATCTTTGTGGAATCATTGTTCATGTAGGCTTCTAAAAGCTCCTTTACTTTTTGTGACTTATCATCTAGTGAAGTAAATGTTCCTGACTTTGGATCAGAAGAAGTCGTTGCATCAGCTGTTTTTGTTTCTGGTGCTGCGCAAGCAAACATCGTCACAATGACAAGCAAGAGTAGTCCTAGTTTTTTCATACCATTAATTTTTTTGAGGTTGTAAATTGAAATTAGCCTGAGATATTTTTTTAAATATAGGTATCAAAATGAAACTTAAAATAAAGTTGAAATTATTTTTTCAAAAAATTCTACAAAAAAACCTCCGGTTAATTACCGGAGGCTCATGGTGTTGAAATTTGGAGAGGATTTAAAGAACTAGCGCTTCTTTGAATTTTCGATACCCATCCATCATCTCTTTTATATAATTCTCTTTGTCATTTTTCATTCTTGTCTTTACTATACCTGTATAGGTATCCCCTAAGTGATCGTAATAAAAATCTGTCGTAAAAATGGCCATTTCGACCATAATGGGAAAGGTTTCAATTCCTTTTTCTTCCAATAGGTAATGAATATTCTTCTTGTTTGTTTCTCCCTTTTTCCTGCTCAAAAATCCCAATGCTTCTAATTTTTTAAGCCGGTTGGAAAGCATTTTACTCGGCATCAACTCGGGAGAAGTCTTAAATTCATTAAAGGTAGATTTATGACCAAATAGCATGTCTCTCAGGACCAATAAGGTCCATTTATCCCCCAAAACATCCAGGCCGGTTGCTACAGGGCATAAGGATCGGAAACCTTCATTTTTATCTTTTTCCATAAACGCGCACAAAAATACAAAAGAATTAGCACCTGCCGCTGTTACCTACACAAGTCACCGATCGATCTAGTCCAATTCACCCGTTCCGAGCCTAGGGCAGGCCGAGCAGCCCTGATCCAGATCAGTGGATTGAGTGTACTGAGCGTTGCTTCTCGTTTAAACTAGAAAAGGAGGAAATAAGTTGGCGAATAGTGGAATGAATTGAACCAATCCGTTAAGTGCACAAGCTAAAATTAACTTTCCTGTGCTCGACTCACCTTCGCCTTCCTTACCTTCCTGAGAGGCTATTTTTTTTTAAGTGTTAGAAATGTAATTTTGAAGACACACACTACCTAAAGTAACCCTGATGAAGTATTTCAAGTTGAATTACCTAAGAATTTATGGTAGTGGTTTGTTTATCTTGGCAATTTCTTCTGTGTTATTTTTTTGTAATCCAAAAGAGGAAACCACCCCCGTCGAAACCCCTAAAAAAGTATTGATTTTAGGAAATAGCATTACCTGGCATCCGCCCGGACCTGACCTCAACTGGTTCGGGAACTGGGGAATGGCCGCAACTGCGGCTGAAAAAGATTTTTTATCCCTTTTGACCAAAAAAATCAAAGAAAATAACGAGCAAAATGAAGTACTAGGGAGAAATGTATATCCCTTTGAAAGAACTTATGAAACGATTAAGCTAACTGAGTTTGAAGATTTAAAAGCCTTTAAGGCGGACATCATCATCATTCGATTTGGTGAAAACATAACCGAAAAAGAGCGTGCAGAAAATCCTCAATTGCAAGTTGCTGTCAAAGCTTTTGTAGACTACTTAGCAGATGGAAGGCCTGTAAAAGTAATCCTGACGACACCATTTTGGACTAATGCTGGAGTCAATCAAAATTTTTTAGCGCTCTCCGTAAAAAACAAATGGCCGCTCGTTCAATTACATGATTTAGGATTGGCCAATGAAAATATGGCCCTGGAAAGATTTGAAAACATTAATGTAGGAAGTCATCCAGGAGACCTAGGTATGGAAAGAATTGCCACTAGAATTTGGACTATGCTAGCCAATGAACTTTGACGCTTAAGAAAGATTCACAGCCTTCAGTCAACCTCTACTATCACTGAAACCGAACTCAAAAAAGAACGTAAATCTGTAATCCTCTTCTTAGCCAACTTCTTCAAAAAAAACGCGCTACTCTTCAATTGGAGCAGCGCGCTTTTTGATTCGGCCCGATTTAGTCGACCAAAATCCGGACATGATTACTCCACCGTAACCGATTTCGCTAGGTTACGCGGTTGGTCCACGTTGCAGCCCCGCATCACGGCAATATGGTAGGAGAGCAACTGCAAGGGCACCACGGCCACCAAAGGGGTAAAGGCTTCGTGGGTAGCTGGAATTTCGATCACGTGATCGGCCAAGGCCTTCACTTGCGTATCTCCTTCGGTGACCACTGCCACGATCTTTCCCTTCCGGGCTTTTACCTCTTGGATATTGCTCACTACTTTTTCGTAGGAACTGTCCTTCGTCGCAATAAAAATCACCGGCATCTCCTCGTCAATCAAGGCAATAGGACCATGTTTCATCTCTGCAGCAGGATAGCCCTCTGCATGGATATAAGAAATTTCTTTCAGTTTCAAAGCTCCTTCCAAGGCCACCGGAAAATTATATCCTCTTCCCAAATACAGCATGTTGCGTGCATCTTTGTACTCTGCCGCAATCTGCTCTATCAGCGCATTGGTTTGAAGCGCCTTTTCTACCTTGGCTGGCACAGCCGCCAGTTCATGCAAGAGTTGGATATAGGTACTTTCTGCTAAGGTGCCCCGTTGGTAGCCTAGCTTCAGTGCCATCATGGCCAAGACAGAGATTTGGGCTGTAAAGGCCTTGGTAGATGCCACCCCTATCTCTGGTCCCGCGTGGGTGTACGATCCCGCATGGGTATTTCTAGGGATAGACGAACCCACCACATTGCACACCCCAAAAATGGTTGCGCCACGAGACTTGGCCAGTTCTATGGCTGCCAAGGTATCGGCAGTCTCCCCCGATTGGGAGATGGCTATCACAAAGTCTTTTTCATTTACCACTGGATTGCGGTAGCGAAACTCAGAGGCGTATTCCACCTCCACAGGGATGCGGGCAAACTCCTCAAACAAGTACTCCGCCACCAAGCCGGCATGCCAGGAAGTCCCACAAGCGGTGATGATGATGCGCTCGGCATTCTGAAACTTGTTCATGTACTCTCGCAACCCCCCAAGCACCAATCTACCCGACTTGGCATCCAGTCTCCCACGTAGGCAATCGGCAATGGACTTGGGCTGCTCGTATATTTCTTTGAGCATGAAGTGAGAGTAGCCTCCCTTTTCTATGGCTTCCAACTCCATCTCCAATTGATTGATGTAGGGGTTGGTCGCTACGTTTTCTATGGTCTTTACCTGAAGAGCGCCTTCACGAATAACTGCGATTTCGTAGTCGTCCAAGTAGACTACCTTATTGGTGTATTCAATAAATGGAGTTGCATCCGAGGCCAAAAAGAATTCGCCTTCACCTACACCCACTACCAACGGAGATCCTTTTCTAGCAGCAATCAGGGTATTGGGCTCTTCCAAATTGATCAGTACAATGGCATAGGCCCCTACGACTTTATGCAAGGCTAGTCGAAGCGCCTCTTCTAAAGAACAATTATTGTGTAGATAAATGTCTTCGATGAACTTGACAAAGACCTCGGTATCGGTTTCGCTTTGAAAACCATAACCCTTTTTCAATAGGTCTTTTTTAAGCACCTCGTAATTCTCAATGATTCCGTTGTGGATCATGGCAAAGCGCTCCGAAGAAGAATAGTGAGGGTGCGCATTGATGTCATTGGGCTCCCCATGGGTAGCCCATCGGGTATGGCCTATACCTACCTTGGCACGAATAGCCCCATTTTCTTCTAGGTGCTTTTCTAGCTCGGCTACTTTGCCCTTTTTTTTGTAAATGCTGAGCCCTTTTTGATCGATGAGGGCCACGCCAGCAGAGTCATATCCTCTGTACTCAAGTCTGCGTAAGCCCTTAATGATGATGGGAAGGGCATCTTGCTGCCCCACGTAAGCGACAATTCCACACATAGCTAAAAATTAAAAAACAGTTGGTTAACAGTGCTACAAAGAAACAGGAATCGTGCCAAATAACATGTACTAGGAGAACAAAAAAACCTAGGGCATGAATTTCCTTATTAAAAGAAGGTTTTACTTAATCTTAGAGTAAATAACGGTCACTTTCACCTTGTCCTTATTGACCTTAAACTGCCGTAGCGAACGTTTAAAATCATCTCCTGTGTTGGGAGTGATGGCATAGAGCAACCAATCTTGACGCTGCAATTGCTTTTTGTAGAGGGCATTGAAATAGGAAGAAATACCCGCACGCTGCCATTTCTGGGTAGCTTCGTAGTTGATCAGGGCTACTGAGGGAAAAAAATTGTTGGGCACGAGCTTCCCTTTATCGTCTTCGATGACTTGAGGCTGCCCGTCCCCCTGCACGTGAAGTTCGGACTTATTGATAGAACTGAGTAATACCCGATTTTGTGTATCTACAAATT
>Ga0315906_10004680_pt1 | contig 17443 bp, 6 predicted proteins | sample LakEriMetagenome_4_FD_203526 | JGI IMG/M metagenome (GOLD analysis project Ga0315906, IMG submission 203526) | Freshwater fungal communities from buoy surface, Lake Erie, Ohio, United States - Buoy 2 MA122 | ecosystem: Environmental > Aquatic > Freshwater > Lake > Lake biofilm | place: USA: Lake... | reverse complement strand
TCGGACGCGCCGCTTGGACCGTGCTGCACAGCGTCGCGGCCTTCTACCCACCTCAACCAACCCGCGAGGACCGCGACGCGCTTCGTGGGCTCGTGCATGGGCTCGCGCGCTTGTACCCGTGCGCCGAGTGCCGAGCGCACCTGCCGGCAGAGCTCGCGGCTGTGTCTCCCGCGATGGCGCCGCCGCAGCCGTCGCGGCACGGCGACGACGAAATCGACGACCCGCAAGACGACGACGACGCGTCCGTCTCTCGCGTGGCAGCCGAGCGGTGGGTATGCGAGCTGCACAACGCCGTCAACGTGCGTCTGGGCAAACCTGCATACGACTGCGCGCGGGTAGGAGAACGCTGGCGTGATGGCTGGAAGGACGGGTCGTGCGGCTGAACGACGGGAGACGACGACGGGTTGTTGTGTTAAGTGTCCTTTTTCAAAACGCGAATCGTCATTCATCCTCCACCGCCATCCACCGCCCTCCACACGCGCTCGTAGCCATTCAAGTCCTCGAGCAGCTCCTGCAGCGCCTCGCGCTCGTCTTCGCCAGACGGGAGAAGCATAGGCGGCGACGATGCTCCTAGCTCGCGAAGCCGCTCCTCGGCCGCCAGCCGCAGCGCGGGCGGCGTCGTCCGCAGCGGCACCAGCGGCGCGTCCTGCTGCTGATTCTCGTCGTCGACGCGCGTGAGCATGCCTGGGGCTGTGCACGCCTCAGGCAACAAAGCCGCGCGCTCGTCGCGCCCGTCGGTCGCCTCGCGGAGCAGGTGCCGCAGCACGGCGCGCGCCTCAAACGTCGAGGCGGATGGCAGCGACGACAACGCTGCGACGCTGGGCAGCGCCTCGAGCCGCCGCCGCTTCTCCTCGTCGAGGTTGGCGAGGCGCGCGCGCACGCGCGCCGCGGCCATCGCTCCAGCGTTTGCGCCGAAGCGCTCCATCGCTGCTTGGGCAAAGGAAGACGAGGTGGAGGACGAGGAGGCGCCGCTGCCGTTTGCGCCCGCCGCCGCCGCCTTGAAGAAGCTCGCCGCCCCCAGCTCTGGCGCAATCTTGGCGGGCGCGGGTGGCGGCGGCCGAGGCTTTGTTGGCAGCGGCGGAGCGGGCGGTATCTGCTCCTTTGCCTCTTCCATCCGCCTCCTGAGCTCGTCGGCCACGGAAGGGTCGAGCAGCGCCTCGCGCCGCGCCGCGCGCTCCAAACGGGCGGCGTCGCGCGCCGCCCTCTCGGCGCGCGCGCGCTCTTCGCCCTCTGCCTTGTCCGCCAGGCGGTACAGGTCGTCCAGCGCAACGCTGCGGCTCGGGTCGGGGGACTCAGAAGGCGCCCCTCCAGGAGCGCGGCCGCCGACCGCCACGTTGAGCAGGCCTTCTGAGTCTGAAGCCGCCGCCGCCGCACCCTCCTCCCGCCACTCTCGCCACCGCCGCCTCGAGTCGGCCGCGCCCGACGCCTCGGCCAGCAGCCGCGCAGCTTCCCTGGCATCGCGCTCCGCGACTAGCGCGCTCAGTCCCTGGCCAAGCGCGGCGATCTGAGACTTGCGCGCGCGGTCGCGCTCGCGCTGCTCCAGCTGCGCGATGCGGCCGAGCACGAGGGTTGGGCAGCGGGTCAGGGGCTCGAGGAGGCGAGGTGGAGGTGGGGGAGGGGGTGGCGGCGATGGCGACGGCGGCGATGGCGACGATTCTTCTTTGTAATCTCCTGCTCCTGTGCTCGAGGCGAGCACCCAGCCCGTGGCTGCAGCAGTCGACCCGGACCCTTGCCCGACCTGCTGCTCGGCGTCTTGCTGCTGGCGCTCGGCGAGCTCCCAAGCTGCGCGCAGCGCTGGCGGAGGGCCAGTCGCGGCGGCCGCTCTTGCTGCCGACGCTGCCGACGACGACGCTTTGCCGCCTCCCACCACCGCGAGCGGCAGCAGCGCGTCGATCAGGGCGTCGTAGGGCTGCGACGGGTCTGGGGCAGTACGACCGCTGGACGAGGTTGGCGAGGCCGCGCGTGGCGGTCCGGTTGGCAGGGGCGGGCGGACATACAAGGCTCCCCTCCTCGTCCTGCTGCTCCTTGTTTCGAGAACCGCGCCCTTCACTCTCCTCCGCGCCGCGCCGCCTGGGATGCTCGAGACGGCGGCGACCCGATGCGCGATCATCTTTGTGGTTTGAAGAGTTTTGAGTAGCTTAATGTGAAAGGGTCGCCCTGAGAGAGAGCATGCGCTTCTTTCACCTCGCCGCGCCACCGCCGCTCGCCACCGCCGCCGCCCCTAGCCGCCGCCGCCTCCGCCGCTCCTCGCACCGCGCCAGGTGCGCGCGCAGCCGCGCAGCCACCCCTCCCGTGGTGCTGTTGTTGTGGTCCGCCGCAGCCATGGGCCGCTCTCCCTGACTAACACCAAACACCCGCCGCTCCGCAATCGCCTCGAGCACCTCTTGCGGCGGCGGCAGCAAAAGGGGAGGCCGCGGCATCGGCAGCAGCCTGGGAGCCGCGCCCGGTGCCGCCGCCGACACCAGCAGCGCCGCTGCTGTCGGCCGACCATGAGCGCACGCCGTCCACAGCCTCGCCGACCCCAAAGCGCACAGCAAGCCACTCGACTGCCCAGAGGTCAGCGCGTCGCCAAACATGAGCGCGGAGCGGCACGCTTTCGACCTGAGGGCGCGGAGGGCGCCGTTGGGGACCACCGTTGCCGCCGTCGCCGCCTCGCCACCACCACCACCACCACCACCACCACCACCCCCAGCCGCCGCCATCAGCGCACTCAGGTGGCCCAAAAAGTCCCAAGGGGTGAGGGTCACGCCGCACACGGTCGGTGCCGTGAGCAGCTGCACGCCTGTAGCCCCGTTGCTGCCGTCGGCCGCCCACGACCACCCCCAGAGGCGGAGGGCGGTTGCTGCCGCCGATGACGAGGAGGACGACGATGCCAGCAGGGCGTCGCGCTCCTGCGGCGTCAGGCGCAGGGCTTGCGGGGGGCGCAGGCGCGCGGGAGGGCCCAAGACGTCGAACTGCACAGGTGGAGAGGTGTTGTCGTCGTCGTCGTCGCCGAGCGCCGCCGCCGCTCCGCCGCCCCCTCCCGCCACAGCCGCCGCCCGCCGCCTCAGCTGCGCCCTGAGAGCAACCTGCAAACGCTCGAGCAGCACGCGCTCATCGGCCGCGTGCGGGTCGACGGCCATCAGCACGGAGCGGTCTCCTGGGCCTGAAGGGGGGACGACCGCCAGCAGCCACTTTGCTGGCTCGGCCTGGCCGATGACCACAGCGCGAGAGAGGTCGGCCCGTGCGAGAGGGCGCGACAAGGCTGCCGCCGCCGCTACCCCTCCGCCGCCGCCGCCAAGCAGCAGAAGCAGCTGCTGCGGCGGCACGGGCAGCGTGGGGTCGGCGCCGCCAGGTGGAGGAGGAGGAACCGCCGCCGCCGCTGCTGCCTGACCGGACGACACGGGCGGCCCTGAGGCCCCGCCGGTGAGCCCAGCGCCGCCCGCGAGACGCCTCGCGAGCTCGGCGGCCGTGATGATGGCAGGTGGGGGCAGCAGCGAGGGTGGTGCTGGTGGTGGTGGCGGTGGCGGCGGCGGCGAGGGGTGTTCATCCGCGGCTGCGGCAGCAGGAACGACGGTCCCGCTTGGGCGCTCCTCGCTCGCGGCCATGGCCACGGCCGTGCAGAGGTCTTTGGGAGGCGGCGGGTCTGGCTGCTGCGGCAAAGGCGGCGGCGGCGGGCGCAGCGACGACGACGGCGGCACGGGCAGCAACCCGCGCGCACGCGACTCGGCGTACATGGTCGTGAATCCCGGCACGACATGCGGCGCCGACGCTGGACCCGAACCCGCACCCACCCCTGGAGGCTTGAGGAGCGGCGGGCCGCCGCCCGAGAGCGGGCCGCCGCTGCCGCCGCTGCCCACGCCTCCGCCGCCGCTACCCGCCCACCACCACCGCCGCCGCTTGCGCGAGCCCGCCGCATCGTCGTCGTCGTCGTCGTGGTCGTCCGCCTGCTGCTGCTGCTGCTGCTCCTCGGCGGCGGAGGCGGCTGCCATCATGAGGCCCTCGACGTCGCGTGGCACGTCGCCCCACGCGGCGCGCAGGCCTTGGCGGAGGAGAGATGCGGCGTGACGCCACAGCGCGGGCGAGGCCGGCAAGAGCAGCAGCGGTGGTGTTGCCTGCTCGCCCGCCGAACCGCCGCCATCACCACCACCACCCGCGCAGTAGCCAACGTCGCGCGCGCACTCGGCCGGCAACGTGAGGAAGAGGGCGTAGGCCAGAGGAGTGGGAGGGAGAGGGCAGGCGGCGGCGGCGGCGGCGGCGGCGGCGGCGGCGGCCCGCAACGAGGCCCGCCGCGCCGACGCCGATGCTGCTGCGTGCCAGCGCGCCAGCGCCGCCTCCACTGGAGGGCACGACACGCGCCGGCCGTTGACAAACAGCAGGAGCGGGCAGTGATGGTGCTCGGTGGCGAGGGCGGAGGAGGAGGAGGGGGCGCGGCCAGAGGCGGCGGCGCTCGTGGTGGCGGCAGTCGACGCGTAACCGCGCAGCTTGGAGGCCGCCGTCATGACCTGCCCGCCGTCGTCGGCCTTGACTCCAATCAGCCTAGGAGAGTGCGGGTACAACGCGGCCAGCGTGTCGCGCAGGGAGCGGCCGGAGGGGAGCTCGAGGACGAGTTCTTCTTCGTTGTTGTCGTCGGCGGCGTCGCCGTCGTCCGCCAACCTCCCCGGCCGCCAGCGCAGCTCGACGCGCACCGAGGGAAACGGCAGCGCGGCCACAGCAAGCGCCTCGCGCGCGAGGGAGACGGACGCCTGCGTGCTCTGCGCGCGCCGCGCCATCGAGGGAGGGATGGCGAAGGAGACGCGGGTGCCGGTTGTTGTTTTGGTCGTGGTGGTCGCAAACGCCTCCTCCCTCTGCCGCCGCCGCCGCGCGCGCCACCGCCCTGCCACCTCTCGCGGCGCCAAACCCACCACTGCATTGGCCGCGGCCCCAGCCAAGGCAGCCCGCATCACCCCATCCTCCTCCGACGACGCAGTTGTTGCCGTGTCAAACGTGACGGGCGTGAGCGTGCAGAGGGCAGCCAGTGCGACTCCGCGGGCAAAGCCCGAGCCTCCTGCTGCGACGCCGCTGCCTCCTCCTCCTGCTGCCGCCGCCTTGGAGCTAAAGCCCCACCGCCCGAGTTTGGGCAGGTCCTCGGCGCGCACGCCGTGGCCGTCGTCCTCGACGCAGGCGCGGCGGACGGGGGGGAGAAGAGGAGGGTGGTGGGTTGATGTGGTGGTGGGTCCTGCGACGTCGCTGCCTCCACCTCCCCGCTCACCACAAAGCGTGATCACCACGTTGCTCGCCCGCGCCTCCACCGCGTTGAGCAGCAATTCCTGGAGCGCGACACCAAGGGTAGGCAAGCGGTGGGTGGCGGATATGCGTTCGGCGTCGCCTCGAGGCAGCTCGCGGATCGAGGGAGGGCGCGCGAGCATTTTTTGTGGGGTTTTTAGGTGGGTTTTTCGCGTCGTTTTTTTTGGCGGCGGTGCGACGACGAGCGGGGCGTCGGCGGCGGCCGTCGTTGCCGTCGTTGGAATGGGGCTTTTCGAGCGACCAAGTTGACGACAGGGCTTTCGTCTCGTTGAGGCCTGTTGCAGTTGTGATTATGTGGTCATGTGTGTGTGCGCGCGCGTGTTGTGAGCACCCGCGCCTCTTTTTGTTCCGGGCGCGCACTTGTCCCGCTGCGACGCCGTCGGTCGGCCTGGAGGCGGCGCACCCTCTTTCTCCCAGCGCCCAAGCCCCCCGACCCCCGTCTCACACAGACAATCCCGAAAAAAAGGCGACCACTTCCCCTCAGATTGATGCGCAGCCTGTCGCTCCTCCTATTCCTGAGACGACACGCCGCCACCATGCCAACGTTTGGAGCAGCAGCAGCGCGAGCGAGCGCAGTCGGAGCCTCCTCCGGAACAGTGGTTCCGCCGCCTCCTCCCGCAATCACCACCAGCAGCAGCCCCGCGGCCGCGGCCACTTGCGGGTCGATGCGCCTGCGACGTGTGGCTGTCGCGAGCGCATTGAGCAGGGGCAGCAGCACTCTACCTCGGCCGCACCAGCAGCCGTCCTTCGCGCTCGCCGCCAGCGCGCGCCGCCGTTTCGTCGCGGCATCGGCGTCGGCGTCGGCCGCCCCCTCGCTAGCAGCGGCAACACCACGACAATCATCACCCCGCCCCAAATCCGGCCCCGGAGGCGCCCTGCAACGCGTCCCAGTCGTCAGCCCGCCCGAAGAGCTGCTCGTTTCCGCGCTCAAGCGCGCCTCGCGCATCGGACCTTCGCCTGGAGCCGCCAAAGCCGGCGGCGGCGAAGCGGCCAAGGAACGGTCTCGCGCGGCCAGGCAGCTCGACGCGCTGATGAAGGAGCTGTCGGTCCCTTTGGGGAGGTACGTGGCAGGGTTCCCACCGCCGCCTTACCACTTGATTGTTGAGGCTGAGGGGCAGGCGGCCCTACCTTCGTCGGCCGCCACCAACAAAAACAACAACAACACCGCCGCCAACGCCCTGCACCCGTTCGACGCGGCTTTACTCGACCTCACGGTCGCCGGCGGCGCCCGAGGCTACGCCGCTTGCCTCAAGCGCGTCGATAGCTTGCGCAAGTCCCTGCAGCAAACAGGCAAGCAGCTCGCGGGCCGAGCCTCTTCCGCAGCCAACGCCGCCGCCGCCCGCCAGCTGCTCGAGGAAGGGACGGCCGAGCTCGAGCGCCTCTTTTCGCGCAACGCCGGCTGCGTCCGCGACTTGGCGAATGCCGCACGCAGGCTTCGCAGATTGCCTCAAGTCGACCCTACGTTGCCTACCGTCGCTTTGGTCGGAGCACCAAACGTAGGCAAGTCTTCTCTGGTGCGCCGCCTCTCCTCGGGCGCCCCCACCGTCTGCGATTACCCCTTCACCACCCGATCCGTCGCGCTCGGGCACTTTTACGCGCCGCGATTGTCTGCTCTTGAAGAGGGTAATGATGACGATGAGGAGGAGCAGGAGAAACGGCAAAAGCAGCAATCGTTGAGGCGCCACCAAGTGACCGACACCCCTGGCCTCCTCGACCGCGACGACCCCGAGCGCAACGCGATGGAGCGCCTGACGCTCGCTTGCGTGGCGCACTTGCCTGAGGCCGCAGTCCTTTTTGTGGTCGATTTGACCGAGGGATGTGGGCAGAGTGTTGCGGCGCAGTGGAGGGTGAGGACACGGTTGAGGAGGGCGTTTCCCGATCGGGCGTGGGTCGACGTGGTGAGCAAGGCGGATCTTTTGGAGCCGTGGGTGGGAGAGGAGGAGCGGGAGGAGGGCGGCGGCGAGAAAAGTAGCGGGGAATCTGTGGCGGCTCTGATGGCCGCCGCAGCAGAGGCTGAGCTCGCAGTCGAGCGTGCGGAGGCTCCGATCGGGCAAAGGGGTGGCGCGCTCGAGTATGAGCGCGCGGTGAGGCTTGCGGCGGCGGTGAGGGAGGCGCGCGCTGGTGCGGTGGCGGGGGGCGGCGGCGGCGACGACGACGGCGAGGAGCAGCAGCAGCAGCAGCAAGGAGGCCTCCTCGCGCCGCCTCTGGCCGTGGTGCGCGTCTCGACGATGGATGACGACGACGCGAGCCTGGACGGGCTCAAGCATGCGGTGCTGCGCGCGATCGCTTGGGCGGAGAAGCAGGAGCAGAGGCGCAGGGCGGCGGAGGTTGTGTAAAGGAAGAGAAGACGCGATGTCGCGCCGTGCGTCGCCGCCGCCTCGCCGCCAGGCCGCCCTTCAAATGCGTTGCGTCGGCGCGGTCGGCTCCCGCTTCTCGACCACTCTCTACCACAGCGCCGCTACCCTTTTACAACAACATCACCCTCGATCCCAAAGAACAACCCACCACCATGCCGCGACAATAAAAGCGAGAGACGCGCGCGCGCGGCGCAACCGCCCGAGACTCGCTTCTCACTCCACGCCCGCGACCCGCCCCAGCAGAGACCAGCCAGCCACGATGCTCAAGCGCGACGTGGCCGTCGTGCTGGTCTCGGTCTTTGGGCTGTGGCTCGCCACGCGCAGCGCCGGGCCCACGGCCGTGCGCTTTCGCAAGGCGTGGCACTCGAGCGCGATGCTCGATTCAGCGCTTGTCGTCGAGGACGGCGATAGCGCCGACGCCGCCGGCAACGCCGACCCCGCCGCCGAGCTCTCATCCCCAGTCGCGCGCGCCGCAGCGGCCGCCGCACGCCTGCGCGCCGAGCTGGGCCGAGGGCAGCTGCACGCGCACCTGCCTCGCCCAGTGGTGGCCGACCTCAACGGCGACGGATCGCTCGAAGTGCTCGTCGCTACGCACGACTATGGCTTAAGGCTGCTTCGCCCCGAGCCGCCTTCCGCCTTGCTGTCGTCGTCGCGAGAAGGCTTTGCGCCCGCCCGCGAGGTCGCCGCCGCCTCGTTGCTGCCGCTGTCTTCTTCCTCTTCATCTGACTCTGGCGCGGCGCACCACCACAACAACAACAACGACAAGGAAGACGAACCCTTTGACGAGGACGACTGGGCGCCTGCAGCCTTGGCAGTAGGCTACTTGGACCCGCCACCCGAAGCCCTGGTCGCCGCGCCGCGCAAGATGGTCGCGGCCGTCGTGACGCGAGGGTGGCGCGTGCTTGTTTTTGACCACAACCTCAAGCTATTGTGGTCTGCTCGTCCCGCGCGAGAGGCTGCGAGGGCGCTGGGGCACGGGTACAGCTTGCACGAGGTGGCGGTGGCAGTCTTGCCGGCTCCTGTGCGCAAGGGCGACCGAGGGTTGGTGGTGGTGGGCGGCTCGGCGGTGCGAGGAAGCAGCATTAGCGTCGGTGGTGACATCGCCGGCCTGATCGACGCCGAGGAGCGGCGCGAGGCGCTCGAAGCTGGTGGAACTGCTGCTGCCGCTACTGCCTCCTCTAACACCTCCTCTTCCTCCGAGCTCCCGCTCCTCACGCGCCACTTCTCCTATTTCGCGTACGAGGGGGCAAGGGGCCACCTGCGCTGGACGCACGAGCAAGACGACCCGTTGCCGCCGGGGGAGGGGCGGATTGGCCACCCTGCGAGCGACGCCGCCGCCTCCGCCGGCGCGCCGACTCCCGAAGCGGCCGACGCGGCCGCGACGGGCACACTCAAGCCGCAGCACGCGCCTCTGCATAGGCTGCTGCGGTCGTCGTCCGGCGGCGGAGACGGCAGAGCCGCTGCTTCCTCCTCCTCCACCTCTGGGGGCTCGTCGCGCGGCGGCTTTCACCGCCATGGCGCCGACGCCCACACTGCCGCCTCGGACGCCTCCATCCCTCCTCCCTCCTGCCGTGACTACCGCGAGTCGGCTTTGCACCATGGCTTGCCGCACCATTGGCTCAGCACGAGCGACACGCGCCTCGAGCCCGCGCTCTTTTTGAGGCACGGCGACGGCCGGGCGCTTTCGGGCCCTGAGCACGAATCGGGCGAGTATTACCGTTACGGCGGGTGGATGGGTGAACCCACAGCGCAGCAGAAGAGGCGGGCGGCTGGGGGGTTGAGGCATCCCTCTTCGTCGTCGTCGGGGGGAGGAGGAGGAGGAGGCGGCCTTGGCGGGTGGGCGTCGCGGCTGCTTTTTGGCCATGGCAGCGGCGGCGGCGACCACGGTGGCAGCTCCTCGCGCGCCTTTGTGGGCAACGACGAGGCGTTCTACGCGCAGGGGGCGCAGGGAGCGGCAAGCTCCAAGGAGAAGGGCCGCGCCACGCTCACGGACCAGGCGCACGCGGGCGCGGCTGCGCGCCACGGCGGGGGAGCAAGCACGGCGGCGTCGCCCGGCGGCGATGCTGCTAAAGGCCAAGGCCGAGGCAGAGGCCGCTTGCCACGCGCCAACGCTCTGGTCGCGCACGTCGAGGGCGGCGTCGAGGTGATGCACCTCTACTCTGGCAAGCCCGTGTGCCGCATGACGTTGCCCGGTGGACACGTCGTGCACGCCGACTTGAACGGCGACGGCGTCGTCGAGTCGGTGGCTGCTCCTCCTGGGGCGGACGCGTTTTCGGGCGAAGACGGAGGCTTTGCGGGCAGCGGAGGCGGTGGTGTTGGCGGCGGCGGCGGCGGCGCAGCGGCAACGGGCCCTTGCGTGGCGTCGGCGACCACAGGCGCTCCCAATCGCCGTTTGCTTTGGAGCCTGGACTTGTGTGCGCAGCGACACCCGTCGCTCGAAGGAGGAGGCGCCTGGATGGAGGCGCAGCTGCTCGAGGGGGAAGAGATGGGTGGTTCGCGGGCGCACGGCAGCAGCAGCATTGGCAGCAGCGGCGGCGCGCCCGCACCGCGCGCCTTTGCTGCGCCGGCGTTTTTACCGTTGCCTCGCGCAGGAGACGGCGCCTACAGCCGCCTGCGCGGCCAGCACGGCCTCGCCGCCTTTTTCGGCAGCGACGGGGTCGTCACAGGCGTCTCGGCACGTGGAGAGACGCTCTTTGTCGAGCACACGCTCTGCACGTGGGGCCCTCCTTGGCGCGCCGACGGCGGCGAGGAGGACGAAGAGGAGGAGGAGCAAGAGGAGCGGCGAGCAGCAGAGGGCGTCGAGGCTGCTTTGAGGCGCGAGATGGGCGTGGGCGACGGCGAAGAGATCGACCCGGCGCACCGCGCGTTCGTGTCGAGCTACCATGATGAGCTGGAGGGCAAGAAGAAGGGAGGGAGCATGGGGAGCAAGAAGAAGAAGAGGAAGCGTGCGTCGTCGCTGCCGTCGCCCGAAGACAGCGCCGACCTGCTCCTCCTCCCCGAAAATTTCGACGAGCACGCCCCAGCCATGCCAACCCTCGCCGCCCTCCCCTTGCGCACAGGAGCCGTCCCCACCGCCCTCTTGGCCTTGGGAGCACGACACGGCGTCGTCCTCTCTGAGAGAGGGCACGAGCTCGATCGTTTGGTTTTGCCTCACCCCCCTGTTCACGAGGCGGTGCTGGCCGACTTCGACGGCGACGGCCTCACCGACCTGATCGTCGTCACCGCCAACGGTGCTTACGGCTACGCGCAGAGGCATGCTTCTGCAGGTGGAGGAGGTCTTGCGTTGGGGTCGTTGTTGGCGGCCTTGATGGTGGCGTTGGGGTTGGTTTGGTGGGGGTCGGTGTCGCCGCCGTTGCTGGTGGTTCCGGGGGGTGGGGGTGGTGGTGGGGGTGGCGGCGGCAGCACGACGACCGCCAAGCAGCGCGCCGAGGCGGCCGCGATGCGGCGGGCGGCGCTGAAAGCTAGGCGGTCGACGCACTGGGAGGACTAGAGACGCATTTTTTTTACTAATCAATCAATCATCCCTCGAACGCCTCGATCATCTGCTGCACGAGGCGGTCCAGGCACTCTTCGTCCTCTTCTTCTTCGTCGGGCTCCTGCTGCTGTTGCTCCTGCGGTGGCGGTGGCGGTGGCGGTGCTGCTGCTGCTGCTGCTGCTGCTGCTGCTTGAGCGGGGTACCGCGGCGGCGGCGGCGACCGCTCGCGCGAGCGCGAGCGCGACGCCCGCCTCCTGCTCCGGCCCGCCTCATCCTTCTGCTTGTCCTCCTGTTCCTCTCTCTCCTCCTCCCCACGCGCTCGCCGCCGCCCACCGCCACCGCCGCCACCACTCCCATCGCCACCCCCACCCCCGCCGCGCGGCAGCAACGCCGCGCACCGCGGGCAAAGCCTCACTTTCACCAGCGCTGCCCGCGGCTCTTCGTCACCGATCTCGCGCCACCGAAACGGCAGCTCAAAGGTGGCGAGCGCCGCGGCTTGCGTGCACCTGCGCCCGCCGCACGAAAACTGGCCGCGTCCCGACGTCACCTCGTCGCGCGTGCGCCAGCGAAGGCCGAGTTGCGGCGCCGGGCGCCGCTGAACCTCGCGCAAAGAGCGGCGCGCAGAGTCCGCCTCGCTCGCTGACGCAGCTGCCACGACCCTTGCTGCCGCCTCGCGCTCCTCGGCTGCTCGGCGCTCGCAGAGGGAGAGGTCGACGATGGCGTACTCTCGAAACAGGCGCGAATAGTAGCGGCGAGCGAGCCTCAGTTCGTGCGCCGGGACGCCCTCATCATCCTGTAAAAATCTTATGAATCTGTGGTGCTTCGCGAGCACGTCGGCGTCCGATCGAAAGTTGGCCGGGACGGCCATTTTGTTTTCTTTTGCGTTGTGCGGGCAACGAGCGGGGAGCGGCGACGGGGCGTGTTTGTGCGAGCGGCGAGCGGATTTGTGGCGCGGGACAAAAGGCACCGTCCGGCTGCTTCTCCCACCTCCTCATATCCCAGCGATCAAATCCCCAATAATGATCTCTAGCGGCGCGCTCACCGCGCCCAGTCTGGGCCGGACGCGGCCGTCGCAGCTGATGATGCGTGCAAGACCTGTCCATGCGCCTGCTCTCCTCCTTCCGCTGGCCGCGCCCACACGCCACCAACACGGCCCGCCAACCCGCTGCTCAATGCGCCGACATGCCTATGACCCCCGAGTCATCGCCGAGCTCAGGCGAAGGCAGCAGATGCAGCAGCTCGAAGAGCAGCGGCGGCAGCAACAAGAAAAACGCGCAGCGGCGGCGGAAGCGGAAGCGGCGGCGGCGTATCAGGACGACGAGGACGACGAGGACGACGACACCGACGACCCTCAAGCCCGCGCCGTCTCCGAAGCATTGGCCGCAGCCGTCGAGCGCTGCCGAGACTGGCGCGACCTGCTGCCGCTGGCTCAGCGGTACGGCACGGCACTGGCTGTCGATGCACGAGCGCTGACGATGGCGTGGCGGGTGTTCGAAGGGACGGCACGCCGCTCGCCGCCTCGCACGCGCGGAGAGGCCGAAGCGGCAGCTGCGCTAGAAGAGTGGCTGCGTGCACGCGTGCTCGAGGCTGCAGAAGGTGCGCGGCGGAGGCTGGCGGCGGCGAGAAACGGCGACAGCAACGGGAGGCGGCAGCAGCAGCAGCAGCGGTCACGAGCGGCAGCCCTGGAGGAGCAGCAGCAGCAGCAAGAGCAGCAGCAGCAGCGGCAACGTGCCGAGGCTGAAGAGCGCAGGCGGGCTGCTGCTGCTGCCGCCGCCAAAGCCAAAGCCGAGGCCGCGAGGCGGCAGGAGGAGGAGCAGGAGCAGCAGCGACAGCAGCAGGCGGCACGGCGGGCAGAAGAGCAGGCGCGGCGGATCAAAAAGCAGCAACAGCAGCAGCAACAGGAGCAAGAGCAGCGGCAGCGGCGCGCGCTCGAGCAGGCCGAGCAGGCCGAGGCGCGCCGGCAGCAGGCCTTGGCTGCGCGCCAGGCTGAGGAGGAGCAAGCGCGCCGGCAAGCGTTGCAGCAGCAGCGTGAGCGCGCCTTGGCGGCGGCGGCGGCGGCAAGGGAGCAACAGCAGCCTAAGCGGCGAGCGGCGGCTCCCAAGCCTCCTCACCGGGGCGATCCCGCTGCTGCTGCAGCGGCGCCTGCTCCTCCTCCATCGCGCCGCGCTACCCCTCCTCCCGCCCCCCCTCCTCCCGCCGCCGCCCTCCGCTTGGGCACCAAGACAAACCTCCCCGCGTTCAAAGCCGCTGGAAAAGCCCTCTCCAACCCATCCGCCCCCCTCTCGCGCGCCACGCTCAGCGGCTGCTTGGCCGGGATAGAGGCAGCCATGGATGCAGAGCGCGAGCGCCTCGCCGACGCGCGCGCGAAAAAAGCGGCGGGGGCGGCGGCTGCAGCGGCGGCGGCGGCGTCCTCCTCCGACAACGACCCTGCCGCCTCTGCGCTTCGCCTCCTGCAGGCCGACTTTGACAACTTTCGCGCGCGTGCTGCACGCGAGCGCGACGAGGCCTTTACGCGCGCTGCGGAGGACACGTGTGCCGCGCTCTTTTTCCCGCTGCTAGACGCATGGGATGCCGCGGAGCAGCAGCTTGGGGCGGCGGCGGCGGGGGCAGAGCCCGACGGCGAGCGCCGGGTTGCTCAGAGCTACGCGCGCTTGCGCGAGCAAGCCTTGCGCACGCTCAAGGATGAGTGGGGCGTCGAGGTCGTGGAAGAGGCGCGGGTGGGTTTGCCGTTTGATCCCGAGACGATGGAGGCGGTCGTGAGGGATAGTGCGGCAGCGGCGGGCGTCAAAGACGGCTGCGTGAGCCGCGTGTTTCGGGCGGGGTATCGCTCGTCCGATGGGGAATCTGCGCGGTTGCTGAGGCCTGCGATGGTGGCGGTGGCGGCGGACGGCGTTTGATTGAGATTGCGGGGAGGCGGGTGGGTGGGTGCGGCGCGGGGGTGGGGGTGGGGGTGGGGGGTGGGGAGCGGGCGCTGGTGCCGCCGCTGCCGTCGCCGCCGCCGCCCCCCTCTCCGGTCACATCTTTTCAAGTACCGCGGTCGAGTCCGTCACTGCCCTGTAACGAAGACACAACACGCAACACACACACACCCGCACACTCCACAACCAGACACACACGCTCTCTCTCACGCGCACACAGAGAGAGAGCTCTCTCTCGCACGTACAGCACTCGAGGTGTGTTCCTCTCGCTCTCCTCTCTCGAGTGTGCTCGCTCGCGCCCGCCGCAACGCGAGGCACGCATGCCTCTGACACCCCCCCCGCCGGCACTGATCATGCGCGCCGGACCCTTGGGCCTTGGTCGCGAGCGGCGAGGGCCCAGAGGAGCAGGAAAAGGAGCGGAGGGGCGCGCGGAGCGAAAGAAGAGAAGAGCGAGAGGGGACCATCATACCCCGCTCTGCGTCTCTTTCCCCTCTGTTCGCCCGGCCGCTCCTCTCAGGCACACGCGGCCCCCGGCCCTTCCGTGCGCCTGGTCGGGTCGCGCAGACCCAAGCTGCGTGCCCGGCCAGGCCGGAGCCCGAGCCCAGCGCGCGCGGCCCGCTGCTCTCTCTCGCGAGAGCGGGGCCGTTTGCCCTCCTCACCTCACCCCTCAGCTCACCCGCGCCGCGCGCGCGCGCCGAGGGAGGCAGAGGCACGCGCGCTCCCTCCCAGCTCTTCCGGCAAAGCACACCGGTCTCCTGTTTTTGCTCACGGCGCCCCCTCCTCCCTCGACCCTTTGCCACTCAAAAACCCCACAGCAAGCCGCGCCGCGCCGTCGCGCGCGCTCACTGGCGACGAGCACGCTCCTCCTCCTCATCGACACAACACCACTAGGCGCAACAAGGCGTGAAGGCAGGACACGGGCTCGGAGTCAGCCTGCCCACCATGGACCGATAAGCGCCGCACCGCCACGCGCGCTTAGGTCTTCTTCTTTGAGAGAGCGAGAGAATAAAAACAACACACAGAACAATGCCCCCTCCAACAGAGGGCGCGGCCGGCGGCGCCACGCCGCCGCCGCGCCCGCCCGTGCGCCTCGCCTCGGCCATGGCCGAGCTCGGCTACGGCTGCGCCGCCAGCGAGGCCGCCTTTGCCGCCGTCTTGCGCCAGTGCGCTCCGCCGGACGAGGCCGCGGCGGCCGAGGTGCTCGGCTTGCTGGCGCGCACGCCTTCGGGGCACGACCCGCATGGCGGCGGCGGCGCTAGCGGCAGTGGCAGCACTGGCCCCTCGGAGCTGGCCGCCGCGCTCACGGCTGCGCTTGGTCCCGAGGCAGGGCTGATCCCGCCGCCTGCGGCCGCGCCGCCCACCTGGGACGTGGCCGTCGTGGTCGACGGCCTCAACGCGCGCGCGCGGCAGGGTGGTGGTGCGGGCGGCAGCGGCAACGGCAAGCCGCTCGACTGGCCGCGCGTGGCCGAGCGGCTGGACGCGCCGCGGTTTGCGTGCGCCGGTGCCGATGGCCTCTTGCTGCTGGCGCGGGCCTATGCGCGCGGCGTGCTCGGCGCCGAGGCGGACGCGGTTTTGGAAAAGGAGGCGGCAGAGGCGGCGAGCACCACCACCTCTTCCTCCCCCCCAAAGCCGCAGCCCGCGCACCAGCTGCCGCTGCAGGCGATCGTCGGCCGCCCCTGGATCAACGCCGCGGGCCACCTCAGCCTGCTGCAGGCCGCCGTAGACGCGCCGCCGCACGTGCTCGACTTTTCCGCGTCGCCCCGCCGCGCGCAGCCGCCCGACGGAGACGCGTACAACAGCGCCGGCAAGGGTCAGCAGCCTTCCCCGCCGCGCCCCCCCTTTGGCGGCGCCAACGGCGCGTGGGCGTCCGTCGACTTGGCTGCTGCGCTTGCCGCTCTGGCCGAGTCGGGCCACTTTGCGGCCGTGCGCGCCATGCTCGACAGGCCCCTGAGGCAGTGCCCCGACGCGCTCGTGCTGTCGGTCGCCGCGCTGAGGGGGCAGGGCCCTCCTGCTGCCGCCGCCAAAAGCGTCGACGCCGACCCGACTGGTTGGGGCTTGCTCGAGCGCGCCGTGTTTGGCGCCGCTGTCAAGCCCTTGCTGCTGCAGGTGGGCGACGGCAGCCCGGAGGCGGCTGCAGCGGCGGCTGCTGAGGGCGCTGCTGCCGAGGGCGCGCCGCCGGCGTCGGCGTCGTCGCTGTCGGCCGCTGCGGCTGCGGCCACCCTGCGCCGGCTGTGGGCTGTGCATCCGGGTGCTCTTGTCGCGGCCATGGCTGACGCCGCCTCGGCCGACCCCTCCCGCGTCCCCCGCGCGTTGGCCGTCTGCAGGCTGGTCGTGCGCGCGCAACCTCTTGCCCTCGTGCTCGACTCTTCGCCGTCGTTGGCGTTTGCGCTCGAGGCGGCGGCGCTCGCTGGGCGGCGCGGGCAGCTCGACGCGGCCGCGTGGCTTGCGGAGCGGCTGGCGGCGGCGGCGCCTGCTGGTTCTGGGGGTGCTTCTGGTGGAGCCGCCACTGCTCCCTCGGCCACCGCTACGCCGCTCACGGCTGGTGGGCCTGCGTTGGCTGCTGCCTGCTTGCGCCTGCTCGATGCCAAGGCGGCGCAGGCCGCTGCTGTGGGTCCCGCCGCCGCCGAGGTCGTCGCCGCTGCCGAGGATGATGCCGAAGCTGCGGCGCTCAAGGCTGCGAATGTTTCGCCTCTTGCCGCTGGTGATGAGGGCGTCGCTGCGCTGCTCGTTGCGCCGCTCTTGCCTGCTGGGCAGGGGCCTGGGCTCGCGCCGTCGGTTGCTGCCGCTTTCTTAAAGGCAGTGGCGTCGGCCGCGGCCGGAGGGCGGTTGGCGCCCGACGACGTGGCCGAGCTCGCGCGCGTGCGACGTGCGGTGGCTGCTGCTTTGCCAAGCGTCGCGCCGCTGCTTGGGGATGGGGCTGGTGGTGCTGCCGCTGTGCCTGCTCCTGCTGCGTCGTCTGCGTCGACGGCGACGGCGGCTGGTGGTGGTGCTGCGGGCGCCGCGTCGACGACCGCTTCGTCTGCCGCTGCCCCCTCCTCCACCTCCACCTCCGAGCCCCTCCCCGGCCCCCCCTTCCCCGCCGACGTCGAGGAAGAAGCCAACGGCCGCTTCCAGCGCATCTACGCCGACGCCAGGCCCGCGGGCGAAGCCGTGGCCATGCTCAAAGCTTTGCGCTCCTCCGCCGACCCGAGGCAGCGCCGCGTTTTCGGCTGCATGGCGCACAACTTGCTGGACGAATACCGCTTCTTCCCTTCTTATCCTGATCGCGAGCTCAGCACGACCGCCGATTTGTTGGGCGCCATGTTGGCTTCAGGGCTGTTGCCTACAGGGAGCCAGGCGAGGGGGTCGGCGTTGGCGGCGGTGTTGGGTGCGCTGGCGGAACCCGGGGGCAGCAAGATGTTTCGGTTTGGCGCGGCGGCGGCGCGGCA
>Ga0315906_10004679_pt1 | contig 17444 bp, 15 predicted proteins | sample LakEriMetagenome_4_FD_203526 | JGI IMG/M metagenome (GOLD analysis project Ga0315906, IMG submission 203526) | Freshwater fungal communities from buoy surface, Lake Erie, Ohio, United States - Buoy 2 MA122 | ecosystem: Environmental > Aquatic > Freshwater > Lake > Lake biofilm | place: USA... | reverse complement strand
CCCATGCCACGGTCGTTCAATCCTCACGGAGGTAAAACCATCGACTGGAGAGCCGTGTGCGGGAGATCCGCCAGCACGGTTCGGAGGGAGGGGGGCCCGAACGATCGGGCCTCCCTACCCCTATCGTCCATCTGCATGGCCCGCGGGATCGCAATTCAACCCGGTGTCCCCCGGCTTCCGCCGGGGGCTTTTTGTGGGCAACCCGCCAAGAAGCCCCGGGTGGAAACCCAGGGACTCCGGGCATGAAAACCATCCCGCCGTCCATGCCGGATGATTTTTGTGGGAGCGGGCAGGCCGGGAGGGCCGGATTGCGCGGGCGCGGGCGACGGCCCGCCAAGCGAACTGCGGCAGGATGCCGCAGGTTCGCGTGAACCTTCCTCCCCGACTTCCGCCGCTATCGGGCGAAGGCGGCCGGGTCGGTGAGCACGAACAGGTGACCATGGTCGCTGGTCACGATCACCACCGTGTCGGTCCAGCCGCCGTGCCGCTCGATCCAGCCTACGATCGCCCGAAAAGCGGCGTCACCGCTCGTCACGGCGCCGATGGCGGTGTCGATGTTGTTGGCGTGCGAAGCCCAGTCGACTTCGCCCGCCTCCACCATCAGCCAGAACGGGCCGCGGCTGGAGAGCACGTCGAGAGCCGCCACCGCCATGTCGGCGAGCGTGGGATTCTCGGCGATGTCGGCCGGCGAGTAGCTGATCGTGCCGCCATACTTCTTCCGCAGGGCCGCCGCTTCGGGCTCCATGTTCGCCACACCTGCCGGATTGAAATCGCCGTCGGCGGTCCGAAACGGCAGGTGCCCCAGGCCCGCGCCGAAGAATCCGAAGAGCCGCAGCTGCCCCGCGACGGCGTCGCGGGCCGCCGCGGCGAGCACGTCGGCGCCGCGGCGGCCGGGAGTCCGCTCGACCACGCGATACCGGCCGCCGTTGGTCACGTCGATCGCCGCCCGCGTCGAGTCGGCCACGTACTTGTTGCCCGGCTCGAAGTTGCGGCCCTGGTCCCTGTCCTTCGCGGCATCTCCCGCCACGCCCCAGCCGCCGCCGATGAGCACGTCGAGTCCGGGCAGCGGAGCCTCGCGATGGAAGATCGACCGTTCGCCAAGCTGGTCGCGGGCGATGTCCTGATAGTCGTCGCGGCTGACGTTGTTGGCGTAGGCACAGGCGGGCGTGGCATGCGACACCGGCACGCTCGAAACGGCGCCCACCGCGTAGCCGCGTTTCTGGAGGAGCCGTGCGACCGGCACGATCTCCGCACCTGCCGGGTCCACGTTGATCGCGTCGTTGTAGGTTTTGCGGCCGGAGCACAGCGCCGTGGCCGACGCCGCCGAATCGGTCACGGCATGTCCCCCATCGCGGTCGCGGCCGCTCAGATAGCGGAGGTCGCAGCGCGGGTCCCACGGGGTGCCGCCGCCGCGGGCGGGATCGTAGCCACCGGGCGTTGCGCCGCCGGGGTTCCGCACCGCCTGCGCATCGACGTCGACCTTCGTGCCGTCGTTGGCCGGGCTCGTGACGCAGAATCCGAAATCGGTGGTCGTGCCGCGATAGTCCTGGAACGCGAGTCCGCGGCCGCGCCCCTCGTGATAGGCCACGCGGCCGGTCGCGGCGATCGCCGCGGTGCGGGTCGTGTGCCAGTCCATGCCGTCGAACACGACGAGCACGATCCGCTTTCTGCCCGCTGCCGCGGCCATTTCCTGCAGTCGGCAGACGTCGGTCTGGTCGAAATACGCCGCCTCGGGATTGAGCGTCCGCTCCGGCAGGCGGCCGTACAGCTCCGCCAGCCGCCGCTCGTCACGATACGGGCTGTTGGCACCCGCGACCGCCTCGAGATTCATCCCGAAGGTGTAGACCGGGATCAGGCGGTTGGAGTGATTCGACCAGGCCGCGTACCGCTGCGGCTGGTCGCCCCAGTGGCCCCAGGGAGCGTGCCCGGTGGCTTCAGCGTCGATCTGCATCTGGCGGACAGGGTCCGGCGCCGGCTTCGCGACCGCGTCGGGACGGGTCAGGATGGCATACGCGGCCGCCACGGCCACCACGACACAAACCGTCCAACAACCGCGGCCAAATTGGGCTCGTGCACTGATCATGACGGGCATCATACCGACCTACCGGGACGGCCAGGACCGCTGCCGATTCCGCGGGCAGTCGCTGCCCGTCGCCGGGTCAGCCGGCGGGGCCATGCCCGGCCGGATTGCACGGCCCGCCCCGGCACACGTGGGCCGCGGTTTCGCATCCCCTCGGCGCATGATTTGCTTGGTTTATGCTCGGCGTGAGCCTCATCCGCCCCACCCCACACGAGCCTGCCGTGCCCGAAGACGATCTGCTGCGCCGCGACGTGCGGTTCCTCGGCGGCCTGCTCGACGACGTGATTCGCGAACTGGAGGGCCCGCCGGCCCTGGCCCTCGTCGAGGAGGTGCGGTCACTGGCCCGGCAGCGGCGGGCGGGAGCCCACGACGCCGAGCGGCTGCTGGCCGCCCGAATCGAGGCGCTCGACGAAAACGAGGCCCGGATCATCACCCGGGCCTTCAGCGTCTACTTCGATCTCGTCAACATCGCCGAGGACCGGCAGCGGGTGCGTGTGCTCCGCGACCGGGAGCGGACGCGGCACCCCGCCCCGCTGGGCGAATCCCTGGCCGCCGGCATCGCGGAACTGGCCGACCTCGGCATGACGCCCGCCGACGTCCAGCGGCACCTTGATGACCTGCGGGTCGAGCTCGTCTTCACCGCCCACCCCAGCGAGGCCAAGCGCCGGTCGATCCGCGCCAAGCTGCGGCGGATGCGGCGCAGTCTCCAGGAACTCGACCGGGCCGACCTTCTGCCCCGCGAGCGGACCGCCCACGAGGCCGCGATCACCACCGAACTGGCCGTCCTCTGGCAGACCGAGTTCCTCCGGCCCACCCGGCCCACGGTCTCCGACGAGGTCGAGCGCGGCCTGTCGATCATGCCGCGGCTGTGGGAGGCGGTGCCGGAGGTTTATGCGGCGCTGCGCCGCGGCCTGGCGACCCGCTTTCCGGCCGCCACCTTTCGCATCCCGGCGTTCCTGACGTTCGGGTCGTGGATGGGCGGCGACCGCGACGGCAACCCGTTCGTCACGGCCGACGTCACCGCCCGCACGCTCCTCCGCCTCCGGGCCGCGGCCATCGAGCAGCATGTCGGCTGGTGCCACCGCCTCCACGACCTGCTCACCATCTCGCGACACGCCGCCTCCGGCGCCGCGGCCCTCGACGAGCGGCTGGTCGGCCTCGCCGCCCGCTGGCCCGACCTGGCCCGGGCGCTCGAGCCGCTGGCACCGCACGAGGCCTACCGCCGCTGGCTGCGGATGATCCGCCTGCGGCTGGAGCAGTCGGCCTGCGACGACCTCGCCACACCGCGTGCCCCCGAAGCCTACCGCTCGGCCGCGGAACTCGAGGCCGACGTCGCGCTGCTCGTCGAGTGCCTGGCCCGCGATCACGGCACGGCCGACGAATCGGCGGCCGGCCGCTGGCTCGACCTGGTGCGGACCTTCGGGCTGCACATGACCCGCCTCGACGTCCGGCAGGACGCCCGCGCCTATCGCGACATCATGGCCGAGATCCTCGCCGCCGCCGGCGTCGTGCCCACGGCCGACCACTATCGAGAGCTCGACGACGAGGCGTGTGGCCGGCTGCTCGTCGACACGCTCGGCGCCGTGGGCGACGTGCCCCATGCCGGCCTCGGGCCGCTCGCCCTCGACACGCTGCAGCTCTTCGCGGTGCTGCATGCCGCCGCCGTGCGGTTCGGCGACGCATGCCTCGGCGGCGCGATCGTGAGCCTGACCCGCTGTCCGGCCGACGTCCTCTCCGTGCTCTGGCTGTGGCGGCAGGCCTGCCGACGGGCCCGCGACGCCGGCGGCCCCGTCGCGGCCACCGATATCGCCGTGGTGCCGCTGTTCGAGAAAATCCACGACCTCGCCCACGCCCAGGACACGCTCGCCGCCATCCTCGACGTGCCCGCCTACCGCGACCATGTCGCCGGCCGCGGCGACCGGCAGGTGGTGATGGTCGGCTATTCCGACAGCACGAAGGACGGCGGCTACCTGGCGGCCTGCTGCGGCCTGCAATCGGCCCAGGAGCGGCTCCATGCCGCGGCCGCCGCCCGCGGCGTGCGGCTCACCTTCTTTCACGGCCGGGGCGGCTCGCTCGGCCGCGGCGGCGGCCCGGCCGCCCGGGGCATCCTCTCGCTGCCCGCCGAAACGCTCGACGGCAGCCTGCGGCTCACCGAGCAGGGGGAGGTGCTCGCCGAGCGGTACGACGACGCCGAAATCGCCCGCCGCCATCTGGAGCAGGTCACCTGGGCCACGCTCGTGGCGTCGAGCGTCCGCCGCGCGGCGCCCGCGGCCGAGTGGGCGACGCTCGCCGCGCGGATGGCGGAGCGGTCGTGGACCGTGTATCGCGACCTCGTCGACCAGCCCGGTTTCATCGGCTACTTCTCGCAGACCACGCCGATCGACGACATCGAGAACCTGCCGATCGCCTCCCGGCCCGCGCGGCGCCGCGGCGAGCGGACGCTCGACGACCTGCGGGCCATTCCCTGGGTGTTCGCCTGGACGCAGAGCCGCTGCATGATCCCCGCCTGGTACGGCCTGGGCACGGCGCTGGCCGAGGTGAAGTACGAGGACCGGCGGGCCTGGCAGACGATCTGCGACATGTATCGGCAGTGGCCGTTCTTCCAGGCCACGATCGACAACGCCACGCTCGCGCTCGCCAAGGCCGACATGTACGTCGCGCAGCGGTATTCCGAGCTCGCCACCGACGACGACGCCCGCCGCCGCATCTGGCTGCGGATCGCGGCCGAGCGCGACCGCACCCGGCAGGCGATCCTCGACATCGTCGGCGGCGGCGAGCTGCTCGCCACCACCCCCTGGTTCCAGCGGTCGATCGAGGCCCGCAATCCCTCCGTCGATCCGCTGAACCTCGTGCAGATCGAGTTCATGCGCCGCCGCCGGGAGGCGACCGGCGCCGCCGACGCCACGCCCCCGTTCCGCGACCTGCTCCGGCTCTGCGTGCAGGGCATCGCCGCCGGCATGCGGACCACCGGCTGATGTTTCCGCCCCGGAGCCGACGCTACCCATGAACGCCGCCGACCTCGCCATCAAGTCGCTCGGTCCCTGCCGCATCGACTCGCCGCTCAAGCCGCTCATCGAGTCGCGGCGGACCACCGTCCACTATGTGGCCGAGGACGACCGCGTGCTGTTCCACGACACGGCCCGCCTCGTGGCGGAGAGCGGCTGCGCGGCCGCCGCCCTGCCCGGCTTCGAGCCGGCCGGCCCGCGGCGGAGCATCTTCTTCGACCCGGCGAAGATGCGGGTCGGGATCGTGACCTGCGGCGGCCTCTGTCCCGGCATCAACGACGTGATTCGGGGCCTGGTGATGGAGCTCGCGTTCCACTACGGCGTGCAGCGGATCCACGGTTTCCGCAACGGCTACCAGGGCTTCATCTCCCGCTACGGCCACGACGTGCTCGACCTCACGCCGGCGCTGGTCAGCGACATCGACGAGGACGGGGGCACGATCCTCGGCACCTCGCGGGGCGGCCAGGATCCGGAGGAGATCGTCGACTGCCTGGAGCGGATGAACGTCAACGCCCTGTTCGTGATCGGCGGCGACGGCACGCTCCGCGGGGCGATGCAGATCGCCGGGGTCATCGCCGCCCGCGGCCAGAGGATCGCCGTCGTCGGCATTCCCAAGACGATCGACAACGACATCCCGTTCATCGACCAGTCGTTCGGCTTCCAATCGGCCTTCGGCGAGGCGGCGAAGTCGATCCGCGCGGCTCACGTGGAGGCCAAGGCGGCGCCTCACGGCGTCGGTCTGGTCAAGCTCATGGGCCGCCACTCCGGGTTCATCGCCTGCTACGCGGCGCTCGCCGAGCCCGACGCCAACTACGTGCTCATCCCCGAGGTCCCCTTCGCGCTCGACGGCCCGCACGGCCTGCTCGACCATCTCGTGGCCCGCGTCCGCCGCAGCGGCCATGCCGTGATCGTGGCCGCCGAGGGGGCCGGCCAGCACCTGATCGCCGCCGCCGCCGCGGGGGCCGACGCCTCGGGCAATGCCCGGCTCCACGACGTGGGCCTGTTCCTCAGGCAGCGGATCACCGACCACTTCGCCGCCGCGGGCGTGGAACTGAACCTCAAGTACATCGACCCTAGCTACGCGATCCGCAGCGTGCCGGCCAATCCCTACGACAGCGTCTATTGCCTGCGGCTGGCGCAGAACGCGGTGCATGCGGCCCTGGCGGGGCGGACGGAGATGGTGGTCGGCCGCTGGCACGGCCGCTTCGTCCACATCCCGATGGCGTTGGCGGTGAGCCAGCGGAACCAGGTCGCCCCCGACGGCGACCTTTGGCTCTCGGTGCTCGAGGCCACCGGCCAGCCGCGGTCATTCGGCTCGGCGCACGCCTCGGGCTTAGGAACGGGCGGCACCCTCACCCGGCCTGCGGCCGACCGCGCCCCGGGGGAGGCGAAGTGAGCCATGAGACCTTTCGCCACCTGGTAACTCTTGCACCGCGCAGTTCCCCAGGCAGCAGGCGATTGGCCTTGGTTCACTCGGTCGCCCGGGCTGCCCGCCTCTGCTTCTCGCGCTCCTCCAGCCATTCCGGGATGATGAAGTCCTCGGTCGTGCTGCCGTCAGGTTCCGGGACAAACTCCAGCGTCTCGACCAGCGGAATCTCGACGTCTTTCTTCTCGAGCAGGACAGAAAGCGCCTTGGGAGAGATTTTCTTGAGCGCGGGGAGCAGCAGGGGGCCTTTGCGAGTGGCGAGGGCTCGGGCGACGGCGACGGAGTCGGGGGAGTCGAAGGCACTCAATCGGAGGAGAATGCCGTCCCATTTTTCGACGGCAGCGAGGCCTTCGGCCGCGTCGGCGGAGAGCGTGGTCAGGCCAGCGAGGGACACCGCACCCTTGTGCTTCGCCAGGGATTTGGCTGCGGCGCCGGAAAGCGTGGTCAGGCCGTTGAGAAACAGCCCGCCCGTGTGCTGTGCCAGGGATTCGGCCGCCTCGTTTGAGAGTGTGGTCAGTCCGTTGAGAAACAGCCCGCCCTTGTGCTGTGCCAGGGATTCGGCCGCCTCGCTTGAGAGTGTGGTCAGGCCGTTGAGGGACAGCGCTCTGCCATTATGCTGCCCCAGCGCCTTGGCCGCCGCGTCCGAGAGCGTGTCCAGACCGTTGAGGTACAGCCTTTTACCGTTGTGCTGCGCCAGTGCCTTGGCCGTCGCGTCGGAGAGCGTCGTCAGGCCGCTGAGGTAGAGGCAGCTCCTGTCGCCGCGCTTCGCCAGCGCCTCGGCCGCCGCGTCGGAGAGCGTCGTCAGGCCATTGAGGTAGAGATTTTGGCCCTTGTACTGCGTCAGCGTTTTGGCTGCCACGTCCGAAAGCGTCGTCAAACCGTTGAGTGAGAGATAGTCGCCTCTGTTCTGCGCCAGCGCCTCGGCCGCCGCGTCGGAGAGCGTTGTCATGCCGTTGAGAAAGAGCCAGTCGCCCTTGTGCTGCGCCAGCGCCGTGGCCGCCCCATCGGAGAGCGTCGTCACACCGTTGAGGCACAGCAGACCCATGTGCTCTGCCAGGGCCTTGGCCGCCTCGTCGGAGAGCGTCGTCAAGCCGTTGAGGGACAGCAAGCGCTTGTGTTGCGCCAGCGCCTTGGCCGCCTCTTCAGAGAGCTCGACCAGACCGTCGAGGAAAAGGGGGCTGATGCGATCGCCCGCAAGTACCTCTGCCGTTTTGGCATCGACCGACTTCAGGCCATTCAAGGTCAAGCATTGGCGCAACGTCTGCGGGCCGACGCCCTCGATCTCAAACGGCACGTTCGCTTCCGGGAACTTCGCCAGCAACGCGGTCGCCTGCTCGACCGTCAGGCTCTCGATCTTGTTCGTGTCCACGGGCAGTTCGTCGGCTTGCCCTGCTGTCGAGCCTAGCGACAGACCGGACACGAGGAGGGCGAGCACGCGGAGCGCAGGACGGGCGAGCGGGTTCATGGCGGGCTTCATGACGCGAGGCGGGGACGAGACGGGTGCGCGGACCCGAGATGCGGCCTGAGAGTCTACCTCCGCCGCCCATGCCCGGACAGCGCCAGCCGGAAACCGGAAGCGTCTGCCGCAGCGCTCGTGGACGCTCGCTCGGCGAGAGGCGGCCTCCTCGAACGGCAGCGACGCCGTGATGAGATCGATCTGGAAGCGGCCTCGGCGGAGACGGACCTTCCCGGTCGATGCCCGCCGCTGCCGCTCGACATCCTCCCTTACTTCGCAGCCGGCTTCGGCAGCCTGCCGGATCAGCACTTCGGGCTCCGCCAGCGACACGAACACGACCGCGTCGGCATCAAGCGTCGTCCGCGGCTCGCCCCCGACCATCACCGCCAGGCCACCGCTGACGAGGTGCCGTGTGCCCCGATCGTCGAGAGACGCCAAGGCAAAGCGGCAGAAATCGTCAAACGGGCCCTGCGGCACGATTCCAGGCCACGCGGAACCAGGACAACGCGGGACGCATGTTGAAAACACACCCCACTCGACTAGGCTACCAAATGTCATCTGCCCGCTCGATGCTCGGCTTGCCCATGCACCCCAGTCTCTCCGACCAGCGGTTTCTCGCGATCCGCAGCCTGATCGTGGAGCTGGCGGCGGGCCTCGACCGGACGGAGCGGCATGCCGCCGCCGGGGGCGTGCTCGAAGCAGACCCCCGCTGGCGGCTGCTCGCTGAGGCCGTCGAGCGGCTCACGCGGCCGGGCCACCGGGTCGATGACATTCAACAGCTGTTCTCCGACGCCTACGAGCCGGGGTGGCGGAAGGACGGCGGACCCCGGCTGGCCGGCTCCCCGAACTGCTGCGGCCAGTGAGCCCCGCGTCATGAATTACGTCGATCCCCACATCCACATGGTCTCGCGGGTGACCGACGACTACGAGACCCTCGCGCGGATGGGCTGCGTGGCCGTGAGCGAGCCCGCCTTCTGGGCCGGATTTGACCGTCGCAGCGCGGATGGCTTTCGCGACTACTTCCGGCAGATCACGGAGGTGGAGCCGAAGCGGGCCGCCGGCTACGGCATTGCCCACTATTCGTGGCTGTGCATCAACGCCAAGGAGGCGGAGGACGTGAAGCTCGCCCGCGACGTGATCGCCGCGATCCCGGAGTTTCTCGGGGCCTCCAACGTGCTCGGCATCGGCGAGATCGGGCTCAACAAAAACACGCGGAACGAAGCCACCGTGTTCCTGGAACAGGTCGAGCTCGCCGTGCAGCACGACGAGACGATCCTCATCCACACGCCGCATCTCGCCGACAAGCTCCGTGGCACGCGGATGATCCTCGACATGCTGGCCGACTTTCCCCGGCTCGACCGGGGCCGCGTGGTGATCGACCACGTGGAGGAGCACACGATTCGCCACGCACTCGATGCCGGCTACTGGGCGGGCATGACGCTCTACCCCGTCACGAAGTGCTCGCCCGAGCGGGCTTGCGACATGGTCGAGCGGTATGGCTCCGAACGGCTGCTCGTGAACTCCGCCGGCGACTGGGGGCCGTCGCGGCCGGTCGCCGTGCCCGACTTCATCGTGGCGATGCGGGCCCGCGGGCATGCCGAGTCGCTCATCGAAACGATCGTCCTCGGCAACCCGCTGGCGCTTTTTCAGCGGTGCCGCCGCTACGTGCCGCCGCCGCGATTGTCCGCCCGGGGGTAGGCCATTGATGACGTGCGTCGGGGCCGCCCGATCGGTATCGATCGGGCGAAGGCCGCCGTCTGACAACACGCCGGGTCAGCCCAGGCCGTCCTGCAGCGCCAATTCGTGAAAATAGTGGCCCACCTTCTTCTGGTTCTTCAGCAGCCAGTCGATCGAGGGCTCGTGGTTCATCGCCTTCGCGATGGCCTTCAAGGTCGCCTCGCGGTGGGTGCGAAACAGCACCTCGTGGTCGATCTTCGTCTTCGCGTCGCCCGCGGAGGGATCGAGCCACACGGCCACGATGATCCCGATGTCGTTGACCTTGGCCTTGGGGATGTGCCCCGCGCGGACGGCGTCGAGCACGGCGTTGGCGATCGCCGCCTGCACGGTGCCCATGAGCACGTTCGTGTAGCGGGCGTTCGGCGCGGTGTACTTGCTGACCATCAGCGTGGCCGGCCGCACCTGCACGTCGCTGTTGAGGATCGCCCACACCCGTGAGTGCCCCTTCACCTGATCGCCGATGAGGTTCGCGATCGCGTAGCCCACGGGGCCGTCGAGCTCGCCGATCACCACCTCCGGCTCCGCCGCGCTCCAGGCCTCGTCGGCCTCGACCAGCGCCTCGCCCGTCCGCATCACGATCTTCTTCGCCATCGTTCGTTCCTCAGTGAATGGGTGCTCGATTCAGCGATCCGATTCCGGCAGCCGGGCGACGATCCGCAGCGGGCCGCCGCTGCCGCCGGCGATCTTCATGGGCAAGGCCACCACGAAGGCGCCCTGCGGTGGCAGGAGCGACAGGTCGGCCACATTCTCGAAGATCGGCACCTCGGCCCCGCAAAGGATGACATGCGCGCCGAAATGCGTCGAGGGGCCGTGGTCGATGCTCGCCGTGTCGATGCCGATCGCCCGGATTCGCCGTTGCTGCACCAGCCAGCGGGCGGCCTCGGGCGCGAGCCCCGGAAACCGCAACTGGGCCACCGCCTCCGGCCCCGTGGCCGCCGTGCCGAGGTAGGCCCCGCGGTCGGGCCACTTCGCCGCCCAGCCGGTCTTCAGGAGCACGATCACGTCCACGAGCTGCCGGCCGTGGTCTCGCTCCCAGGCCACGAGGTCGTCGGAAGTGATTTCGTAGGCCGAATCCGCCGCACACCGCATCGTCACGTCGACCACCACCGCCTCGCCCACGAGCCTGGCTGGGTCGATCTGGTCGCTCGTCTTCCGCCCCGCGGCGAAGTGCCGCGGCGCGTCGAGGTGCGTGCCGCCATGCTCGGCCGTCGTGATCCGATTGGCGGCGTAGTAGTAGCCCTTGGGATTCGGGCCGGCGAACTCCTGCTCGAGCACGAAGCCCTTCTCGGTGGGCCAATAGATCGTGTCGGCGCCAAAGGCGTGCGTGAGGTCGATCCAGCGGCCAGCGGAGAAGGCGGCCGCCGTCAAAGCGGCCGGCCGCGGCGTCACGGCCGGACCGCAGCCGGCCACGATCGCAACCACCGTCGTCGCGAGCGGCAGCCTCACGACTCGTCACCGTCCGGATCGTCGTCCGGCACGGCGGCCGCGGGAGCCGGCCTTGTCGCCGGCTGCGGTGCCGCCGGCGTGGCGGCACCGTCGGCCCCCGGCTTGTCCTGCACCCGCACCAACAGCATCTGCTCGACCTTGCCGCCGTCGCGATGCACGAGGATCGTCGTCTGCTGCTGCGTGAGATTGGCGAGGCCGGCGTCGTAGACCGGGATCTTCTTGTCGCCGATCGTCCAGGCGGCCCGCTGGGTCTTCTTGTCGACCTTGCCCGTGATGTTCATCGTGGTGTCGGAGACGGCGTCGTAGTAGCTGCCCCGCAGCAGGCCGTCCTTGTCGATCGCGAGGCTCATGAACGTGCTCGGGTTCGTCTCCTCGGACCGGGCCAGGGCGAACACGCCCAGCGACCGCCACTGGTCTTCGGCGGCGATCTTCGTCTCCGGGCCGCCCTGCCCGGCGAGCGTCGCCGCCTGCTGGGCATACTCCTCGGCCGACCCCACCCGCGCGCCCTGCACGTACACGCCGTCGTCCTGGTAGCAGACGGTGGTGCCGTAGTTGTAGGAGACCGGGGCGGCGGCGTAGCCACCCCAGCCGGCGAGATCGCCCCAGGCCAGGCCCGTCAGCATGCCGACGCCCATGCCCCAGCCGAAGCCGCCCCACCAGCCGCCCGGCCACCAGGGGTTGAAGTGGTTCGCATACCAGCCGCGGCCGCCGTACCAGCCGTTGTTGTAGAAGTTGTTGCGGATCGCCGTGCCCCGCGCCGCGAGGTTTGTCGCCGAATAGGGCCGCACCGCGCCCCGACCGATGCCCGCACCGCCGATGCCACGACCGGCGATCTGCTGGAAGTCGGCCCGTGACACGTGCCCGTCACCGGCGAAGTGGCCGGGGCCGAAGTCGCGGACGCCCTCGCCGGCACGGCCGCCGTCGAGCCGGCCGCCACCGTCGAGCGCCCCGCCGCCGTCGAGCCTGCGCACGCCCTCGGCCCCGCGGTCGCCCGCGAAGTCGCGGCCGCCGAAGTCCCGCGGGCCGAAGTCGCGGGCACCCATGTCACGGGCTCCCATGTCACGCCCGCCGGAAAAGCCCCCCGACATTTCTCGGCCGCCCTCATAGCCCCCCATATGGCCGCCGCCGTACCCGCCCATGTGACCGCCGCCGCCGAATCCACCCATGTGGCCGCCACCGCCGCCGTGGCCGTGGGCCACGAGCGGCGCGGAAAGGTGGATCGCCGCGGCCAGCAACGCCAGCCCCCGGGCCGGCCGGAGCCACACGGATCGCTTCGCACTCGTCATCGCGTCAGTCCTCGGGTTGCGGATGGAACGACGGGCCGCGGCCCGTCAACGAATCTTGCGGAAATGCAGTGGCACGCCATCGGGCAGCGGCACGCCGTCGATCGACCGGTCGATGGCGTGGAGCGTGAACCGACCGTCGCCGGTGGGGGCGATGACCCGCACCCAGCGGGCGACGTCGCCGCCCGCGGAGTCGGCCGGCGCGCCGACGAGCAACTGTTCGAACGTCCTGCCGTCGCCCCCGAGCACGCCCTCGGCCCTGGCCCCCGTCGAGTCGAACGTCCACGAGCGGATCGTGCCCGTGCCGCGATCGGCGTGGATCACCTCCAGCGCGTCGATCGTCGCCCCCTGCTTCGGCTTGATCGTGGAGCGGCCGACGAGGCAGTGGCCGCCGGCCGTCTTCTCGTAAGTGGCCTCCACGGTCGTGCCGGCTGCGGCATCCTCCGCCTGCCAGCGGCCCACGAGCCAGTCGAGGTCGTCGAGCGCCGCCGCGTGGCTCGGCGCCACGAGCGACTCGACGAGCCGCCACTTGCCGTCTTCCAGCACCCGCAGGCTCGTGAACCGCGACTCCACCTTCCGGTCGCCCGGCCGCCGCGTGAATCGCATCACGCCGCTGACCCGCGCCAAAGGCGCGGCGAGCTGCTCGACCGCGGTGACCTCGATCGCGAGCCCCGCCTGCGGATGCCGCTCGAGCCAGCCGCGGATCGACCGCACGATCTGCTCGCGGCCTTCCACGCGGGAGCCCCCCTCCACCAATTCGGCCTTCTCGGTCCACTGGTCGGCCAACGCCGCGAAGTCACGGCCGTTGAAGGCGGCGACGTACGCGGCCGCAGCCGACCGGATCGCCGCATCGGCGTCGGCGGCCATGACAGCATCGACCCGCCACGCGGCCAATGACGCCGCCACGACCACCAACCGCTTGCACACACCGCTCGCCGCGCGACGCTTCATGGACGACACCTGCAAGACACGGGACTTCGGCGGGAACGCCGCCTCTTCGCCGATCATAAACGACGCTGCGAAAACCTGCAGCAAACGGGTGCTGGGCCGCCGTCGTCCCGCGGCTCACGAATCGCCTGCCGCCCCGTCATCGACCGGCCGGCCGTTGCGGAGCTGCCATTGAGCGGGTTATGGTTGCGAAGGCGTGCCCCGCAAACATCCGGAGGCGAGAGATGCACAAACGCTGGTTCTTCTCAGGTGCCCTGGCGCTGGTCTGCCTCCAGGGCCTGGCCCCGGCGCAGGTCATCGTTCATTCCACGCGGGGCACCCGGGAGCGGGGCGAACGCGTGCTCCCCGTGGGCGACGACGCCTACCGGCTCGAGGTGTACCGCGGATTCGGGCTCACGATCCCCAAGCAGGCCGTGGCCATGATCGAAGATCCTCCTGCGCCGGAATGGCGGCCGCAGGCGACGGCGCTGCCGGCCAAGGCCCGTCTCGACGCCGAGGAACGCGCCGCCCTCGACAGACTCGTGACGTCCTACTTCGAGGCCGCAGACAGCCCCGATGACCAGGCCGCCATCCTGGCCACATTGCGGCAGCAGGACACAGTGCCCGCCGAGGATCTGGCGGGCTTCAGGTCCAGGATTTGGGACCTGGCCCGCTCCGGACGCCGGCTCGCTCCCGGCACCCAGCGCTTCAGCCATCCGCAGTTTCCGGGCGAGGTGAACGTCGAGGTCGTCGCCGGAGATCCGGCGGGCGGCCCGCTGCCGCTCTTCCTCGCCCTCCACGGCGGGGGCGAGAACGACGGCCATTGGAAGAGTGGTACCGACCTGTTCACCAAGCCGGCCCGCGCGGTGTGGAAGCGCGGGATCTTCGTTTGTCCATCCGTGCTCCACAAGAAATACGCCGAATGGGGCCGCAACCCGGTCGAGGAGCATTACGTCAAGGAGCTGCTCAAGGCGGCGAAGCGCACCTGGGACGTGGACACCGACCGCATCTACATCGGCGGCCATTCGATGGGCGGCTATGGCGCCTGGCATATCGGCGGCCACCAGGCGGACGTGTTCGCCGGCGTGATTTCCGCGGCCGGCGGCATCCTCACCGGCCGGAGCATCGGCGAGTCCTGGGGCTGGGGCGTGCTGGGCAATCTCCGCCACACGCCGGTCGCCTTTCTGCACGGCACGAAGGACGAGCCGTCCCCGGTTTGGAGCGACCAGGAGTCGAGCCGCATTCTCGGCGAACTGGAGAAGGCGCATCCAGGCCAGTACCGCCACCGCTACGTGGAGACCGTGAACGGCGGTCACATGCCGCCCGGCAAGCCGCTCAAAGAATCTGTGGAGTGGATCCTGGAGCACGACCGCAACCCCGACCCCAAGGAGCTGACCTGGGAGCCGACGCGTTCCTTCATCAAGCACTTCTATTGGCTGCGGGTGGAGAAGCCGGCGATGTTCCAGCGGATCGAGGCCCGCATCGAGGGCAACACGATCACGGTGGCCGCAACCCGCCTGACGGGCGGCTTCAGCCTCCTGCTCAACGAGCGGCTCGTCGATCTCGCCCAGCCGGTCGAGGTGCTGGTGAACGGCCGGCAAGCCTTCCGCGGCCATCTCCACCCCCGCGTCAGCGCGGTGCTGGAGAGCATCGACGACAAAGTCGACGACAGGCTCGTCTATACGACCCGCATCGACTTCTGACCCCAGTGGCGCAAGCCTCCAGGCTTGCGAATCCGCTTCCGCGCTCCACAGCCCGCATTCGCACACCTGGAGGTGTACGCCACCTGGGTCATGCCCCGCCGCTTCGGGGGTTGGAGTCATGATGGATCTTCGGGCCGAAAGGCCGCCGCCTTGCCGACGCAATTTTTCCGGCGACCGATCCGATCACCCCGATGCGTGGCGTTTTCAGCTTGGAAGGACATCATCGCCCGATGCGCACCATCATCCTCGCGGCCCTGACGGCGGCCGCCTTGCTTCCCTGCCCGTCCGCGGCCGCCGCCGGCACCGGCTTCGACCCGCGGGTCGTCACCTTCGGCCCCGCCCGCGAGCAGATCAAGAGCACGCCGATCGAGCAGCGGCCCTACCGGCCGCTCCACGTCTACGGCAACACCATCCGCCGCCGCCACGCCCGCGGCAGCCGATGACCGCGGCGGTCCAGCAAAAAATCGGCGTTGCCCGCGACCGGGCTTTCTGAAACCCTCCGCGGCCCCGGGGAATCCTTCCTCGGGGCCGCGGTTTCACGCCGCGGCCACCCTCGCGGAGAACGTGACGATGCGCACGCTGATGCTGTTGGGATTGATCGTCGGCGGTCTGGTCGTGGCCGGTGCCATCCACATCACGCAGTCGAACGGGAACATCGAGATCTCGGTCGACAAGGCCAAGGTCGAGGCGGTGACCGGCCAGGTGATCCGCGAGGGGCAGACCCTCATCCGCAACGCCCAAAACGCCCCCGCCGCCGACGGCCAGCCGGTCCGCTGACGGGCGGTGGGACTGGCTCGACCCGCGCCAGGCCGTGCACGCGGTACTCCGCCCCCGTGGGGACGGCGAAGCACTGCCGCCGCGTCCGCAGCGTCCGTCCGGCGCGAAACACAGCGCCGCTGGCGAGCCGAAACCACCCCCCTTCGACGATCTCCTCGACCCGCACGAGCCGGGGATCGACGCTGTCGTAGCGACCCAGCGCCAGGAGCAGCTCCCGGTCGCTGCACGTGGCGGCCCTGGGCCGCTCCAGCGATCGCGTCAGCGCCCGATTCACGTCGTCCGGCAGCACGCCCAGCGCGACCACCGGCTCGAGCAGGCCGGCGAACTCCGCCCGCCACTCGGCGCCGTGCGGCCGCACCCGCCGGCCGGAGCGCCGCTGCCGCTCGTGCCGCTCCCACGTCGCCGCATGCGCGATCTCGTGCAGGAGCGTCGTCAGAAACGCATAGGGATTGAGATCGTCGTTGACGGAGATGCGATGGCCGTTCCGGCCGCGGCCCGGCGGCCGGTGATCGCCGAGCTTCGTCCGCCGCGGGCGGGCGAGACGCACGGCGCACGGCTGCCGCGTGAGCAGCTCCTCGACATAGGCTTCCGTGCCGGGTGGCAGGAGGCGACCGAGCGCGGCGATGGTGTTTGCGTCCGTCATGGCGAGCGATGCCAGGCCGACTCGCGGGCTGGAGCGGCCACTGACACGACCAGGAGCCTCGCGGTACGATACTTGATGTCCGTGATTAGCAGGATGTTTCCCCGAGCACAACAGGCCATGGCATGAAGGATCCAACCGTCCGCGGCGTCGTCCACCTGATCGAAGAGACCAAGACCTTCGGGCAGAAGGGCTTCCGCAAGCGGCTCGTCGTGCTGCAGCAGGAGAAGGGCTCGTTCACGAACTACATCCCCGTGGAGTTCGTGAAGGATGGCTGCGACGCCGTGGACGACCTCGGCGTGGGGGATGAAATCGAGGTCACCTACCGTCTGAGCGGCCGCCGCTGGCAGCGGGACGAGGCCAGCGAGGCGAAGTATTTCCTCTCCGCCGAGGGGCTCTCGTTTCGGCGGCTGTCCGGGAGCGGCCGCGACGAGGGCGGCCGATCCGAGGGCTTCGATCCCAACGACGCCTTCGCCGAGGCCGGCGACGACGACGTGCCGTTCTGAATTTACGTGGACAAAGCCATCCTGGCCTTTGTCCACTTGGCCGACCGGTCGAAAAGCCAAGGTTTTCGACGGTCGGCGCACGCCGCATCCTGCGGCTCCCGCCGGGGGCTTTTGACCCAAGAAGCCCCGGGTGGAAACCCGGGGACTCCGGGCATGAACACCACCCCGCCATCCATGCCGGATGACGGCACGCAATTTCCCGGTACGAACCCGCACCGCATGGCACGCGGGAAGGCTTGCAACCCGGTGTCCCCCGGCTTCCGCCGGGGGCTTTTTGTGGGAGCAGCGCGCTGACCCAAGAAGCCCCGGGTGGAAACCCGGGGACTCCGGGCACGAACACCACCCCGCCATCCATGCCGGATGACGGCACGCAATTTCTCGGTACGAACCCGCACCGCATGGCACGCGGGAAGGCTTGCAACCCGGTGTCCCCCGGCTTCCGCCGGGGGCTTTTTGTG
>Ga0315906_10004677_pt1 | contig 17453 bp, 13 predicted proteins | sample LakEriMetagenome_4_FD_203526 | JGI IMG/M metagenome (GOLD analysis project Ga0315906, IMG submission 203526) | Freshwater fungal communities from buoy surface, Lake Erie, Ohio, United States - Buoy 2 MA122 | ecosystem: Environmental > Aquatic > Freshwater > Lake > Lake biofilm | place: USA... | reverse complement strand
TGCTCGACCGCCTGTTCAAGCGCGCAGAGAGCGCGTGAGCCTCACTTGAGCCAGTCCTTCGCCTTCAAGCGCTCGAATCGGAGCGGTCGCGGCTGCGGCCGCTTGGAACCATTGAGCGGTCGCGGCTGCGGCCGCTTGGAACCATTGAGCGGTCGCGGCTGCGGCCGCTTGGAACCATTGAGCGGTCGCGGCTGCGGCCGCGACCTTTGGAACAACGCCGCGCGAGTGAATCGCGCGGCGTTTCCGCATTGCGTTTCGCCGGCCCGCGCGAGTGAATCGCGCGGCGTTTCCGCATTGCGTTTCGCCGGCCCGCGCGAGTGCATCGCTCCGCGTTGCGGTGGCGCCTCACCGCCCTCGCGGCCGGATCATTCGAGCCAGTCCTTCGCCTTCAAGCGCTCGGGCACGTAGGTTTCCGAGACGTATGAGATGTCCTTGGTGATGAGCGACTCGACTTCCATCTTGAAGCCGTTGGTGAGCAGCGCGTTGATCTCTCGCTGCCAGCCCTTGTGTCCCTCGAACCACGGATAGGCGGCGATCTCCTTCGCACGCTTGATGTCGTTGTCGGTCAGGTCGATCTTCACCGCATCGTCGAGGCCGCATTCGCGGTAGTCCTTGGCACGGATCCCGAGGAACTTCGCGTCCGGGATCGCGAGGCGCGAACTCTCGAAGGCAAGCGAGATCGAGCCCTGCTTGATCACGCTGTAGATGTAGTGGCCCCACGGATCGTTGTCGAGCACGCAGATGATCGGCAGCCCGAGCTCCTGGTTGAGGCGCTGCAGCAGCCGGCGGCATCCGCGCGGCGGCTGGCCCGCGCCATGCGTCAGGATGCAGTTGTTCTTCTCCCAGAAGCGGTCCTCGTTGAAGCGGTTCCACACCGTGCCCTTCTCGACGTGGAGCACGAACTTCGCCTCGCACTTCTTGAACTGGATCACGTCGGGCTCGACGATCGACGGCAGCGCGTAGCCGCCGGAACCCATGCGGCGGCAGTCGATCTCGTCGCCCTTGTCGACGAGGGTGATGTTGCCGACCATCGAGCCGCGGTTCTCCGCGAAGACATGGAGCTCCTCCCGGAGCGCGGCCAGCGCGACCTCGAGATCCTCGAGGATCGGATCGGACTCGTCCTGCGTGTCGAAGGTGTTCTCCTTCGTGCCCGCGACCGTGTGCTTCGCCTTGTAGAACACGCCACGGAGGCTGCTCGTCTTGCCCGCCTCGATCAGGTCCTTGATCGTGCTCGCATGCAGCATCGTCTGCATGAACTGCTTGGCGGTCTTCAGGTCGAACAGCGGCCGCGCCGCGGTCGCGTCGCCCATCTCGAGGATGCCGCGCTTCTTGTTCCAGATCGTGTTCGACTTGGTGCGCGTGGGGATGTCGATCACGGGCTCCTTGCCCGAGAGGATCCGGCGGTTCATCGCCTCGGCGAGCGCGAGGATCTTCTTCTGCGTCGCCGCATCGCGCGCCTTCACGCCGCCTCGGGCCGCCGTCTCGCTCGACTTCTTCTTCGCCATGTGTCGGCTCCTTCAGGTCGGTTTCAGAACAGGCGCGGATCGTCGTCCGCAAACGGCTTCGACTTGCGGGACGGCTTCGGCTCGGCCGCGGGGCCGCGCGACGCGATGTCCTTCCGCGTCACGATCACGGGCTCCTTGCGCGGCTTCGCGGGCGCTTCCGGAGCCGGATCGCCGGCCGCCGGCCGCTTGCCGAGGGGCTTCGACGGAGGAGAGGGCGGCTTCTCCTTCGCGCGCGCAGGCTCGAAGGAGACCGGCGCGACCGGCGCCGCGACCTCGACGGGCGCGATCGCCTCGGGAACGACGATCACGCCGTCGTCGTCGAACTCCTCCTCCTTCACCACGCGGCCGTCCTCGTCGAGCTGCTGGTCGGCGACCGCAGTCCGCTCCTTCGCCTGCGCGAGCAGCGCCTCGTAGAGCGCCTTCGCGTTCTCGCCGGTGACGGCATGGAGCGCCTTCGCGATCTCGCCGATGTATCGCTCGAACACGTCGCGACGCTCGCTCTCGCGGCGCATCTTCTGTCGCTTGCGGAGGTACGTGCCGAGCTTGCGCCCGCACTCCATGAGCGCGAGCTTCATCTCCTTGCGGATCTCGTCGTAGTCGGCGATCGCCTCCTTCGACTCGCTCGTGAAGGGAACCCACACGCTCGCCATGTGGATCATGACCACCAGCGGCCCGACAGGCAGGCTGCCGCGCGGCTGCTGGAGCTGGTAGTTCTTCCACGGCGTCTCCTCGACCGCCTTGAAGCTCGAGCACGCGCTCTGCTGGAAGAGCAGCGGCACGCGGTTCGCGAAGCGAATCACGCGTGCGGGTTGATCGGCCGCAAGATCGCCGCCGAACGCGATCGCCGCCTCGATCTGGAAGGGCCGGCCGCGGTAGACCGCCGCCTCGCGCGTCGACGCCGCGTAGAACTCCGCGCGCACGCCCTTCAGCATGCCGGCGAGCAGCTGGCGCACGCCGATCGGGGCGAGACAGTCGGTCGGCGGCGGCGCGAGCCGCTCGTCCTCGAAGACCTTGAACAGCTTCTCGACCTGCGGCGCCTCGACATCGCCGGCCTTGGTGCGGCTCGTGACGCCGATCGCGGCGCAGAACTTGCTCGCGGTCGACGACGAGACCCGGCAGAAGCGCGTCTGAAGGAAGTCGTAGAGCGTGCCCTTCTCGCTCGCCTCGTAGTCCTTCACCATCTGGAGGAGGATGCCGAGCTCGATGCCCTTCGGATGCGGCTGGATCTCGCGCGTCTCGGGCGGAAGATCCTGGACTCCGCGCGGGAACACGGTCACCCCGCCCGTCTCCGAAGTCTGCACGGGCGCACCTGCGCGCGCGCCCTCCGCGGCCGCCGCGCTGGTGCCGGGCAGCATGTCGTCGCTCTCGTCCTGGGTGACGCGCGTCGGCGGGACGAACACGATGCGCGCATGGGGATTCGCGATCGCGGTGAGTTCGAGGAACTCGTCGACCGAACCGCGCCCGCGCTGGTACTTGCCCTCGAGCTCGATGGAGACCGAGGTCCCCGTCGGGAACGACTCCACCGAGAGGAACGCGCCCTCGGCGGACAGCTGCTTCGTGCCCGCGCCGAGCGAGCGCAGCCGCGCGGGCGGGAAGTCCTTCGACTCCTCGTCGAGCGTGACCTCGGCGCGGTTCGTCTTGGTGTTCATCGCCAGCTCGATGTGGTGGGCGGGCTGCTTCGCGCTCGGCTTGGTGTGGATCACCATCGGCCGGCCGGTGGTGATGAGGCCGTTCATGCCGGCGGCGGAGATGCCGATTCCCTGCTGCCCGCGCGACATCTTCAGGCGGTGGAACTTCGATCCGTACAGCAGCCGGCCGAAGATGTTCTCGACCTGCTTGCGCACGATGCCGGGGCCGTTGTCGACGATGGTGACGCGATAGCGCGAGCTCTTCGCCGTTGCCGGCCGCTTCGGCTCGAGGTCCTCGATCACGACGACGATCTCGGGCAGGATCGCCGCCTCCTCGCAGGCGTCGAGCGAGTTGTCGACGGCCTCCTTGACCGTGGTCAGGAGGGCCTTGCGCGCGTTGTCGAAGCCGAGAAGGTGGCGGTTCTTCACGAAGAACTCGCTCACCGACACTTCCTTCTGACGGGCCGACATCTCCTCGGCCGTCGCTCCCTTGCGTGTCTTTTTCGGCGTCTGCGCGTTCCGGTCCTTCACGGCGCTCTCCATGGGAGGTCCTCCCCGGGGCGTTCCGTCGCCCCTGAACGGGCCGAGAATAGCCGAGGATCGCCCGGAACGCGCCGTGCCGCCCGGCCGTGCGTTCGGCTACACTCTCCGCCCTTCCAATCCATCCCGAATCCAAGAGAAACCACCATGGAAACCACGCTCATCATCCTGAAGCCCGACGCCGTTCAGCGCGGACTCATGGGCCGCATCATCAGCCGCTTCGAGGAGAAGGGGCTGCAGATCGTCGGCGCCAAGCTCATGCAGATCTCGCCTGAGCTCGCCGCGACGCACTACAAGGATCACCACGGAAAGCCCTTCTACAACGGCCTCGTCGGGTTCATGACGAGTTCGCCGGTCCTGGTCCTGGCGGTCCGTGGCATCGGCGCGATCGCGATCTCGCGAAGCATGATGGGCGCGACCTTCGGTTCGAAGGCCGCCGCCGGCACCATTCGCGGCGACTTCGGCGTCTCGAACTCGTTCAACCTGATCCACGGCTCGGACAGCCCCGAGGCCGCCACCCGCGAACTGTCGCTGTTCTTCAAGGCGGGCGAGGTCCTCGACTTCCCCCGCGCGGGCGACCGCTGGGTGTACGACGGCAGCTCCGGCAAGCCGGAGTAAGCACGCTCGACCGACGACAACCGCCCGCGCCTCGGCGCGGGCGGTGCTTTTTCCGACTTCCCCGGAATCCACAGAAATTCTGGAATCAAACGCGCGCGAATGCGACTCTCAGTGCGTCACGTTGGTGACCACGCCGTTTGGCGCCAGGTGGAAACGAATCGGAGCCGAAGCATCTCGGCTCCTGTGGTCGTCTGCGTTGTCTGCTTTAGCTGCCTCGTTTTCCCTGTTTTGAACGTGTTCTCGGACTACATCGAGCGACGGTGAGCGCGGGAGACGGCGAGGGAGGCATTCGCTGAGAAGGGCATACGCCCGACTGACGGAGGGAGCTACATCCGTTGCGATGCCACGAACGGGATCGATTGATGGGGTATTTGCTCCGAAACAAACCCGAAATGCGTTGAAAACGAGCAAATATGCGCGCTTTCGCGTCAAACTAGACTGGGATGGATCATTTCTCAGCGCGCGGCTGAACCGGAAGGACTCTCGCGCGTAGAACCGGACTGAGCTTGTACCGCCGGACTCGGGGCAAAACTCGCCTTCGCCCAATCGTGCGAAGTCGGGTTGGGGAGCGCTTCTTCGCTCGGTCCGGAGTCGCCGTCACTGCAGCGAGCGTCGCCGACACGCTCGATTCGGAAGAGAACGCTGAGAACTTCAGGTGCGCCATGAGCGCCGAGCACCTCGGAGTGCAACCAAGATCGGAGTTCGCCGAACCCGCTTCACCCGGGCGCCTCGGCTCCCAAACGGGTGAACCTGCCGGATCACGATGGATCCGGCATCGCAGGAGGCAGGAATCACCCCGAACCGGAACCCAAGGAGGATCAGTCCTATGCGCGAGACGAATCGCCAAATCCTCTCCCAGACCCCGCAGCCGTCGAACGGCCGCGAGTCGCCGCTTGACCGCGCGCGTCGCCGCGCGTCGGTTGCGGTCCGCCAGCGACCGACCTCGGCGAAGAGCCAGTCGCGTCCGGCCCGCCCCGGCGAGCGCCGTGCAGCGCCCACGGCGGCTGCCGCGCTCGCCCCGCTCTCGGATGCCGAACAGCGCGAACTCAAGGCGATCCTCGCCGAGCCGATGGACTACATCGACCATGCCGAGTACCACGCCTCCGACGCAGAGTCCCGGATCTATGGCGCCGCCGAGATCGCTCGCCCCGATGTCACCTGGTACCGGCCGCTGATGGATGATTTCATCTCGGCGCGCCATCGCCAGCCGCGTTCGGCGAAGTCGCAGACGACCATCCTCCTGACGGGCGCGCAGGAGCGCGTCCTGTTCATGAAGTACAACTTCGCCCGCTTCAGCGTCTCCGAGATCCAGAAGCGCGCCGCCAACCGGGCCCTGACCCTCGAGGAGGCTCGGGAAGTCCTGCGCTGGCATCGGACCGCGACCGCCTACCGGGAGCAGATCGCGGAGACGAATCTCGCCCTCGTCCTCGCGATGGCGAAGCGCGTCCGGATTTCCGAGGTCGACTTCGCGGATCTCATCAGCGAAGGCAACATGGCGCTGATGCGCTCCGTCGACAAGTTCGACTGCGGTCGCGGCTTCAAGTTCTCCACCTATGCCTGCCGGGCGATCCTGAAGGCCTTCAGCCGCCACGGCATCAAGGTCACCACCCACAGCCGCCGCTTCGGCGCCGAGTACGACCCGATCCTCGAAAAGTCGAATCACCTCGAGACCGTGCGCGCGACGCATGAGCGGGACTGCGCCGACGAGGTGAAGTTCATCGTCGCCTCGAACAAGGCTGAGCTCTCGGAGATTGAGCTGAAGGTCATCGGCCACCGCTTCGGCCTCGGCTCGGCCCTCGACTCGCTCGTGGCGACGGGAGTTCCGTCGGCTCCGGTCTCGACCGACTCGCTCACCCTCGAGCAGGTGGGACAGATGATCGGCGTCACCAAGGAGCGCGTGCGTCAGATCCAGAACAAGGCGCTCGAGAAGATCCGCGCCGCTCTGGAGAACGCGAACCCCGCAGCGGCCGGCGACATGGCGGCCGACATCGCGGCCCGCGAAGGCCGGACCATCACCACCGCCAACTGAAGCGGCCCGGCGAGACCGGGGCGGCGCGTGGAGAGCGTTGGGCGAGTTCCGACGGCTCCCGCGAGTCGACAGCGGAGCGCAAATCAAGTCCTGACGGCCGGAGCGAACGCTCCGGCCGTCTTCATGTCCACCCTCCATGCTCGCGCGGACGCGCCGGCGCGGCCGAAGAGGCCGCTACACTTCCCGATCCCGACCTGACCGGAGCATCCGATGACGAGCAAGACCCCCAGCAAGGTTGTCGCCACCCCTTCCGACGCCCTGTCCGGACTCGTCCGCGACGGCATGACCGTCGCGGTCGGCGGCTTTGGACTCTGCGGCATCCCCGAGCAGCTGATCCTCGCGCTCCGCGACTCGGGCGCGAAGGGACTCACCGCCGTCAGCAACAACGCGGGGGTCGACGATTGGGGACTCGGCCTGCTGCTGCAGACCCGCCAGATCCGCAAGATGATCTCGAGTTATGTCGGAGAGAACGCTGAGTTCGAGCGGCAGTTCATGTCGGGCGAGCTCGAACTCGAGTTCAACCCCCAGGGCACGCTCGCCGAGCGGATGCGCGCAGGCGGCGCCGGGATCGCGGGGTTCTTCACCAAGACCGGCGTCGGCACCGTCGTCGCCGAGGGCAAGGAGACCAAGGAGTTCGACGGCGAGACCTACGTGCTCGAGCGAGGGATCCGAGCGGATCTCGCGCTGGTGAAGGCCTGGAAGGCGGACCGGGCCGGCAACTTGGTCTATCGCAAGACCGCGCGGAACTTCAATCCGATGGTCGCGATGTGCGGGAAGGCGTGCGTCGCAGAGGTCGAGGAGATCGTTGAGATCGGAAGCCTCGACCCCGACCAGATCCACACCCCGGGCATCTTCGTCGATCGAGTCGTTCAGACTGTTTCCGTGAAGCGAATCGAGCAGCGCACCGTGCGCAGCCGATAGGCTTGTTTTATCGGACATACACGCCACTCGCGGTTGATTCGCGCCCGCTGGAAATCCCGACCGAGGACCGCGATCGGGAATGGTCGGTTGCGTTGTAGAGGTCGAGCCGCGAAAGGCCGATCTTGGGGGGCCGCGTCGGGCTCGTCGTCCGCAGCGGAGTCCCACCGCGCACAAGGCGCGAGTCTGCAAGCCGACCCTGAAAGTGTCAGATTCCTCTGCAGTTCCGGCCTTCCCGCGCGGATTGGGCAACGGATTCCGCGCCGTATGGAACAATCGGGACTTCCCCTGCCAGACCGAGGAGCCATCGGAACGAACCAGCGACCCGAGACCGGCGTCGCATGAATCAGGAGATGAACCAGTGATCCGCTCGATCGAACGCCTCGCCTCGCGCGCCTTCCGCCTTCCCCTTGCCAGCGCCGTGCTCGCGGCCGGCATTGCTCTTGCCGCAGCGCCGAGCGCTTCCGCGCAGTTCGGCGGGCGCAGCGGCATGGCGACGCTCTTCATCCCGGACTACCTCCCGCGCGATCTGCCGGTGTTCGTCGACGCGCTCTCCCTCGAGGAGTGGCAGCGTCCGATCCTCGAGGCGCTCCTCGAGGACTACAACACGAGCTTCCAGACCGCCTCCGAAGGCGTTCGGGCCAACATGGGACAACTCCGCGAGCCGGCGGCCGGCGCGAGCGCCGAAAAGGTGGTCGAGATGATCTCGGCGCCGCTCGAGGCCTGGGCGCGCGAGAAGGCGAAGCTGCGGGCGGACTTCCTCGAGAGCGTCCGGAGCCAGCTGAGCGACGTGCAGGCCGAGCAATGGCCTCGGCTCGAGCGCGCCCTGCGGCGCGAGAAGAGCCTGCCGAACGGCGAGATCTCCGCCGAGTCGCTGAACCTGATCCTGCTGATGCGCGAGCTCAACGTTCCGCCGGCTGCGGCCGATGCCGCCCGCGAGGTCACGGAGACCTACGAGGTCCGCCTCGACGAGGCGCTCGCCGCGCGTGACGCGATCCTCGAGTCTTCGATCTCCGAGCTCCTCAAGGCCATGAGCTCGAACGAGAGCGAGCGCGGTGTGGCGATCCAGGAGCGGATCATGCAGCGGCGCGTTGCGGTCCGCGACGCGCAGGAAGCCGGCATCCGCGAGATCGCGGCCGCGCTTGGGGCCGAGTACGGCCCGCGGTTCGAGCGACGCGCGCTCGAGCGCGGTTTCCCGCAGGTCTACCGTCCCGACCCGATCAACCCGATGATCGACGCGGCGCTCGCCCTGCCCGACCTCTCCGAAACCCAGAAGGCCGCCATCGAGAAGCTCGATTCCGAGTTCAACGCGGAGTTCAGCGGCCTGCAGGCGCGACTCGTCGACGCGTTCCGGAGCACCGAGCCGCGCGAGCCGCGCCGCCGGACCGAACTGGCGATGCAGAAGGCCGCCGGCGGAAACGTTCGCTTCAGCGAGGCCCCCGAGATCGAGACGCTCAAGACCGAGCGCGAGGCGGTCTACACCCGCTATCGCAACGAACTGTCGGCGATCCTGAATCCGACGCAGCTCGAGGCGATCCCCGGCTTCGGAAAGCCTGGTGCGGAACTGCCTCCGGGCCAGACCTACCAGGGCGCCGTCCGCGAGGGACGTGGCGCAACTCCGATCGGTCCAGGCAAGGCCGGAGGGGCGGACGGCGTTGGACCTGGTGGAGTGCAGCCGACCGTGGATACCGAGATCCCCCAGCCGAAGATCCCCGACCGTGACCCGACCGACGCCGGCTCGGGCTTCGGCTCCGACAAGGGTTCGGGCAAGGGTTCCGGCAAGGGCTCCGGCAACGGCGGTCAGGGCGGCGGCGCCCAGCCTCAGTGACCTCAGATCCGGGCTTCCTTCACGGAAGCCCGGGCCGCAAGGAAGAAACCGGATCCCAGAGTGCAGAACGGAACCAACGGAACCAACGGAACCACACTCACGCAGGCGACCAAGGAGTCCCGAGCGTCGGCCACCCCGGCGTCGCAGGATCCCGGCGTCCGTGAGCGCTGCACCCTGCTCGGCATCGACTGGCTCGAGCAGGCCCCGATGTCGGATCCAGCGGCTGCGGAGCTCCTCGCTCCGGAGATCGCGGTCCGCCTCGGCGCCGTCCCGATTTCGTTCGACGAGCGTCGCATCGTCGTGGCGATGATCGACCCGCTCGACACGGCGGCGGTCGACGAGATCGGCACCGTGACCTCCCGCGCGGTCCGCCGCGTCGGCCTCGAGGCGCCGGCCTTCCGCGAACTGATGCGCGACCGGTACGGAACCACCGCGGCGCGCATGGCCGAGACCCTCGCGACCGACGGCGGCCTGGCCGCGACGCCCGACACCGAGCACAACCTCGATGCGATCGACGCGGACGACGTGCACCGGATGGCGGAGCAGCCGACGCTCATCAACCTGGTGAACCTGATCCTGCTCGAGGCGATCCAGGGGCGCGCGAGCGACGTGCACATCGAGCCCTTCGAAAGCGAGCTTCGGGTCAAGTACCGCATCGACGGCGTGCTGGTATCGCAGCCGCAGCCGCCGAAGCACCTGCAGGCCGCGCTCATCGGCCGCGTCAAGATCATGGCGGGCATGAACATCGCCGAGCGCTACGTGCCGCAGGACGGGCACATCACGCTGCGATTCGAGGGCCGCAAGGTCGACATCCGCGTCTCGACCGTGCCGACGCTGTACGGCGAGTCGGTCGTGATGCGAATCCTCGACAAGAGCTCGCTTCCGCTCGACCTCGTCAGCCTCGGCATGAGCGACTCGCATCGCGCGATCGTCGACCGCATGATCGAGAAGCCGCACGGCCTCGTGCTCGTCACGGGCCCCACCGGCTCGGGCAAGACCACCACGCTGTACGCCGCGCTGTCGAAGCTCTACGACCCTCGCAAGAAGATCATCACGATCGAGGATCCCGTCGAGTACGAGCTCAACGGCATCAACCAGATCCCCGTCAACGCGAAGCGCGGACTCAGCTTCGCGACCGGCCTTCGCGCGATCCTTCGACAGGATCCCGACATCGTCTTCGTCGGCGAGATCCGCGACACCGAGACCGTCGACATCGCGATCCGCTCGGCGCTGACCGGCCACCTGATCTTCTCGACCCTGCACACCAACGACGCGATCTCGTCGGTCGGCCGACTCTTCGACATGGGCGCCGAGCCGTACCTCGTCGCGAGCGTGCTCGAGGGCCTGCTCGCGCAGCGCCTCGGCCGGCGCATCTGCTCGAACTGCCGCGAGTCGCGGCTTGTCTCCGAGGAGCTCGAGAACCGGCTCACTCCCGAGGAGCGCGAGCGCTTCGGCGGGCGGCAGACGGTCGGCCGCGGCTGCGACAAGTGCAACGGCAGCGGGTTCCGCGGCCGCCTCGGCTTCTACGAGATCGTGCGGATCTCGTCGGCGCTCCGCGCGGCGATCGCGCAGAACCGTCCCGTCCACGAGCTGAAGTCCCTCCTCGACCCCGACTTCATCACGATGCGCGAGGACGGCATGCGCAAGGCGATCGCCGGCCTCACCACCATCGAGGAAGTGCTCCGCGCGACGCAGGACGTCGAGGACTTCTCCGCCGAGCTCAAGGGATCCAGCGCCGCGAAGGCGGGCTGACGCACGCGCCAGCCCCACCGAGGAACACACGCGACCATGCCAGCCTTCCGGTACCAGGCCCTTGCAGCAGACGGCGGCGTGTCCTCGGGCACGCTCGTCGCGCCTGACCGCGCGTCGGCGGTGCGCATGCTCGCGCAGAAGGGCGAGACCCCGCTGTCGCTCGACGTGTCCGACGCCGACGGCCTCGGCGGAGCGAAGGCGAAGCGCCCGACGATCTCGCGCGCGGAGCTCGCCGATCTCGTCCGCGAGCTCGCGACGGCGCTCGAGGCCGGTCTTCCGCTCATGCAGGCGCTGCGCACCGTGCGGCGGCAGGCCGGGCACCGGAATCTCCAGACCATCCTCGACTTCATCATCGATCGCGTCGAGGCGGGCGTGCCCTTCCATCAGGCCGCGAAGGAGTACGGACCTCCGTTCGACGACATGACCCTCGGCATGCTGCGCGCGGCCGATGCGTCGGGGCGCACCGCCGAGATCCTCCATCAGCTCGCCGACCTGCTCGAACGCTCCGTCGAGCTGCGCCGCGAGGTCGTGGGCGCCGTCATCTATCCGGTGATGATCGCGGGGCTGATCGCGGTAAGCGTGTGCATCCTCATCGTCTTCGTGCTGCCCCGCGTGATGAAGCCGATCCTCCAGGCCGACCTCGCGCTGCCGCTGCCGACGCAGATCCTGATGGCCGTCTCGGAGTTCGTGGGCTCGTGGTGGATCGCGATCATCGGACTCGGCCTCCTCGGCTGGTTCGCCTTCCGCAACTGGATCGCGAAGCCGGAGAACCGCCTCCGCTTCGACACCGCGATCCTCCGCGTTCCGGTGCTCGGCCGGCTGAGCCGCGACATCGCGGTCGCGCGCTTCACGCGCACGCTCGGAACGCTGGTCTCCGCAGGCATCCCGATCCTCGCCGCGCTTCGGATCGTGCGCGACACGCTCGGCAACATGGCGCTCATGAACGCGATCGACCAGGTCTCCGACAAGGTCAGCACCGGCCAGTCGCTCGCCGATCCGCTCGAGCGCTCCGGGCACTTCCCGCCGCTCCTCGTGCAGATCGTGAACATCGGCGAGCGCTCCGGCCGCCTCGAGCAGATGCTGCTGCACGCGGCGGGCTCGTTCGACCGCCAGGTCAACAACTCGCTCAAGCTCTTCACCCGCGTCCTTCCGACGATCCTTCTCGTCGTGATGGCGCTCGTCGCGAGCTTCGTGCTCGCCGCGATCCTCCTCCCCATCATCGAACTGCAGAAGGCCGCCGGCGCGTAAGGAAGCGGCCGGACGACCGACAGGAGACCACGCCATGCATCACCGACGAACCGACTCCCGCCGCCGACGACGACCGCTCCGCAGGGGCTTCAGCCTCATCGAGGTCATCGTCGCGGTCACCATCATCGCGATCTTCGCCGCGATCCTCGCGCCGAACCTGCTGAACCGCCTCGGCGGCGCGAAGCAGGACAAGGCCCAGACCGAGGCGACCGCGATCGCCTCGCAGGTCAAGCTGTACCTCACGACGAACCGCGAGACCTCGCTCGGCGCCGACTTCGACCTCTCGCAGCTCGTGCCCGAGTACCTCGAGTCGGAGGACGACCTCATCGATCCGTGGGGCAACCGCTACGTGCTCCAGATCCCCGGATCGAACGGCCGCGATTTCGACGTCGTGAGCTACGGCGCCGACGGCGCCGCGGGCGGCGACTCCGGCTCGGAGAACGAGGACATCGTCCACGGCCGCGACCGGAGCAAGAAGAAGAAGGGCTGATCCCAGTTGGTCCGCGACGCACGACGACACCGAGACCGCCAGCCGCGCCCGAACGGGCGCGGCTTCTCGCTCATCGAGGTCGTCGTCGTGTGCGTGATGCTGACGATCGTGGCCGCCGCGGTGGTGCCGAGGCTGATCGTGGTCCAGCGCCAGCGCGAGCAGAAGGCGATCCTCGAGGTCGAGGACCTGCTCCGCATGTACGCCTTCCGCAATTCGGTCGGAACGCAGCAGATCGGCCTCTACTACGACCGCGCCATCGGCGAGGTGTCGCTGTGGATCAAGGACCTCGATCCGCGCGATCCGCTCGGCCCGCGCGTCTGGCAGCAGGACCGGCTCAGCAATCCGGTCGAGCTGCCCGAAGGCATGGACATCGCGCGCGCGACCGCGGACGGCATCGAGATGATCGACGACGCGTGGAACATCCCCACGCATCCCGATGGCAGCAGGCCGAGCATCGTCCTCGAGATCGCGGGCCGCGAGGAGCAGGCCGAGCTCGTGCTCGAGCCTTACGCGACCGTCCCCGTCCGCGTCGGCGAGCGCGGGGCCTTCATCCGCGAGGCGATCGACCTCGACCGCGAGGGCCGCACCTTCGACACCTGGTGAGCAGCTGGAAGCGCCGTGAAGCGAACCTCCGCACATCTCCTCCGGCGACGACGCGCGACGCGCGGCTTCGCGCTCATGGACGCGGTGATCGCGGGCGTGCTTCTCTCGATCGGAATGGTCGCCGTGCTCTCGGTCGGCGCGCAGGCGCTCACCATGCAGCGCCGCGGCGAGACCGACGTGCTGGCCTCCGCCGCGCTCGACGAGGTGCTCTCGAACGTGCTCACCGAGGGGCCGGTCTCGTTCGTCGAGATCCACCCCCTGAGCGGCCGCTTCGAGCGCGGCTCGCCGTTCGAGGAGTTCGCCTTCAGCATCCTCATCGAGCAGGGCGGCGCGGGCGTCCCGGCGTTCGTGCGCGTCACGATCCAGCACGATTCCGGCCGCGAGTACGCCATCGAGACCCTCATCGCGGACCGTCGCGGCGACGAGCCCGAACCGAACCGCGTTCCCGATCCACCCATCGACAGGGAGGCCGTCTATGCAGAGCGAGAAGCCATGCGCGAGTCGCAGCAGTCGCAGCCGCCGAGCCAGTAGCGGGCGCGCGTTCACGCTCGTCGAGCTGGTGATCGCGATCGCCGTCGGCGCGCTGGTGGTGGCCACCATCGCGACGGTGCTGTCGCGCATCTCGCGAAGCCGCGATGCGGCGAAGCTCCGGCTCGAGGCGGTCAGCCGCGCGAGCGCCGCGCTCGACCATGTCCGGCGCGACGTGGCGAGCGTCATCCGCGACGCGGACCTCTTCAACTCGCGCGTGCTCATCTACGACGCGACCAGCTTCACGCCCTACGGCGCGGTCGATCGCGACGAGATCCTCGTCTTCAACAACCGGCTTCGCCCGATGCGCCGCGACGCCTACGCGGGCGAGGGCGGCGAGTACGAGACGCAGTTCCGCGTCGAGGACGACGCCGGCGGAAGCGCGCTCTGGGTTCGCCGCGATCCGGTGCCGGACGAAGTGCTCGACGGCGGCGGCATCGTGACGCCGGCGGCCGACGGACTCGTCGGACTCTCGATCGAGGCCTACGACGGCGAGGCGTGGTACCCGGACTGGGACTCGGACCTGATGGGCCTGCCCTGGGCGCTGCGGATCACCGTGACCGCGACCGGCGACATGCCTGGAACCGAGCCTTCGCCGCCCGAGCGCGCGCTTGCGGTGCTTCGGACGCAGGTTGCGATCGACCGGATCGTCCCGCCGCCGCCGCCGCCCGAGGAAGAGGATCCCGCGGCCGAGCCGGGCGCGAGTGGCGAGGAAAGCGAGTTCATCAACCCGGATACCGGAGAGCCGATCCAGCTCCCGCCGGACGGCGGCGTCGTGGGAGTTCCCGGTGGACCGGGCGGACCCGGCGGACCCGGCGGTGGCCGCCCGGGCGGAGGCGTCCGTCCGGGTGGTGGTGGCGGACCGAGCATCGACGGCGGCGGTCCCGTCGGGGGTGGCGGCGGTGGCGGCGGATTCGGCCGCGATCGCTATCGACCCGGCACCGGCTTCGGCGGCGCCGGAGGCCCGATCGGTGGCGGAGCCGGGAACGACACCGGCAGCCGCGGCAGCCGACGCTGAGACTTCTCCATGCCACGGAACCTGTCTCGATCCAATCCCCGCTCGACGCGCCCTCGGCGCGGATCGGTCATCGTGATCGTGGTGTGGGCGGTCGCGATCGCCGCGATCATCGTGGGAGCCGCGCAGGTCATGGCCTTCCGGCAGGCCGCGATGGGCCGCGAGTCGATCGCCCGCGTCGAGGCGCGCTGGGCGGCGCGCGCGGGCATCGAGGAGTCGATCGCCGTCCTCGAGTACCACACCGAGGAGCCTGATCCGCTGGACGCGCGACAGATGTACAAGGACCTCGAGACTTCCGCCGACGGCGAGGTCGAATCGGGCACCTGGGAGATCCGCCACACCGAGGACGGCGTCGAGGTTCCGGGCCCGCAGGACGAGCACGCCCGGATGAACGTGAACCAGCTGACCCAACTGCAGTTGATGAGCCTGTCGGGCATGACGATGGATGTCGCCGATGCGATCCTCGACTGGCGCGACACCGACGACGAGTCGCGGCTGATGGGAGCCGAGCGCGAGTTCTACGTGAACCGAAACCTCGGGTACGAGCCGCGCAACGGCGATATCCGTTCGATTCCCGAGATCGAACTGATCGCCGGCGCCTTCCCCTCTTCGGTCCGGGGCGAGGACGCGAACCTCAACGGTCGACTCGACCCGAACGAGAACGATGGCGCCCTGAGCGAGCCGCCCGACGACGCCGACGGCCTGCTCGACGCCGGCTGGTCCGCCGCGCTGACCGCCCGGAGCGCCGGCAGCCTTCTCGGCGTGAGCGGCGAGGCCCGCCTGAACCTGAAGGAGGCCGGCGCCGAGGAGGTCACCGAGCGCTTCGGCGTCACGGCGGAGCAGGCCGCCGCGCTCGTCGCATTCGCGAAGCAGCCGAGCGCGAAGCTCGAGATGCTGCTCACCCAGGACCTCGCGAGCCTCAGCCAGACCGGCGGCAACCGCAACGCCGCCGGTGCGCAGGGCGGCGCCGCCGGCGGCAGCCGGAACGGGCGGCAGTCCGGGCGGAGCGCGTCCGGGGCGCCGAGCCAGAACCAGAACTCGCGAATCCAGCCGCTCGACAACCAGCAGCTGCGCAGGATCTTCCAGGAGGCGACCCTCGAGGACGGCTCGAAGCCGATCCTCGGCAAGGTCAACCTGAACACGGCCCCCCCGTCGGTCATTCGGGCGCTACTTCCCGAAGACACCATCAGTGCGGACGCGATCCTGTCGATCCGCAACGCAAGTTCAACGGGATTGCTCGCGATCTCCGATCTTCGGGGGTCAAGTAGGATCACGGAACAGGCTCTTGCAGCCATCGCGCCCTTGGCCGATACGCAGAGCAACGTGTTCACGATCACGAGCCGCGGGCGTTCCGCGTCGACTGGTCTGGAGGTTGAAATCACAGTCGTGGTCGACCGTTCGACCCTCCCCGCGCGGATTCTGGAGTACCGAGAACAGTGAAGTCCCCCGCTCCAGTCACCCACGACGAGTCACTTCTTGCGGTCGCGGAGCGCCGGGCGGATTCCTGGCGCGTGCTGCTCGTCCGCAAGGGGTCCCGTCCGACGATCCTCGAAGCCCGAGAGTTCGGGGCTGCGGACTCGTCGGCCCTCGCCGGCTGGCTTGAGTCGAAGCGCTGCGCGGACCTCCGACCGATCCTCCCCGCAGCGTCGACGATCGTCCGCCTCGTGACCATGACGATCGCCTCGCCGCAGCAGATGCTCGCCGCGATGCGCCTGCAGGCGGAGGGCATGTTCCTCGGTTCGGTGCCCTCGGTCCGCCTCGGACTGGCCGTGCTCGACGCCGGGCGCCCTGGCGAGGAAACCGAGCGCCAAGGCGCGATCATCGCCTGGCCGGAGGGACAGCTCGGCGTCGAGGTCGCTCCGCGACTCGAGTCGATCTGCCAGTACGTCCCCGAAGCGGCGGCGATGCTTGTGCTCGCGTCCGGCGAGGGGCCGGCCGTCTCGGCGGACCGCGCCGATGGTTCGATCGCCATCGCGATGCGTTCGAACGGCGGCGCCATGCTGCTCCGTGCGACCCGCGAGGCGCCGGGCTCCGACACCACCGGCTACGACGCTTGGAACGAAGGCCTGCGCCGCGCCATCGCCGAGACGGCGCTCAACGCCGGACACGCGCCGGCCGACGTCGGTCGGTTCGTCGCGGCCGCCGAATCCTCCGGAGAGCGCCACGGCGACAGCATCCTGGTGCTCGATCCCGGGATCACCGAGTTCCTGCGTGCGCAGATCGACTCGGAGGTCTCCTCCGCAAGCGAGCCCTCCTGGTGGCGGACCTGGGCCGTGCCGATCGCTGCGGCGATCGTCGCGACCGGCCGCCTGTCCGACCTCGGCTCGCTGCGCCGCATCGCGGAGCACCAGAAGCCCTCGCCGCTGCAGAAGATCGTTGCGCGATACTCCGACCCGGCGCGGGCGCTGCTCGTCGCGGGCGCGGCCGCGCTCGTGATCGGCGTCTTCCCGATCGCCTCGGCATGGACGCGCGCGAAGGTGCTCGAGGCGAAGATGCCGAGCAAGGCGGGCGCGTTCGAGAAGCAGCAGCGCGACGTCGAGCAGCGCATCGCGCTGTACGGCGAGATCGCCAAGCGCGCCGTCCCGATGTCGAAGGTGCTCGGCGACCTCGCCTGCTGCACGCCGGACGGCATCGAAGTCGAGGTCGTGCAGCTTTCCGCGACCCAGGGCCTCACCCTCCGCGGCGTGGCGAAGGCGCAGGGCGAGACCGGCGCCGAGGAGATGGTCCGCACGATGGCCTCGCTGATGGACG
>Ga0315906_10004675_pt1 | contig 17457 bp, 24 predicted proteins | sample LakEriMetagenome_4_FD_203526 | JGI IMG/M metagenome (GOLD analysis project Ga0315906, IMG submission 203526) | Freshwater fungal communities from buoy surface, Lake Erie, Ohio, United States - Buoy 2 MA122 | ecosystem: Environmental > Aquatic > Freshwater > Lake > Lake biofilm | place: USA... | reverse complement strand
ACTCAAATTAGCAAATGGATAGAACCAGTTTTTAGTTTGTGTTTGAATCCCAGCGTTTTCAACCGTTTCACTGAAAATATTAGGATCTATGTGTAATTCAACGAAATAAATATACTTATACTCGTTATAATTATCTTTATCTATTGTGATTTTTTTAATCCACGGAAACTGTCGCATAACAAGTCTGGACGCATGTTTAAAACCATATGAATTAATAAACTCCTCGTATGACATTTTTTATAACTTATTTACAATAAATATGATGTGTTTTAATAATCAATAAATATCTTACCCATTACCTTAACTTTTCTTTTTATTTCATCAATTGGCGCATTGTAAAACCTACACCCCCTTAAATCCAAATTATTACCAACAAACTTTAAATGTCCGAGATCTTCAATAAATGTTGAGGATAGATCAACTGACCCTAAAACATACTCCAGATTGGATAGTGTTTGAATATTAGATAATTCTAGATTCAAGTCGCCTTTTACATATATTAAATGGCCTAATGATACAATGTTGGCTTGTTCCAAATTCAAATTATTTTCTACACCTAACAATCTATAAAACGAATTTACCTTCTTTCTTTTCAGGTTCAAATTTGTTGTTATTATATATGGGGGATTACCTTTATTATTTAAAAATGTTTGTAAAGCATCCCAGTCATTATCAAAATAATTAAAATTAATTTCCAGCGGATTCTCCATTATCAGCATTTTGTATAAAAAATAATAAAAAAAAAATTAAATAATTACTTAATTTACAAAAAAATTATTATTGTAAATAAATTACTCCGGGTATGAATGTTTTTGTTGTTATGCGCCAATATGGACATTTGGCTTGTAAAACGATTGATAAGATTTTTTCAAATTTGGCTGACGCAGAAAATTATAAAACAAAAAAAGAGCGGAGCGTTGGTGAAGATGACCTAACCATGTATTTTATTGAAAAACAAATTGTGGAATAAAATAAAAAAGCCCCGGTCTTCAACGGGGCTTCAAAATTAAAAACCTTTCTGAGGGAACCTCCCCCACTTTTGAATCCAAATCGGTTTTGATAGTTCGTTTATTTCACTATCTGAAAACACTTTCTCTATGTTTCCTTCGGATAAACACCTCGTTTTAACGTCCGCTGACGACATTATTGTAGTCGCTTTGGATATGAAGTTCAGTGACGGGTCAAAAGCGCCCACAACGTTGTTTCTGAACTTAGAAACACCATCTTTATAGGATTGTGCGGTTTCATTTGACTCCATAGAGAATCCACCTTTCATATGACCTATTATTTTGGAGTTTTCTATTGTGAATTGCGTTGCTCTTCTCCATCTTAACCCCAAATTATGATTACTCAAAGCGGTTGATGAATTTGCGCCAATCAGAACCATATTATACAACTTTGGATGTGTGAATGGTTCAGCGGATGAACCAATACCATCGTTGTCACATTCAACACCGTTGCCGGCATCACCTGTATCCACAAATTGTGGGTCTCTTTTGGATATACCATAATTTAAGGTCCCAGTATAACCAAAATCAAAGTCGTAGTCATCATCGGCTGTGGCGAAAGCATATAGATATTTTGGTGAAACCGTTCCACCAAAGAACTCAAATGCGTCATCGTTGGCATAAATGGTTTGAACATACTCAATAGTTGTTCCTGAACCAACTCCACCCAATGTGAGGGCATTTATTTCTGAATTCGGTAGTGCTGCCACACCGGCATATTCTATTCGGACATATTTTAATATTCCACTATTATCCTCATTATTCGTTCCACCATAAGGACGACCGATTCCCCCTTCAATAGTCGGTTCTGATGAACGATTTGTTTTTGCTTTGCCCAAAATTATAATTCCACCCCAATCTCCCGGTGATTTTTCACCATCCGGTTTTCCTGATGTAAATACGATGGGTTTATCTTGGGTTCCTTCGGCGATAATCTTTGAACCTCTCTCGATACATAGAGCACCTTTTTCACTAATATCGGAAACAATCCTTGTTCCTGGTTGGATTATGAGAGACGCTCCGTCTGTAACATATACATAACCTTTTAACACCCAAGTTTTATCGGAAGTTAATGTTGTTGTTGCGTTTATGACACCATTTAATGTTGTTTGTGACGGAACATTAATTACATCGTCATCCTCTCCCCCCAAATTTTTTTCGCAGCTGACAAATAGGAGTGAAACAGCCAAAATTGTTAAAAACTTTTTCATATTTTTACATTTAATGATAATGAGATTGATTGCTCATTATTTGTGTTTATTAAATCTCTGTGATTTACCTTTTGATAATACTTTGATGGTTGTGCTAGTATATCATTTATCGCCAATTTAACCTCGACCTTATTAATCTTTCTCAAATATACAAAATCAAATATGTCTCGTGAGTTTTCATATATATTTGGGTATCCTTGGAACCCAACTGCGGATATTCTATCACCCACTCTATTATATGACAAACTGAAAACATTATTATCCAACTTGTAATTCACCCCTCCGTTCAAAATATAACCAGATTGTCCTTGCAGACTCCTTGAAATACCATTAACGACAACTTTTGATGAGGATAATGTTGCGTTTGTATATACATCAAAGGATGAATTTAATTTTTTTCTAAATTCAAGTTCAATTCCATATAAAACCGCATCATCTGGGTTTGTATATGTTAAAAGAAGGTTTGATGGAACGGAACCATCGGCAACAATCTGCTCAATCGGTTTGATAAACTTCTTTCCGAACAAAGCAACCGATATGTTCTCACCAAACTTGGGGTAATATTCAAATTTTAAGTCAAAATTGTATATGTCCGACTTTTCAAGAGATGAATTTCCCAAAATTTGAGCATTTCTCACAAAATCGTAGTAAGCGAAGTTGGCAACCTCCCTGAATTCTGGACGAGCAAGAGTTTTGGATGATGATGCCCGAACTTTAATCTTTTCAAGGTTATATGATAAGTTAAATGACGGCAAAAAGTCCAAATATTCCCTTTCCACATTTATTTTCTCGCCAGAGAAATCAGATGTGGCAACATCAAACAAATTATATTCAACTCTCAACCCTCCATTAACCTTAATTTTCCCAAATTCTTTATCATATTGAGCATATCCAGCCATCAAATCAAAATCTGTTGAATATCTGTCCGTGTTGTTCGTTATTTCATTCAATAAATCAGGTGCGTCATATCTAAAAACTCTTGCTTTGAAAGTTCTTGTTCTTTTGATATATAAACCACCAACTTTGAAATCTTTATATGTATGATTTACGGCACCATTTAAGGAATTTTCATTCATAACCGACCAAAACCTGTAAGTATCCCTCCAAGCAATCGAAAATTTGTCATCAGTTCCCAAAGAACGGACAATTGGATTAACTCTATAATCAGGTTGGTCTCTCAACATCAAGTTATGTCCCAAAATAAAGTCAGTATTGTTAATCTTTCCTTCAAATTGAGTATTCAAGATTGTTTTTTCAATCGTATTTGATGAATTACTCCTAACATCCTGAATATTGTCATAGTTCTCACCATTTCGTGTTAAATAGGTGTTTTCAATCTGTCTATTGAATAAAGACTTCAAGGAAAACTTGTGCTTATCATAATATGTTATATTCAGAAGTCCATTCAACGTTGAAACACTTGAACACATCGTATCTTTGTATTTATAAGCAAGTTCTGTTGAAGATTGATAATCTTGTCTGTCAATATAATTCAAAGTATTGTTCTCTCTAGCCGATGCCGAAAGCAAAAAGTACCAATTTCCTTTTTCATATCCATAAGCAACATTCCCACCAAGGTTGGGGATTGTGGTAAATTCTCTGGTTTTACCATCAGTCATCAAACTTGAATATGCTCTTCTATCTCCCAAACTACCAACTCTGAATTTATAAGTTGATGGGAAGTTGGACGGAAAATAATTTGGGGAAATTAACTTAAAAGGTTGTCCTGTTGATATAAATCCATAACTTGAACTCAAACCAACATTCATGAAATTATCAGAAACCTCCTTTGTTGTGATCTGAACGATACCTCCACCAAAATCACCTGGCAAACTTGGTGTCGCCGATTTAACAATCACCAAGTTATCAATCATATTAGATGGAATAACATCAAATGAAAATGACTTTCTATCAGGTTCTGTTGAAGGAAGCAAAGTTTTATTCAACATCGCCAAATTATATCTATCAGATAATCCTCTTACCAAAACAAATCTATCATTCTGAATTGTGACACCATTTATCCTTTTCAGAGCGTCACTAACATTTCTATCAGGGGTTCTCTTAACAAATTCAGATGATAATCCATCAGAAACTACGACATTATTTTTAATCATATTGATAACCGCAGCCGATGATTCCTTTTTTCCAACTGACTTCACCGTAAATTCAGGTAAATTCAAACTCCAAGTAACCGTATCCTGTGAAAAAAGACAAACAGGAAACATTAAAATAAATAAAATTTTTCTAATCATTAGTTTTTAATTTACCAATAATTATAAAATTATTGTTGAATAATCAAAAATACGATATTATCTAAATATTAAGTTTTTATCTGACTTAAAATTGTTATATTTATAGAAAATATCTCTATGGAAAATCAATCCATCAGGAAACCAGAGGAAGGAAGTGAATTAGTGAGAATTTCACACAAAATAAGTTCAACAACATCAGAACCACAACTGATTAAACTTGGGGAGAAATATTTCAGAGTTATAGAACTTGGTTAATTCTCACCTCTGAGAAGCCAAGAGGAAGATTGTATCTTATCACCTAACCCATCAACAATCTTTATTCCCAACTCACCACAGACTTTTGATTCTGGAATTTCGGATGAGTAACGATCACCACCTTTCGCGAATATATTGGGTTTAATTATTCTCAGGGTTCTAGATACAGAACTATCAGTATCTACACATAAAACAACCTTATCAACACACCTTAAAGCGGAAACAATTGCCATTCGTTCATCCTGCTTCATAAATTCTTTTGCGCCTTTGAGTTCGCGTTGTTTATCATTATTAATGATAACAACCAAATAATCACCAAGGTCTTTGGCTTTTTGTAAGTATTCTACATGACCCTTATGTAAGGGGTTGAAATACCCAGATGCTGCAACAATAACTTTATCACTCATAACTAAATGATAAAATCCTAATGTTAAAAAATAAAGATGTTAAATTAAAAATATCGGTTACCGACAAAGTTTTTGAAACCTTCAATATCATTTTCATTACCCAATATATGTATATCATCTTCCTTTATTAACTGCAATTGGCGTTCTGTGATGAGATATTTCATAATTATAAATATTAATTACATTACAATTTCACCTTCAACTTCAACTTGGTTCCGGATTTCTTCTTCGGTTGTTGTTTTGGATAATGGAGTATTCGTCAAATACAAATCCCCATCAACAGATTGAAGATTTCCCAAGGATTCAATTTTTGTATTTCTCAAATCCAAATCACCTGTAATAATATAAGGAGGATTTCCTCTGCGTTCCAGGAATTTTTGTAAAATATTCCAGTTGTTATTAAAAAAATCAAAATCCAATTCCAGGATTTCATCTTGCTCCTTAATTAACTTGAGTTGCCGTTCTGTGATAAGATATTTCATAATTATAAATATGCATTAAAGATAAATACCTCCACCAACTTCAACTTGGTTCCGGATTTCTTTTTCCGTTGTTATTTTGGATAATGGAGTTCTATTCAAATACAAATTACCACCAACAGATTGAAGATTTCCCAAGGATTCAATTTTTGTACTATTCAAATCCAAATTACCACCAACAGATTGAAGATTTCCCAAGGATTCAATATTTGAACCAGTCAAATACAAATAACCACCAACAGATTGAAGATTTCCCAAGGATTCAATATTTGAACCAGTCAAATACAAATAACCACCAACAGATTGAAGATTTCCCAAGGATTCAATTTTTAAACCATACAAATTCAAATCACCTGTAATAATATAAGGTGGATTTCCTCTACGCTCCAGGAATTTTTGTAATAAAGCCCAATCATTATTGAATATATCAAAATCAATTTTCCGGATGTTGTCCTCCTTAATTAACTTGAGTTGCCGTTCTGTGATAAGATATTTCATAATTATAAATATGCATTACATATATATATTACCGCCAACAAATTCTCTAAACATATCAATATCCTGCTGATTGCCCAATATGTGGATTTGATCTTCAAATGATGGAAACATAACCAGATATTTATTGGTTTTAGTCATAATATCAAATAAACTATTGTATCCCATATCCATTAATTCTTTTTGTAATGCAAATGTTGGTCTTGGAGTTTCATATGTTTTTCTGGGACTATTATATTCGTCTCTATATTTACTAATCATTTCATCACCAAACTTGTCAAAGTTAAACAACTTGTTTGCATTAACTATTGCATATATTGTATTTTTACCAACCTTTTCTGTTGTCCAATAACCTTTTTCCGATTGAAAATATACGCCAGGTCCATATGTTCCAGATGGACTGGATCTAAACTTATCTATAATGCTGGGATCCACATTTGTGGCATGAAACCAAATATCTTTATTTTCGCTTTCTGGAAATATTGTATCAAGATATTCGGAATATTGTTGCGGTGTTCCAATTTCAGATAATTCTGGAACCAAATTAAATAAGTCTTCAACACCGGGTTTAATTCTTGGTTGAAGCAATTCTCCGTCATCTTCAACAATTAAACCCATAATAGATTTAATCCTTGATATTTCTTCATTTAGTATCATACAAATAAATATGTTGAACTAATTAAAGTTTGTGATTAGCGTCAATCATCCTCATCTTCTTCTCTGAATATAACTTTGGCCATATCCGATAATCGCGATTTTACTTTATTATATAAATTATCTTGCAAGGTATATGCTATTGTTTTCCTGATAACCTTAGCCGTATCCTTCGCAGTTTCTTCTTTAAGGAAAGCAATTTTAAATGAATCACCATCCATTTCACAATCTACCACATGCCCATCTTTTATAATATCTGGAACAAGTTTCCGTTCTAATTCAATTGTAATCTCAAAATATGGCAGTTTGGTTTCAGTATAATATATGGTTAAACTATATTGATCGACGGGAGTTCTATAGTATGGTTCGGAAGCCAGAAAAACACGCACCGTTCCAGCTGCTTTTTGTATTTCTTCATTAACTTCGGTCGTCTGATTAAATCCCATTACCATAATTTCATAATAAAAAGAATTAGTGTCAATATACTCTGATTCAAAACTTTCAGCCCCCCAAATATTATTGTCAAACACTTTGTCTAACATAACATACGATTTTTCACCCGCTAATTTGGTATAATGATCGGATATTGCTTTCATCATTTCAGGAAATGCGTATTCCAGAAGTCCAATTTCTCTATCACTCATCACCGTATCCTTGGTGTCGTAATAAGTATATTTTTTTCTGTTGTCAATATGGACGGCAACTTTTGAATATTCTTTATTTGTGGAGTTTTTCTTATCAATTATGAAATATAAAATTTGATTTCCTGATGTATATCTATCAAATTGTCCGGAACCTTTTGAGGTGACGCACCATTTGGTGTTTGCGCCATATTTGCAAGATGCTTCCTCATTTTTTGGAACTACAACAAGAAGTCTGTCGTCCTCATAAATTTTTTCTGCGTCTGATTCTGGGTCTCTTGACGCCAGATATGGGGTTATTACGCCATCAAGCTCTTCCAAACTATCATATTGGTTAATATCCTTTTTTGTTAGGTTTTTTGAAAACTTATCAAAATCTTCAATTAGTTTTATTGCGTCAGCAATTTCTTCCGAACTGGAGTTTGGGTGTAGGTTTTTGAGGAGAAAATCCGCGTATTTATATTTTGTTTTTGAGATAAACTCATTTTCTATAACTGATGATAAAACTTCAGGATATTCCTTGAATTTTCTCTCATATTTGTTAGTTAATTCTTCCCTCCTTCCTTCTGAAATTAACTTTGGCTTCCCTTCAACCAACAAATTAAATTGGGGCTTTGTGATAATATATTTCATAATGATAAATACATTTTATAAATAAATCTCACCACCAACTTCAACTTGGTTCCGGATTTCTTTTTCCGTTGTTATTTTGGATAATGGAGTTCTATTCAAATACAACTGACCTTCAACATATTGGAGATTTCCCAAGGATTCAATTTTTGTATTATTCAAATTCAAATTACCACCAACAGATTGAAGATTTCCCAAGGATTCAATTTTTGTACCTCTCAAATCCAAATAACCACCAACAGATTGAAGATTTCCCAAGGATTGAATATTTGTATTATACAAATTCAAAAAACCACCAACAGATTGAAGATTTCCCAAGGATTCAATTTTTGTATTAATCAAATACAAATTACCTCCAACAGATTGAAGATTTCCCAAGGATTTAATATTAGAATTAAACAAATCCAAATAACCTGTAATGATATATGGCGGATTTCCTCTACGCTCCAGGAATTTTTGTAATAAAGCCCAATCATTATTGAATATATCAAAATCAATTTTCCGGATGTTGTCCTCCTTGATTAACTTGAGTTGCCGTTCTGTGATGAGATATTTCATAATTATAAATATGCATTACATATATATATTACCGCCAACTTCAACTTGGTTCCGGATTTCTTCTTTAGTTGTTGTTTTGGATAATGGAGTTCTATTCAAATACAAATTACCACCAACAGATTGAAGATTTCCCAAGGATTGGATTTTTGATTCACGCAAATCCAAATCACCACCAACAGATTGAAGATTTCCCAAGGATTCAATATTTGTATTATACAAATTCAAATAACCACCAACAGATTGAAGATTTCCCAAGGATTTAATATTAGAATTAAACAAATTCAAATAACCACCAACAGATTGAAGATTTCCCAAGGATTTAATATTAGAATTAAACAAATTCAAATAACCACCAACAGATTGAAGATTTCCCAAGGATTTAATATCGGTATTTCCCAAATCCAAATCCCCACCAACATATTGAAGATTTCCCAAGGATTCAATATTTGAATATCTTAAATCCAAATCCCCACCAACATATTTAAGATTTCCCAAGGATTCAATTTTTGTACCTTCCAAACCCAAATAACCTCCAACAGATTGAAGATTTCCCAAGGATTCAATTTTTGTATTAATCAAATTCAAATTACCACCAACAGATTGAAGATTTCCCAAGGATTCAATTTTTGTATTATACAAATCCAAATCACCTGTAATAATATAAGGTGGATTTCCTCTACGCTCCAGGAATTTTTGTAATAAAGCCCAATCATTATTGAATATATCAAAATCAATTTTCCGGATGTTGTCCTCCTTAATTAACTTGAGCTGCCGTTCCGTGATTAGATATTTCATAGTTATAAATATATTTCACCTTCAATAGTTAAATTTGGAATATTGCGGATTTCTTCGGTGGTTGTTGTTTCGGATAATGAAGTATTTCTCAAACCCAAACTACCTCCAACATATTGAAGATTTCCCAAGGATTGAATTTCTGAATATGTCAAATTCAAAAAGCCACCAACTGATTGAAGATTTCCCAAGGATTGAATATTTGTTTTATACAAATTCAAATAACCACCAACAGATTGAAGATCTCCCAAGGATTCAATTTTTGTATTATTCAAATACAAATCACCTCCAACGGATTGAAGATTTCCCAAGGATTGGATTTTTGATTCACGCAAATCCAAATAACCACCAACAGATTGAAGATTTCCCAAGGATTGAATATTTGTTTTATACAAATCCAATTCACCTCCAACGGATTGAAGATTTCCCAAGGATTTAATATCGGTATTTTCCAAATACAAATTACCTGTAATAATATAAGGTGGATTTCCTCTGCGTTTCACAAACCTCTGTAATATATCCCAGTTATTATTGAAAAAATCAAAATCCAATTCCAGGATTTCATCTTGCTCCTTAATTAACTTGAGTTGCCGTTCCGTGATTAGATATTTCATATCAATAAATATACCTGATTATCGAAAATGGCGTTGGGGGATTTGAAACAACGAACGCAGTGAGGTTCGGACGTCACGAGACAACCTCCCCACCTTCAACATGCTTAATAACACGTTTGCGAATGCCGAAGTGGTCGCACAACTTATCAATCATAATTATCTTCCGGTCGGTGCTGTTTTTTGTGTTAATATAAAAGTTATTACCAATAGCGGCAGAACTTATAAACGTGCCAGGATATTTTGATACAATCCTATCACCAAGACATTCATTAATCTGGTCAAAGGATAATACCTTATTCATATCATAAAAAAATGAAACATAATTCTTGGTGAAGACATCCTCACCATACACCTTACCAAAAACCTCAAACTTATATACGGTGTTGGGGGCTTTTCTCTTGGTAATTAATTGCTCATATCTCATTTCCAATTCACCAACCTCGGCTGGGAAACATTTTCTTAATTCATCAATTGTAATCATAAGTGTTTATTTTTTAACAAATATACCACTTAATATTTAACCAATCAAATTTTTTTTACCTATATGAGGGTCGTGTTTTAATTGTGGCGAATTCGACCCATTTAGATTATACGTTTCATATCATAACCGTCAGGATAAACCTGACATATATGCTACAAATAAAAAACCCCACCTTTAAGGGATGGGGTTTATTTTATTATTTGCCGAATTGTTTTATCTTTTCTTAACCAATAATGGTCCAAAATTGTTTAAATATTGGTTGAAATACGCTTTCTTTTTTTGGATTGGTTCCTCTCCCCATTTTGCGTCTCCACCACCCATTTTGATAGATATTGGTTTTTTTGTTGCGGTTTTGGAGAATGCGAGATAAGTTGTGTTAAACCATTTTGAGTCAACCCATTCTTCCCAAGATGATATGATATCAACAGTAGGGAAAGATTCAATTATATTGGTTTGGTTTTTATTTTGCCCTTCTCCGTCCTCACTAGACCATCTTCCTTGGGTTTCAAATGAAAAATACGCTTTACCGGACATTTCATCATATAATTCATTAAATAATTCGGAATCCAAATACCCTCCTCGTCTTTTATATTCCAAATAACTATCTCGAGCATCCCTTTCCTCATCTTTCCATCTTCCTGTTGGTTTTTCTGAAAAACCTGGAATACAATTGCCATCTTCACAAGATTCTTTTATTGCTCGTCTAACAATTCTTGTTAAATCATCTTCTGTTAATCGTATAATTTTTTTCATGATATTTAATTTTAATTATAAATATACCTGATTACAAAAAAGGGGGCTGGGGGTTGAGGGGGGTGAAATAACAAATTAAAATTTATAACCTCATAAAAATAAAATGTCTAATTTTTTTTTATAGTCTTTATCAATGTCAAAAGAATTAATTTTTTTAAAAATTAATTCTTTAACATATTGAATAATTTCAATCTTTATTTTATCATCAACCCATATTGGATATGGTAATTTCTCAATATCTTTACTTTGTATGTTTTTAGTATGGTTTATTGTATTTTTTAATATATACGTGGCTTTGGTGGTTAATAACCACCCTATTATAAAATATAACTCATCTTCATCGACTCCATCGTTTATTATACCGACAGGTGCTCCACTATCTAAAATATAACCTTTGGGTAAGTATCTAACTCTTATATCATCAGATATCAATCTCCACGTAAACCCTTCTTTCTTAAAAAACTTTTCACCACCTATCCCATGTAGGTACCAAGGACCTGTTTTTTTAAATGTTTTTACCGCTTCCCCATCATTTTTCCAATATATATAAGTTTTAGGTTTATCAAATATTTCTTCTGATGAAGATTTGTTATATGGTAAATAATTATCATTTGGTATGTAAACTATTTCAGGCGACTCCAAATTCTCCACCTTTAATATTTTTTCAAGTTTACCATTTTCAATATCTATTAATTTATTTTTATTCAATTTTCCTAATTTAGTTCTACTTAATTCTTTTTCGTATGTTTTAGGTTCTATAATTATATTATAATTGAATTTTTCAATTAAATATGTTTCATTTACTTCTTTTAAGAATAAATCATTTTTTCCTGTTGTCATACCAGATGAACATGTGATATATTTAGATAAAGTGACACCTTTAAAATAATTAATAGAATCGTTAGGTGCCAAAAAAGGAAAATTATCTGTTTTAGATATTAAATCTATATCTACTTTAATACCATTTATTACTAATTGTGGTTTACAATTGTTAATTAGATTAAAATAAACCATACCATAACTTGTTTCCTCAGAGAATTCTGATATATATTCAACTATAATTTCATTTTTTAATAGGAAGTGTCTTAATCCTTTCATTGTAGAAATACTCAAAAATGTATTTGAGCATATGAACCCTAATTGGCCATTTTCTTCTAACAATTCAGAACATTTGACTGTAAAAAATGAGTAAGTTTCTTTTTTAATTTTTTTATTATATCTATACCCAAATAACTTGTCTAATTTTTCACCAAAATGAGTTTCAAATGTGCCCCCAAATGGAGGATTACCTTCACAATAGTTAAATAAAATATCATAATTTACAAGAAAAAAATCTGAATTTATTAAATTATGATTTTTTAATTTATAGTCATATCTAGTTTCAATTTCACGTAATGTGTATAAATATAAATCTGTGTCTAGCTCAACTCCAAAAATATTATTACCAAATATTGCATCTAACTTTTCATTTTTTGAAAGATTATTTGGGTACACACTCAATAATTTATCAATTATTGGAAATAAAAATCCACCTTTACCAAAACTTGGTTCAAGTATTTTGTCGGTTATCTTATAATTTCTTCTGGAAATAAATTTAGATGCTAAATGTTCTGGGGTCATAAACTGACCCAATTGTTTTTTTTTATCCCTAGAATATTTGCTTTGACTCATATTAAATAAATATAATAAAATTTTTAAATATTTGAATTTATTATTTTTAATTTTAGAACTTTTTCTTTTTGTTTTTGTCTCAATTCTACATGCTTATCAATTTCAGTTACATATAAATCAATAAGTTTATTGTTAATATCTTTTTTATTGATGACGTTTCGTTCACCTTTAATATATTTCTCGTATTCCTTATTAAATTTTTCTTGTTTTAGCATTATTTGTCCTGGACCCGCATTATACGCTAAACAATCCATAAATTGGAGTATATTCACAAATTTAATTTTAATTTGTTTTGTGTGTCTATCATAAAAAACTATAGTTACATAATAACAAGATAAATTATGTTCAATAACGTTAGTAATCATTCTATTCATTGATACCAAATTTGGTTGTCCTACGCTAACGCCAAATTTAACATTATTCGGATTACCCATTATCAAATTATCAGAAAATGCTCTTTTCTTTTTTTTCCCTTTTTTGTTAGTCTCATATGAAACCTCATACAATTCCGATAACAAAGTTCCAACTTTCTTTTGAACGCCAGGTGCATGACTGTGGCCAATTTCATCAGATTTTAAAAGTTCGTCATCAAAATTATTAAAATATGAACTAATTTTTTTTACCAAAAAATCTTCAATTTCTCTTTCTTGTTCAAATGTAAAAACCATATATACTTTAATTTATAGGTTAATTAATACGCGAATATAATACAAAAATTTTAATAACTCAAAAATAAACAATAAAAAAAAATACAAACCGCAAATAAACGATTCGTCCCAACATATTATTTAACGCCATTAACCTTCAAAACATTAAGTTCCCTCTTTGCCCTATCAACCCAATCCTCACCACCATCCTTTAATAACTCGGACATCTGCTCAATAATTAAAAACATCTGACGTTTTGTGGTTTCCTCATAGAAGGAATGTTCCTTATTGGAATTATACCCATTAATTATGGTTCCCGTATTGTGTTTGTATTGTCTCATGAGTATTTTGATTTAATACACAAAGATAAATCAAATAAGTTAAACCACAAAATAATTAAGAAAAAAAAAGGGGGTTGGGGGATTGAAACAACGACCGAAGGTTGCAATGATATTCAATTTTTATTTTCAATAACCCACATAATAACTTCTTCCCTTGTCAAACCCAACAACTTTCCGTTTTTGTTGTTGAAATCTTCATAGAACTTCTCATATAAAGATGATGGAATTTCGTGGGTTTTTAAAACGTAATCTCCGTGTTCTATTTCAAAAAAATAAGCCCTACAATAACCATCTTGAGGTGGTGGTAACATTGGAATATCTCTTCCAGTTGTTAAAAAACTTTTTAATCTCATTAAATGGAGTTTAACCTTCAAATTATTGAACCCAATCCATTGTTTTATTTTTTCGTTCATATCAATTTATTTTGACACAAAGGTAATACAAAATAATTTATTCACCAAATATATCTTCAGAAAAAAAAGGGGGCTGGGGGATTGAAACAACGACCGAAGGGAGTTCCGAACGTCCGATTAAAAATATTTTTTCCAATACAATAAAATACACTATCTTTTACAAATCTTGGTTTTTTCGGTGTAATTACAACAAATAGTGTATTTTACAACACTATTACTTACTAACCAATTTCCCGGATATATCAATTATTTAATTTCATATCTTATATCTTTTTCATCAAGTAGTGATTCCAATTCTTCATTTTCAAAAGGTAATATTACCTTAATAATATATTTATCCAAATTATTGACATCACGATATATCCTTTCTTCCATTTCATCATTTTCTCTACCACCAAAATGTGAATAAGGGATAATCTTATACCTTTCTGATAATTTATCACCATCAATCACAAATACAACATCTTTTGGGGTTCTTTTATAATTTTTATTTCTTGTAAATGAAATATATGGTTTGTATTTTTCTCTATCTTTAATTATAGGACCAGCCAATGGATGAAACATAAAATTATCATCTCTTTGAGTTCTAAAATCTATGAGATTGTTCAAATCGCTTGAAAAAGCAATTAATTTATTTTCTTCAATAATCTTAAATAGGTTTTTAATACTTGTACTATGGTATAAAATACCAACTTGTTTACCTTCATTAATCACTCGTTTAACAATTCTAATTAAATCAGATTCTGTTAATCTTATAATTTTTTTCAAAATATTTAATTTTAATTATAAATATACCTAATTAAAAAAAAAGGGGTTCCATCGGATTATAAATAATCCCAAACATCTCTATCTTTTTCCCTACCCATAGATTTTTTATATTCAATAACCTTTTTTGGATTGATGAACAATATCCCATCATATTCAAAAGAATGATTATCAATTAGGTCATCAATATCAAATCCCGGCCAGTTATCAAAAAATTCAATATCTTCCGTTTGATAAGAATTTTTGGTTTGGAACGGCCATTCAGAAGGACGAATAATAACATCCAGGTCATTAACATCTTTTATCATTCCTGTTATAACCAAGGGCGCCGAACCAAAAACCGCAAAACTATTGTTCGGCAAGTTATATTTTTTTAATAACTCAATAAAAACATCAAATTTTTTCACTTATGGTGTGCGGTTTAATTATAAATATCCAACCTTTAATAAGAGTGGGGTTATATTCAATTTTATTTTTTGTTATAAAACGCCAATATTTTTTTACGACCAACATCATTATGGGCAGCCATTCTGTGAGCACCATCTTTAAATAAACCATTAGTATAGATTATTGGCGGCAATTCTTCACCTGATCTTAAAACATCAGCATATTCATTCACCCTATCAAAGTGTTCCAAATCCTCATAATCATCAGATAAACGATATTTGGTGAGTTTATCACTGACCGGTATATACATTAATTTATATTTGCCCTTAAATTTGCCCGTTGAGTCGTCCGCATAATGTCCCATCCTTTCATATATTTTAGGCAATTCTTCGGCTGATACAAATTCTCCTAACCTAACACCACCCCATTCAGTTCTTGTATCCTCTGGTATTTTTATTATTTCAGGTTTTGGGGTTGATTCCAGTAAATTCTCTAACTTAACTATATTTCTTAATTCTTCCTTAGTGTTTTCACCATAATATTTTAACCAAGCCAATTCTACAAACAACTCATCATATGTTAATTGTTCCGCACCATCAAATGTTTCTTGTTCGTTTAAATATTGACGTATCGTGGTTTTAATTTGTTGTCTCAAATCTTTCATACCAATAAATATGATGGATTATAAAAAAGGGGGTTGGGGGATTTGAAACAACGAACGCAGTGAGGTCCGAACGTCATTTAATACCATTAGATTTCAAGATGTTAAGTTCCCTCTTGGCACGATCAACCCAATCTTCATTACCATCTTTCAATAACTCGGCCATTTGTTCAATAATCAACAACATCTGACGCTTTGTGGTTTCCTCATAGAAAGAATGTTCCTTATGAGAATTATATCCACCAATTATGGTTCCCGTATTGTGTTTGTATTGTCTCATGTGTATTTGATTTATACACAAAGATAAATCAAATAATTTAAACCACAAAATAATCAATAAATAAAAAGGGGGTTGGGGGATTGAAATAACGAACGCAGTGAGGTCCGAACGTCCATTTACATTAATGAATATAATGCTCGGGGCCATATAACCCATCATAACTCACAATATTACATTCCCCATCAATAATGAATATATCCAAATAATTTATAAGCGCATGTTTTATTTTATAAAACCATCTATTCTCGCATCTTTCAATATAGGTTTTACCATTAAATAATATAATATTATCCGGATAAACCATAAACTCCAAGTTCAACCTATATTCATCATCCCCATCATACATAAGTTTATACTTAACATCCAAAACCCCATCAGGTTTATACCAATCAATAATGGTCCCCACGTGTTTATTAAATCTGTTGATCTGGTATTCGTTCATCATTCCACAAATATACTAATTCCCCCAGATTTTTCCAAAAATTTTTTTTCACGTTGAGGAAGTATTTCCAAACATGGGGTCGTGTTTACAGAAAACACAAAATGTCCAGTTTTTTAACTAATAAACTGGACATCCACCATATACCAATAATAACATGTATCCTTGAATACCAACAACTTACAATATAAAACTATAACCCCACCTATACCTACTTTACTATATAGGTGACCTGGGGACAAATTGTCCCCATGTAGATATACTGACAAAATAACCCCATATAATAAATGGGGAACAAATTAAGGATTGGGGCTACCCTTAATAAAAGAACTCACCAGGATTGGGGCAATTTTTTCCCAAAATTTTTTTTCGTTTTTCAAAAGGGATTGTCCCCCCATTTCTGCCATTTTGGCATATGTAAGGGGGGATACGGGGGGGAGGGAGGGGGTAGTACCCCATGCCAGGGGGGTATATACCCCGGGTGTGAGGGGGTATAATTATCCACAAGTTATTAACACCCCCTACCTGACAATATGACATTACACCTCTCACATTCGTTCGGGTGATTAATTACGATTATGTATATGTATAATATACGTGGGTAATTATTACCTGTGAGGATTG
>Ga0315906_10004671_pt1 | contig 17472 bp, 18 predicted proteins | sample LakEriMetagenome_4_FD_203526 | JGI IMG/M metagenome (GOLD analysis project Ga0315906, IMG submission 203526) | Freshwater fungal communities from buoy surface, Lake Erie, Ohio, United States - Buoy 2 MA122 | ecosystem: Environmental > Aquatic > Freshwater > Lake > Lake biofilm | place: USA... | reverse complement strand
ACAGTCTTAACGTCATAGTTGTGATACTCTTTTGTCTTAGTGTTATAAGTTATAATATCTATTGGACCAACACCACCTAGTGCTGTGAATACAATTAAGTTTGGATCTTTAGCAAAGTGTGCTTGAGCTAATGCTTCAGATACTAATCCTTTGTCTGCCTTTAACAATGTAAAACCCTGTGTTGTTTATTTAACGAACTTTAGAATAGCAAGAACAGAACCAACTAATCCACCCACAATAATTAGAAAAGCTATAACGCCTTTGCCTTTACTCATGTCTGAATGTAATTGTTTAACATCACTGCGTAACTCATCTATTGTTTTAATAAGTGTTTGCATTCGTTCAGCACAAATCTTTTCATGTGCAGATAAACGAATAGATGTACCAGATGTAGCTGTCTTCTTTCTCTTCATACACAAGGTATAGTGGTTGTGTATAATAAGTCAATTATAGATTGTGTTGGAAATAAGGGTGGATATTAACCCACCCCTATTATATAGACTATTCTTCTTCGTCTTCTTCTTCGTCTATATCAAGATCCTCATCTTCTGATTCATCATCATAAGAATCTTCTGGATTTATCTTTAGCTCAAGATCATCAAGGAGATCTTTAATCTCATAGATAATATCTTCAGCTGATTTCTTTTTCTTTGCCATGCTAACTCCTATTAGTTGGTTTGGCATGTGCGAGATAAAGTTAATTGAATAATAAGTAAATAAAATTATTTTTTATAACTTATTGTTTTATAACTATTATTTATTTATTTTTTATATAATTTTTCTACTGTATCTGCGTAGTTCTTCCAAAATGATTTTGCATCTTCAAAAGCATCTGCATAGAACTTGCTCCAGTAACTCTTTATATCATTATAATTTAACATTATATTCTCCATTGGTTAGTGAAGGATATATAATTGTGCAATGCACAAATTCAAGTCTATTTCTTATTTAATTGGCTAATGAAGCTGCCATGATATTCGGTGCTTCCTAAATGAGTTATAGGAGTTTGCAGATCAGTCCAGATTTCGCCACCGCATTCTTCCCATAATCTACAGAAGTAATAGTCTTCAGATAAGTATCTGTTCACGCCATCTTTCTCTTTGTAAATCCCAACTGGAAAAAAATCAAACGCATTTTCTGAATTCTCTATACCTGTTCTTAGATCTGGTTTGTATTTAAGATGAGGAAACTTTTGCATGATAGTAGTAAAGACATTACGTTTAATTAACATGAAACCAGTAGCTGATTCCTTTACCCTTGCAAAGCCATTGTTAAATTCAGTATTAGGATATAGATTGACATTGAACTGTAATAAATAATCACGCATTGTTTTCTCATCTATATTATTATTTTCTTTGATACGATCTAGTAACTGCTGCCAATAAAATCCTTTTACAGGATATGTGCATGTAACAACTTCCCTATTAAATTCTATAACTCTTAAAAGGTTTTGCAGTGTGAAGCCAATGTCAGCATCAATGAATAATAAATGTGTTCCATTAAATTCTTTATTGTCTAAGAACTTGGTAACGAATTTATTTCTAGCACGAGAAATTAAAGATTCAGTTGGTAAGGTTTCTATTCTAAGATTGTGTCCAAGATCGTTTAAAGGTTTAATACAATTAAATAATGAATGAAATGTCATGTTACTGATGTTGCCACCATAGCATGGTATTGCTATTAGGATATTCATTTTACTTTATTAAAGTATTCAATGCACTCAGCTATAGTTTGCTGCCTAATATATTCATCTCTTATTTCTTGAGATGTAGGTTGTGGCAAAGGAGAATCCCATCTATCTATAATAAACTCACCAGCAGATGTAAGATCATAACTAGCATCAGGTGCTAAAGATTTCATTACTGTATTAATACCCCATGAAAAACCATTTTCATTTGTGTATCTTTTTATTGTTGCTTCAATGGATAATTTTCTAACTGTCATAATATAAGTTCAGTTAATTCTTTATTATTACCAACTGTTCCTTTTATAAAAACATTAAAAGCTAAACTAATTCTAGTATTATCTCCTTGCTTAGTTTCTACCATGTGAGTTAATGATGATGGGAATAATATTATATTTCCTGTCTTAACTGGAAACCACCAAGAATCTGAGTTCCATAAATTCCAATTTTTTGTTTCAAATTTAATTGTTTTGTAAGGGTTTTTAAAAAATGTAATCTTATCAAATTTTTCATTAGAATTAACATAAAATACTCCTGATATTATTGAATTTATATGTTGATGCTTATGATGATATTGGTTTGTTTCAGTATAGTTTAACCAAGACTGAGTAATGTATGGTATTATATCATTAGATGTAGAAATAACTTTATCAAAATAATCTTTTACTATTAAATCTAATTGTTCTTTTAAATTTTTAAATACTTTATTATTAAGTATATAGTTATCATTTGATACAGTATTTCCTTCGTTTTTATGAGAATATTTTTCTTTAGTTTTTTTTATAAAATTTAATTCTTCTTTATTTAATTCTTTATTTATATTTGAAATAAAGATTGGTGTTGGAAATATACTATGAATATTTGCTTCCATTTTCCTTCCTTTCGTTTTTTAAAGTACTATACTTCTACTATATCCCAAGTCAATGTTGATTCATTCCAAGTATATTTATTACCATCAGTAGGATAAGCAACTGGTGCATTCCATAGACAAGTATCTTCGTTTAATATCCAAGAGTTAAAAGGTTTAGGTGGAATAAAAGCATCTCTATTTTCATCATAAATAAATCCTATTCCTGCATGATTTTTTCTTAAAGGTGTTCCACCAGAAGAATGTACTCCACCATGAGTATTGTAAGATGTTTGTTTCCAAATAGCCCAACCAGTAAGTTTAGTTAAAAAGTCTATACCAATAGATTCTTGTTCAACTCCATTAGCATCATGTAATACTTCATTAACTACTGATTGAACTTCAATAACTTTTCCATTTAATCCTATTTTTGCGAAACTAGCCATTATGCTGTGTAACTCCCTGAACCATTAAATTGTAAAATTTTATTTCCACCTGATTCTGTAACTGTTGGTGAACCAGTTGTTGTACCAGAATATGAAGATATTGGCATACTTAATATAACAACTCCTTTACCACCTGCTGCACCAGTGCTAACATTAGCAATTCCTCCACCTCCACCTCCAGTATTAACTGTTCCTGCTGTTGCTGCTGGACTATCTGAACCTCCAGCACCATTACCACCGCCACCAGTTCCACCAGAAGAAGCAGCACCTGCAGATATACCAGCACCTCCTCCACCAGCTCTTGTAACTGATGAACCAGTTATAGAAGATGCTGTACCAGCACCACCATTTCCTCCAGTTGTAGCAACAGTACCAGCAACTCCTGCAGCAGAAGCACCTCCACCACCACCACCTGAATAATCAGAACCTCCTCTTGCATTACCAAAAGCACCAGCACCACCATTGTTTCCTTGACTTGGGTTTGTGCTTGGAGTGTTACCATTTCCTGGTTGAGAATTTTCTGGTCTTGGAGAAACATAAGCACTAGCACCACCACCACTTCCACCATTTCCACCAGCAGTTCCATAAGAACTACCACCACCTCCACCAGTAGATGTTATTGTTGTTAATCCTGAACCTGATATTGAAGAATCTGAACCATTAGCACCTTTGTTAGGAGAATTAACACCTCCAGCACCACCATCACCAACTGTTACTGTAATTACTGTTCCTATATTAACTGTTTGTGTTGATGTTCTATATCCTCCAGCACCACCTCCACCTGAATAATCATTTGCACCTCCTCCACCCCCACCAGCTACTACTAAAAAATCTATTGAATATGGTGCTATTGATAAAGCATCTGTTCCTTCATTAATTCCTGAATAAGCTAACCAACCTTGTGTTGAATCTATATAAACTAATCTTGCACCTTCTCTTTCACCAGATAATTGTAAGTTAGATGTAGCACCTTCTATTTTATTTCCATTAGGAGAAATAATTAAAGCATTAGTGTCAAAAGTTCCTGCATAATCTAAAATTATAACCTCATCTCCAGCACTAGGAGTTGCAGGTAATGTTACTGTAAATCCTGCAGAAGTTGTATTACAAAAATATCCTTTATTAGCAGTTGCAGTAAATCCTGTTGTTTTAACAGATGTATCCCAATCAGCAGTTCCATCTGATGTTAATGTTGTAAAAGATAAGTTACCTGAACCATCAGTTTTTAATACTTGATTTGCTGTACCATCAGCATTAGGGAATTTAATTCCATCTAAATTTAATTTACCAGTACCTTTTGGAGTAAGTTTAAGATCAATATTTGTATCATCTCCAGTAGCTGCTATTTCTGGTGCGTTACCAGTTGCAGAATTTGTTACAGTTATTTCATTAACAGCACTAGCTGTTTCTGCAAATTTAACTAATTCTAATGTACCATCACCAATAGATTGTCCATTGACATCTAACATACCACCAAGTTGTGGTGTTGTGTCTTGTACTAAATCTGTAATACCACCTGAAGTAACTGCAATCCAAGCTGAACCTGTATAGTATTTTAAGTTACCAGAAGTTGTATTGTAATATAAATCTCCAGCATTAAGTGCATCACCATCATTATCTAAAGATGGATCATTTGCTTTAGCACCAAGATAAACATCATCAAAGTTATCTGCAGAAGCTAGTGCGGCATCTCTTGCTGAGTTTGCGGCATTGGCAGCATCGGATGCAGTATTAGCAAAGTTGCTTGAGTTGTTAGCAAAGTTGCTAGAATTTGAAGCATGATTGCTAGAGTTGTTCGCAAAGTTACTAGAGTTCGCAGAATGGTTAGAACTATTAGACGCATGATTAGAACTATTGTTTGCAAAGTTACTAGAGTTTGACGCATGATTTGAAGATGCGTTTGCAAAGTTAGAACTATTCGCTGCATGATTAGATGAATTACTTGCATGATTAGATGCACTGTTTGAAAAATTACTTGAGTTAGATGCTGAATTAGCAGAAGCATTAGCAGAATTAGAACTGTTATTAGCAAAGTTACTTGCATTAGATGAATGATTAGATGCAGAGTTTGCACTGTTGCTAGAATTATTTGCAAAGTTAGATGAGTTTGCTGCGTGATTAGCAGATGCACTTGCGTTAGCAGCTACACTAGCCTCAGATGCAGCAGCATTAGATGCACTGTTAGAACTATTGTTAGCAAAATTAGATGAGTTAGAAGCATGGTTTGCTGAAGCGTTAGCACTGTTAGATGAATTGTTAGCAAAGTTTGATGAATTGGATGCGTGGTTAGAAGCATTGTTAGCAGCATTCGTTGCAGCTTGTGCATCAACAATTAAATCCCATTTAGCTACATCAGCATTTGTACTGATAGGAGTCGTGCCAACAGAAGTGTGGGTAGTGTTACAAAGATAAACATTATTGTTAGATGAATCTTTTACAATATCTCTGGCATTAAATGTTACACCTGAACTCCAGTTACCTCTGTTAGTACCTAGTTCTTGTGTTACTGATAATTCACCATTAGTATCAAATGCTAGAATTTTATTAGCACGATCTGCAGCACCTACTGTAAACTCTGTAGATGTCATTGTGTTTGTTTTAGATAACTTTAATGATCGTGTAACTTCTTCTTGAATTTGTTGGATTGCCATTGTTGCTCTGTCTAAACCTTCTTCATGGGATTCAGCAGGGAATGGATCGTTAGCAATATAATCTATTGCTTGTGTTTGTGGAATGTTACGTCTTAATACAACTGTTTGTGTTGATGTTGGAATATTACCAGATGTGAATATAACTGTACCACCAGTAGATACACCAGCACCTGTTACTGTATAATGAGTTGTAATAGTCTTAATGGTTTCTGTACCATTAGCAGCACGAATGATTACTTGAATATCTGAGTCTTGGAATATCTTAAATGTATATGTAAACGTGGTAGTTGAACCATCACCACTATAACTGTTTCTAACTGTAGTTGAAGATATTGTCATAAAGTTCCTTTATTATATTTTAATGTTTGTGTCTATGGTTTTAAAAAATAAGTTTGACCACGATTCTCTTCATGTCTTATACGCATTCTTTCAAAGAAACCTGGATCTAAAAATTCTTTTATTTGATAACCAATAAGATAATCATAAGCAGCTTTTGTATAATATAAGTTTAAAAATGGTATATTATTTTCTGCAAATTGAACAAATTTTTTACCTGCTTTAGCTGGATCATCAAGATTCATAACAATATCTCTTAGTTTATTTAAGTCAGATGCAGTTGGTCCAAGAATTGTTTCCCATATATTGTTTCCATATTCATTTTGAACTTCATTGATTATAAAATCACCATAGATACCTAATCCCCCACCTTGAGATAAAGACTCTAAAATAGTTGATAATTTGTTTGGATCTCTTGGAGATCTTCCTCTTAACATATCTTTAGCTGACATTGATATATAACCAAACATTGTTCCTAATATTAATATACTTGTTAATCCACTAAATTTAGAAAATTTACTATCATCTGGACCATAACTATTTAATTCTCTACCTATAATTTTTTTCCATATAGTTATTGGAAATGATTTAAACTGACCAATAAATCTAATTGTTTCTCCCATACCAGTTCCTTTTTCTAAACCTTGATTCATAACAGCTCTAATAGCTGCATCAGGTTCTGGAGTTCCATGTGTTGCTTGATCTACTAAAACATTTCTCCAAGTAATTTCTAAATCTTTTTTAAAATTTCTTATTTCTCTTTCGCTTAGACTTCTTCCAGCATATTTTTTTATAGCCTCATCAGATAATTCATTTACACCTTCTGCTGTTAAATATCTTTTATTATTAACATCTAATGTTTTTATTGATCTTAATAAATCCCATTTACCATCATCAATGCCATATAGTTTTAAAAGATTTCTTTCTCTAATACTTAAAGAATTAAAAGCTGTATCAACAAGCATTCCATAATGACGTGATAAGCCAACTGTCATTCCTGATTTTAAACTTGAGATCCACCAATTCAATGAGTTATACTTAAAAAATAAATTTTGTAATTTTCCCATTTTTCCCCAAGTTTCAAATGAAGAAGAATATTTATTACCCATATTACCAATAATAGAATTACTTATAACTTCTAAAACTTCCATTGCTTCTTTGTCTTGTTTTTTAAATAAAGCATTCATTGCTTCGCCTAAGCCAGTTAATAATCCTCTACCTTGAAAATTAGTTGTACCCATATATTGAGCTAAATCTGAAATAGAAGAAATACCAGCAAAACCAAGTTTACCAGTTGCTTGTAATGTTCTTACAACCATTCCAACTTTAGCTAAAGTTTCATTTCCTATAGCATTAATACTTCCATCTATTTCTACAAATTCATTTTTAAATGTTTTAAAAATTAATTTCTTAGTTAAATCTGCGTTTGTGCTTTTATATTTTTTTCGTAAAAGAGATAAAATTTTTTCTAAAGTTGCTTGAGGATTAGTTCCTAGAACTTCCATTAAAGCAATATTTTTTGCACTATTACTTATAACTGATATAACGCTTTCTTTTAAAGAAGGCTCGCCAAACATAACATCATATTCATGTCTAGCAACAGCATCTTTAAAATGTAAAACTCTTGATGCGTTTAAACGATTGGCAACATTTCTTGTTCCATAAACACTATTTGTTCCACCATGTTTTAAATGATCACCTGTCATTAAAGAATCATAAATATCATCTAGTATTTGATTTACTTTAATAATGTCAGCGACTTCTGAAAAACTTCTTTTTAAGTCTAATCTTTCTCTAATGTATTCTCGCCAAGCAACTTTGTTATCTTGAACAATTTTAGTTCGTTTACTAGCATTAGCCATTTTATCTGTATTATGAACTGTTCTTGTAATCCAATCATCTAACTTTCCTATGTTAGCTCCTAAGTCATTAAGTCTTAATCTTAAATCTTCTTGAAAACTTTTTAATATATCTGCAAGTTGTTTTGCTTGTTTTAAACCTGTATTTACTCCTAACATTTCTTGTTTAATTTCTAAATCCATTTTTCCAGAAGTAAAATCATCCCAAGAAGTTTTAGATATTTTGCTTATTAATCTATAAAGTTTTCCTATTTCTACAATTTCAATTGTATCTTGTTTTGATCCTATTGAATTTCTAGCAAGTTGAGAAAATTTTTGTATTCCAACTAATATACCTTTAACCCCATCAACAGCATCAATTTTTCCACCAGATAATTCAATAGCATCTATTATTTTTTGATATTCATTTAAGGCTTTCATGTTGTTTTCTGCTAAATTTCTTTTATCTAAAGCCTGTTGATATTTAAAATTATCAAATATTTCTTCTTTTAATATTTTTTCTGTCTTTGCTTCTCCTTGTTTAAATTTATCTTCATTAATTTTAATTTTAATTTCATCTAAAAGTTCATTAATTTTATCATCAGATAAAGTGTCGCCTGACAACCTTTTCATTTCTTGAAAACATTTACTAAAAGATTTTATGCTTGGTTTTTTAGCCATTATATACTTCTCATAACACAGTTAATTCCAGCGTCTATTGAATCTGCAATAGATACTTTTTTATTTAAAACATTGCTAATGTCTGATATTTTTTTTCTATCTTGTAAAAATTCTTCAGATAAATCTTCATCTTTAATATTAAGTTGTTTTTGATGTAATATATTTCTTTGATTTATATTTTCAGCTTCTGCCTCAAGTTCAGATGATTGTTTATCTTTATATTGTATTTCTGATTCTGGTATTAATCCTTTTTCATCTCTAATGTTAGGATCGTTTACTTTTTGTTGAATAGCTAAATCATTTTTTTGTTTTTTAGCTTCAAATAATTCTCTTTCAGTTTTTTGTAAATTTCTTAAATTTTCTAAGTAAATCTTAGCAGAAGAAACGTCATTTCTGTCAATTGCATTTTGATACAAACCTTTAAACTCATTTATCTGATCATCAATTCTATTTAATTGCTCATCACCAATTCTTGTTTTAGAATTAATTAGATCTCCAGTATCAACCTTTTCTCCTCTAAGAGTTTTACCAATTGAGTATCTTAATAACTCTTGTTGATTTTCAGGTGATATAGCTGCTAGTCTTTGATAAATATTTGGCTTACCAGTTCTTTCAGCAATAACATCTCCTATTTTGCCGAAACCAACATGCAAAGAAGATCCTAAAATACCACCAGCTGCTATGTTAAAAAAAGCATCATACTGATCATAGTCAGATTGTTCTGATCTTGCTACACCATAAACAATAGGTTCAACAGCAGCGTTACCAACAAAACCTTCAATAAATCCTCTTTGTAATCTAGCAACATTTTTTCCTGATCTTGCAACCATATTTGCAAATCTTGCTTGACCAACAACTGGAACAAACGCTGCTCCTATATTTATTGGATCTGCAAAGTTTGTAGCAAGACTAGCAAGAAAAAAAGTACCATAAGTATTTTGTGGTCCACGACTAACAACGCTTGCTCTTTCTTGTTCAATTTGTTTTCTATTAACTAAATAATTAACTACACCTTCTCTAGTATCTTCTTCAAAAAACAAACCAAGATCAGCATATTGTTTATTTAATTCATCTTTGTTTAAATAAACATTACTTTCATTATATGCTTCTGTTTGTTCTGTTAATCTAAATAAAGAAGATGTAGGATTATAATCCCAAGAACTAGCTATGTTAGCACCTTGAGCTTCCCAGTAGGTTGTTTTAACATTACCTAAAGCTGAACCTATTTGTTCTTTTGGAGTTTCAAATTGTTCAAGACTAATACCAATCATTATGGAGCTACTTCGTAAAATTCAGATTGTAAAAGTCTTATAGGTAATCCAGTTCCTGGTTCAATAGAATCTATACTTTTAATTTTAGGATTTTTATTAGGAATATCAGCAAAGTAAAATTCTATTTTTTCTCCTTTAGCATTTACAATTGGTATTGTTCCATTTGCTAATTCAACATGCAAAACTATTCCTGTTGAATTACTATTTAACAACCATTTAGAATGTTTTTTCATAGAATTAATCATTGTATTTTTTACATAAGTATTAAATGTATTTTCGTCTGATAGTTTTATGTTTTCAGGCAAAACATTTTGTTTTCCAGCTAAAGTAGCATAATGAGCAAAACCACCATCAACATGAAATCTTTCTAAGTAATCTGATTTTTCAACTAATAATAAAAGTGCATCAGCTTTATCTTTAACAGCAGCATTATTAACAGCTATTCCATTTACATCTTTTGGAATAAAATAAGTTCCTGGTGTTGTGTCATAATCATTTTTAAATTCTTTTGTAACACTTTTTCTTGCATTTTCTGGATTTAATCCATCTTTAACAATTCTTTGTAATGTTGCTTGATACAAAGTATTTTGTAAAGAAAGAATTAATTCTTGTTTATTTACAGCTCCATCTGATTGACTTAAAATAACTTTTTCAAAATCTTTTATATCTGTCATTATGTTAGTTTTAATATTTGCAAAACTTGCATTTTTAAGACCAGATATTTTTGATTTAGCTAATGACTCTAAATCTTTTGTAGAAATAGCAGAAAGAATATCTTTTTTTAAAGCAGAACTATTTGTGCTTACAGCAACTTGAATGTCTATTGGCAAACCATCTTTTACAAGTTGTTTAAAAATACTAGGAGCTACATCAGTTCCATAAGTGTTTTGCAAAGAATTAATAACTTTTAATTTTTGATCAACATTTTGAGTTCCTTTTAATACATCACCAATTTCTTTTATTTTATTATAAGGAACATAAGTTCTGTATTGTTCTGGTATATTTTGTTCATTATATTTTTTATCTAATGCTTGTTTAAATAAACCAAATTGAGAAGGATCTTGTACAACTTTTGCATAAGCTAAATTAACTTGAGGATCTTTATTTATAAAATATTCTGCTGAACCTTTTTCACTAATTGTTTTTAATTTAAAATTTATTTCTTTATCTATTAAAGAAGTAGCTTCTACTCTTTTTTCAGAATCTGTAACTTTTGATGTTAATTGAGTAGAAACAACAGCTTCTATATCTGACATTAAACCATAAGGAGCATTTACTGCTATTGTTTCAGCTATAGCAGATGTTTCAAACTTACTAACTTTTTGATAAAGCTCAGCTCTTTTTTCAGCTTTTAAAAATTTACTAGATTCTATATCTTCAAGTTTTTTCTTTGCTGATCCATAATTTTTATTAGATAAATCTTTTTCAATATCCATTTCAAATATTGAAGCATTTGATTTATTTAATTCTTCTTGTAGTTTTACTTCACCATCATTGTTATAAAAATTTTTGCTAAGAATATTAGAATCAATAGTTGTTTTTAAAATACTTCTTTCATTTTCATCTTTTGATAATAAATATTTAGATATAAGAACTTGTTGTTCTGTGTTCCAAGTATTGTTATATTGTAAATCTAATTGATCTCTTGAGCCTTTTACAACTTTAGAAGATCTAGTAATTAAATCTAAACTAAGTTTATCTTCTAATAATTTAGCTGCAGCTTTATTTTCCATTGCATCAATTTTTTGTTTTGCTAGAAAACTAAATTGATCTTTAAATGTATTTTGAGCTTTAACTGGATCTAAGATTTTAGAAGAACCTTGTTCTATAGTATCTAATTCATTTGATAATTCTAAATATGCTTTTGTTGATTCTGTTTTATCTTTTAATGCTTGTTCTCTAACATAATACTCATCTGCAGCCGAAATTACTTTTTGAGCAGAACCAAACATAGAACCAGCAGATTCTACTGGAACTTGAAATTGTGTTTTAAGTGATGCAACTTCTGCTGTTGGTCTTACTTGTGCTTCAAATGTAGGTATCTTTGGCATTAAAATGATCCTGAGTATCCTGTTGGGTTAGCTGCATATTGACTAAAAGAACTAGCACCATCAAATGTTCCTGCTGGTTTTGTTCCACCTAATAAAGTTTTTCCTGCAGAAGAACCTGCAAAACTTAATCCTGTTGATACTAATGTGCTAATAGCAGCAGATCTTCCTTGTTGTCTAGCAAATTGTCCCTGTATTCTGAACATATTACCAGCTTCTCTTCTTTGTGCTGCAGCAACTTTTGAATTGTAAGTTATAGTATTTTTTTCAACTTCTGCTTCTTCAGCATTTCTTCTTAAAACTCTTATTCCAGTTCCTCCTAATTCTGCACCTGATTTTAAAATTCTAGTTGTAGTTTGTGATTGTAATTGTGCAAAATTTTGATCAAATCTTGCTAAATCAAATTCTGCTTGTTTTTCTATTTGTGTAGCTTCTTGATCAGCTAATTGTGCATTTCTATTTTGAATTGATTGATTATATTTTCCTGCAGCATTTTGCTGTGATGCCTGCATTACTCCTAAGCCAACTGCTACATAAGGTAAAGCTGGTGCCATTAGAAAATCCTCGCAAATCTATAATGATCAGTACCATCAAAACCATACTTTTTCATTAATCCTTCATTACTTAATCCCATCCATTTGGCAAATCTAATTCCAATACCAAAGTCTGCACGAACTGCAGTTTGTATTCTTTCAAATTTATAATCTCTAGCTAAGTCTTCAAAATTCTTTTTAATTGCACGAGCAATAGTAATTGGGTGATTCCAAATATCATAAGTTGCAAGAACCCAACCTTCTCCAACATTTCCCCAAATTCTTTTTATTCCAGCACAAGCAATAATTTGTCTATTGATTGCTCCTGTAAATGCTAATCCATTTTCTTCTAAATTCATACACTCATTCATATTATCATTTACTAAGAAGTTTGCATCTAATTGCATAAGTTTATGATTCATTTGAGATTGCATTACTATTTTACCATGATCAGATATGTATGGTATAATTACTAATCTATCTTTATCTTCATCCATAATATTAACCATCATTTGTAATCAATTCTGGATATAACGATAAAACTGTTAAAGGTAAAGGTTGAGTTTGACGAACATAGATATATCCATCTGTTTCGTAATTGCCTCTAAACTCAACTTCCTTATCCCCAGTATATACAGGAATAGCTGTATCCATTAATTGTGCTGAGGATCTAAATGGAATAGCTTCCATATTAGACAAGTTTGGTCCAACTTCTACACCAATAGACTCATAAAGTCTAACTGTAATATTGTATATTCGTTTTGTTTTAGCTTGAGATGTACCATTTTGAGATCCAGCATCTATTCTCATAGTTTGTAATATAGATGTATAAGGTAAACCAACTTTAACTTTAGTAGATGATCTTGCTAAAGTAATAGATCCATTAGTTACTGTTCTATCAGGATGCGTTGAACCATTTGCAAGAACAGATACAGTTTGCCCCTCAAGATGATCTAAGCCAGTAATAGTAGTCGTTGCAGATCCAGAATAAGATAACTGCGAATCTAAAAAATTAAATGTTGTGTTATCTGTTTCTGTAAAATCAAATTGATTAATGTATTCTACATAACGTCTTGTAACACCATTGATTGTACGTTTAATAATAACCCATGTTTGATATTCTTTATCGTTAGTTGGAATTGTTGCTACAGTTTCGCATACAGCATTACCTGTGCTGAATGCACCACCAAATATATGTCTATGCCAAGCAACAACTTGTTGTTCTCTTTGATAAGTTAAACCAGCTAATTGACCATCTTCTCTTACAGCCCAGATAATTTGATTAGGTTCTTGCTGATAAGATAATTCATTAAAACCAGTTTCAGAAATATGTTCAGCTAAGATTGTCATATCAGGTGCAACATAACCATCAACATCAAAGTTATAAGCTAGTTCTCTAATCTTTCTTTTAGCACGCTGTAAAAATAAAGTTACGTTACCAACTGGAATAGCATCTGTATTTGCACAGCCATGGTTAGATTGTTTTTTAATTAAAATATTTGTTGGAGTAATAGGATCATCTGTACCACCTCCTGATACTGAAAACTCACCACCTACTGTTCCTACAATTAATGTTCGTGTTGCAGATAAGAAACGAACTGCATTAACTTGGTTAGAAGCGATTGTATAAATAATTGCATCATCATCTGCAATCGTTCCACCTCTATTCTCGTGCATGTTTTCATAATCTCCTGATTTAGAAAAATATAAAGTTTGCGGTTGTGATTCTGTTCCTGCAAATACTAATCGTTGTTCATAAAAGGTTACGCAAGAAGGATGTCCAGTAGTATCTGAAAAAGCTCCTAATGCCCAGTCATTGGTAGTAGAGGAAGAACCCATATCTTTTATAACTGTTGCTGTTACAACTGTTGTGCTAGTAATAGCTGTAATTTCTCCATAACCATCTCTAAAAGTAAAAAGTCTACCAACATCAGTAGATTGAAAACCTGTATCATTATTAATTCCAGTTACAGCAGATGCTGTTAATGTTCTTCCTGTTCCAACAGTATGTGAAGACATACCAAATGTTGTGGTTGTAGTATTATCATCTAAGTATGGTCCATCAGTAAAATCTACTTCTGTAATAGTCCAAGAGGTATGACCAGTTCTTGATAATTTTTTAACTGAATAATCAGGATGACATAAATACATAACATCTGCTGATTGAGCATATTTAATTTGAAATAGATCTGCAGTTAAATAAGTTGTGCTTATTTGATAAACTCTATTTGCAACACCACCAGATGTATAAGCAGTGTAAGATGTTGTGTTTACATTTGTTCCATCAATGGTTTGTAATTCAAATGTATTAGCTGTTACATTTGCTACTTTAAATCTTTTACCATTTACTTGTGTCATTCCTACAACACCAGAAATAACAATAGTATTTCCATTAGAATAACCATGAGCTGTTGATGTAACAACACCTGGGTTTGCTTGAGTAATACCTGTAATTGTTTTATTGGATTCTAATATTGCACCACCATCTTTATAAAAACGAATATACTGATCACCAAATTCTAAGATGTAAGTTTGTGTTGTTGAAAATTCAAAAGGGATTAATCTTGTTTTCTCTGCAGAGTTTTCTACTTCTGCTACAAAGTTTGTACCTGGTCTTCTAGATGCAGAACCATGAGGATAAACAATCATGTTCTGTAATGTTTTGCAACCAGATGAATATTTAGCTAAATCATTTCTACCATCTAGTCGTGGTGATAATTCACCCCCTGTAAAGTTTGTTAATTGTACCGCAACTCTAGCCATGGTTATTAAAACCTAGAGTTGATAAATGTATTTGAATCTATAACAGATGATGATCCTGCTTCTGGATCTGTATTGTATCCTTCAGTAGCATCTACAAATCTAGCATCTTTTAATTTCTCTTGGTAAAGCTGATACATTTGTTGAGCAACTGGATTAGAAGATGTAACTGCATAAGCAATGTCAGCAGCTAACGCAGCAGATAAAACTTCTCTTAATAATTCATCATACTCATTTGGATCAGTTACTCTTGATACATATAAAATTTTCATTGTAGAACTATTTGATAATATCTTTCTACCCTCTACTAAATGATCAGATTCATAATCAAATATTCTAAGTAGTCTTAAGCAGTCTGCAGGTAGTGTAAATTGTTTTGTAAATCCCCAAGCTGGAGCTTCTGAATCAGCAGGAAGTGCTAATCTTTTTTGTAAGCAATTCCAAGGGTGATGTCTAAATACTGCATCTCTTACGTTCTCATATCTAGCATTGCAAAGCCTAGCGTTCTTAGAATCTTCTGTAAGAGTTAAGATTGTGGATGCACCTAATTGATTTAAAGCACCATTACATATTTGAACAACTGAAGCCATATTAATCTTTCTTTACTACAATATTGTATTTTTGCCAAATCTCTTCTTGAGATAATTGAATTTCGTCTAATTTCTGTTTAGTTCTTGAACTAAGGTTATTTTGTTTAATAATCTCAACTAATGCGTATCTATAGACATCGCTAGATCCATTCCATTCAAAGTGTAATAGATGTTTAGGTTCTGCATAGATGTCTAATAATCTTGGATCAAAATCACTTAGAGTCATTCTTAATAATGTACTTTCTTCTTAGTTTTCTTGGTTTAACTAAAGCAAATATTTCTGCCTCTGTAAGTTCTAAATCTTTATCAAAACCATGATGTGCTGTTGATGTATGTTTAAATCTATCAACTAGAACATAGCGATAGATATAATCTTTATTTTGTAAATGTAAAATGGTTTTTATTTCGTTGGTTTTTTTCATTAATAGATAGTGGGGATTTTACTCCCCACTATTTAAAGTCAGTTATTAGCTAACTGTGTATTCAATAATGAAACTTAAATCACCAGCTTGATCTCCAGCCGCAGGGAAAACAATTCCTACGAAGTAAGTCAAAGCAGGATCAGAAGAAAGTCCAGCATCTTGCCAAACTTTTTGTCCCATTTTGTTTATATCTCTAGCTTCAAAAGCCACTTCAGTTCCTGTTTTTACAGCAGCTCTTAAGTCTGTAATCGCAGAAGCGTAAGCGTCAGCATCTACAACAGATAAATCCTGTTTGTATAAGCCAACATCAGCAGTGATAACAGTACTAGAATCTAAATCATCGTTAAATAATTTGATTGAAGTAATGCTCGCATTGCTTGGAATTGGAGCTAGCATAACTGTGTCTGTGGCACTTAAATCGCCAGCAGCAAGTGCTATTGTTCCTTGAGCAACTCTTTTCACACCATGTAATTGTTGTGCAGAGTTTAATACTTGAGGAATAGCAACAAAGTTAGTTACTAGATCTGTATTTACGTTTGCCATATTTTTATTCTCCTATTGTTAATTATTCGTCGCAAGCGATTTCTACAACTTTTTCTTCTTCCATTCTAGTTGCACCAATGCTCATAGCGTAATAAACTTGAGTGCTGTACGATTTGTCAGCTCTCTCATCAATTCTAGCTAGAACATCTTGACCAACCGCTAATTTAATAGCGTCTTGTGTGAAGGCGTAACATAGTCTGTCGTCAGTGTTAGTTGCATCAAACTTTAATCTATTGCTAACAATAAATTTAAAACCTAGGAAAGAGTCTAATTGTCCCTGTGCTAGTGCTTTAACTGTATTGAAATCAGCAGATGTGATTTGCGTTGTGCCTAATAAATCAGAGATTTGTTTTGGTCCACATACAATATATCTTTGTATAGATGGATCAACATCATTTAAATCTAAGATTTTTTTAGCTTCTAATAGTTTAGCAATTGTTAAACCATCAGTTTGTGATGCAGTATATGGTTTTTGACCAGATGGAAGCGATACAGAAGTAGATCCAGTTTCACCTGAAAATGCTGTTCCGCCTAAAGCTGTGATGATTACATCATCCATCGCTCTTCCCATAGCAGCAGCCGCAGCTTTTGCATAAGAAGATGTTGGATCAATTAATAATCTAACTTTATCTGCATTGTCTATTAGATCTGCCCACTCGTAGTCTGCAAGACTTACTCTTCTTCTTGAGTGTGGTGTATCTAATTGTGGAGTGTCAGCATGACGAGATGTTCTCAATTGAGCAGTTGTTTTACCAACTTGATCAAAGAAAGCATTCTTTCCTACTACTGACTCAACATCCACAGCTCCTCTTAAATACGATC
>Ga0315906_10004669_pt1 | contig 17479 bp, 14 predicted proteins | sample LakEriMetagenome_4_FD_203526 | JGI IMG/M metagenome (GOLD analysis project Ga0315906, IMG submission 203526) | Freshwater fungal communities from buoy surface, Lake Erie, Ohio, United States - Buoy 2 MA122 | ecosystem: Environmental > Aquatic > Freshwater > Lake > Lake biofilm | place: USA... | reverse complement strand
GTTGGCGGCGGCGTTGACGGCCAGTACTATGACCGTCGCCAGCAAGGCGAGTTTGGTTCGATCCATAATGCGACTCCCTAAACGTGACCGACCCGGCTGGGTTCTGCCCATCATACTCATTCCGGCGCTCGTGCTCGCCTCTTGTACCACCATGAAGCCCACCGCACCCGTGATTGATACGAGCCACCGCAGCCGCAGCCACGAAAGCCGGGTGCGCTACCTCGTGATCCACTTCACCCAATTGAATTTCGAGCGCTCTTTGCAGGTGCTCACCGAAGGCAACGTCTCCAGCCACTACCTCGTCGATGTGGATCCGCCCGTGATCTATCGCCTCGTCGACGAGGACCGCCGTGCCTGGCATGCGGGACGCAGCTTCTGGCAGGGTGACACCAACCTCAACTCCAGCTCGATCGGCATCGAAATAGTGAATCTGGGCGATGACGCTGCGCCCGGCCTGTCGTACACCGAGTACCCGCAGGTACAGATCGATGCTGTGGTGAAGCTTGTTCGCGACATCGCGCAGCGGCATGAGATCGCGCCGCATCGCATCTTGGGGCACAGCGACATCGCGCCGCAGCGCAAGACCGATCCCGGTCCGCGCTTTCCGTGGTCGCGCCTCGCGGCCGAGGGGTTGATTCCATGGCCGCGCGAGAGCGTGGTACGCGAGGCCCTATCCCGTCACATCGCGGGTTTGCCCGCGATTGGTTGGTTTCAGGAGAAGCTCGCCGAGCACGGCTTCGAGGTCGCGCGACACGGCGAACTCGATGAGGCAACGCGCCGGGTGATTGCCGCGTTCCAAATGAAGTACCGGCCCGCCAAGCATGACGGGGAGCCCGATGCCGAAACCGCAGCGCTACTCGATGCGGTGACGCAGCCGCAGGGCCTCGAGATCCGGTTGCCGGACGGCAGCGTCAGCGCGTATCCGCGGCGCTGAACTGCGGCACCGCTGACCTGCGGAGCCAAAGAAAAAGGGCGGTCGCGCATGGCACGACCGCCCTCTTTTTACTGCCTGATCGGCCGAACTTAGAAGTTCTTGCGGACCGTCACGCCATAGGTGCGCGGCTGGTTCGGGTAACCCGAGAAGCTGCCTGTCTGCGCCACCGCCGGGAAGGCGCTGAGCAGATAGTTGTCGTCCGTGAGGTTGCGACCCCAGACCATGAAGTCCCAACCGTCACGCGCGAAGCCTACGCTCGCGTTTAGTGTGTTGACCTGACGCGAGGCCAGCGTGATCGGCAGGTTGTCGACGGCCTGCACCTTGCTCTCGTAGAGGTAGTCCGCCCGAGCGAAGCCGTCCACGGCGCCCACGCTCCAGTTGTACGTCAGTCCCGTTGAGACGCTCCACTCGTGGATGCCCGCCGGGCGGCGGCCACTCAGGTCCTGCGTGCCGTTCGGTCCCTGCGCATTCGGGTACGAGTCGTACTTCGGATCGAGGTAGGTGGTCGAGAAGTCGAGCTGCCAGGCGTTGCTGAGCTTGAACTGCGTCTCAAGCTCGAAGCCCTGCGTCGACTGCTTGCCGGCGTTGCCAAGCACGAAGCCCGTGCCGAGGAAGGTGTTCGCCTGGAAGTTCTTGATCTCCTGGTCGAACAGCGCGAAGTTGACTGCAACGCGCTCCCAACGCCCCTTCACGCCGATTTCCTTGACGGTCGACTCTTCCGGCAGCGCGTAGCGGGTGCCGTAGCGCGGGTACCAGGGGTTGACCGCGCCGCCGAGCGGCGAGCGAGCCGGCGTGGCCGGCGCGAACGGCTTGCTGTCGCGCGACAGGTTCCAGGACGTCGCCTTGAAGCCCGTGGAGATGCCGCCGTAGACGTTGAGGTTGTCGCTGGCTTCGAAGGCAAGACGCACGGTGTAGGTGGTCTTGCTGTCCGAAGAGCTTTCCGCGTACGGCACTACCGGCGAGAGGAACTGCAGCGCGTAGAGGCCGAGCGCCGAGTTGCAGAGCGGACCCGCTGGGAAGGCGGGTTGACCCGCGACGCAGGCTCGCACGCTCGCCGTGTCGGCCAGCGATGCCTGCGCCGGGAAGGCTGCGAAGTTCGCCGGTGTCGGCGCACGACCGCCGGTGAGCGCACCGAAGATCTGCGCGAAGCCCAATTGGACGAGATCGACGCCCGAGAAGGCTTCAGAGTTGGTGACCGCGAAGTTCACGTCCTTCTTGGTGTTGGTGTAGGCCGCACCTGCCGTCAACGTCACTCGATCGTTGATGTCGAAGTCGAGCTGACCGAAGAGGTTGTAGGCGTCGTTGTCCTGCTTGGTGTCGATGACGGTGCCGGTGTTTGCGCGGAAGAACGTGCCCACAGGTAGGCCCAAGGCGGCCTCGAGTGAGGGGAACGTCTGCAACCCGGCGGCCGGGTTGGTCGGATTCGTCAGCACGCCCGCGTAGTTGCGGAACGCCGTTCCGAGCAGGATGGTGTTCTTGTACTTCACAATCTCATCGAAGTAGTACGCGCCGACGAGACCACGGATCGCACCGCCTGCATCGTACGAGAGACGCAGTTCCTGCGTGACCGTGTCGATGTCGCCGGTGTTGACGTTGTACTCGCCGAGACTGCCGCTCGTGAAGTCGAAGTCGTAATCGAAGCTCGTCTTCTGATTGCGCGACGAGGTGATCGAGGCGAGGTTGAAGTCACCGAGATCCCAGTCGAGGTGCAGCGAGAAGCCGCTGTTCTTGACGATATTGCGCGGCAGCTTGTTGAGGTACGCCGCGCGATCGTACGGAGCCCCGTTGGCATTGGCCACGCCCGGGTAGATCCGGCCATTGACGATGGGCGACTGAATCACTGCCCCGGTCGGACCGTTGAAGAGGTTCGACGCGCCGCAGCACAGCTCGTCGATATTGCTGAGGTCGGCGATCAAACGCACTTCAAGTGCGTCCGAGGCCTTCCAGAGCAACTGACCGCGCACGTCCGAGCGGTCGCGATCGTTGATGTAGGTGTTGGTGACGAGCTCGCGGAAGTAGCCATCACGCTTGTTGAGCGTCGAGGTGAGGCTGAAAGCGACGGTGTCGCTGATGGGCCCCGTGACCTTGCTCTTGAGGATTTGCTGGTTGTAGTTGCCGAGCGTGCCTTCGATCAGGCCACTCCACTCGAACTGCGGCTTCTGCGTGACCACGCTGATGACGCCTGCCGACGCATTCTGGCCGAAGAGGGTGCTCTGCGGGCCGCGCAGGACTTCAACGCGCGCGACATCGATGAGATCACCGATCGCACCGGCCGAGCGTGAACGATACACGCCATCGATGAACACGCCCACCGAGGGCTCGATGCCCGGGTTGTTGGCGCCGTTGCCGAAGCCACGGATCACGAAGTTGGTTTGCGTCGAGGTCTGCAGCGTGGTGACGCGCAGCGAGGTAACGATGCTCGCAAGATCTGTGATGTCCTGGATCGATGCCTTCTGGATGGTCTCGACGGGCGTGACCGTGACGGCCACCGGCACATCTTGCAAGGTCTGCTCGCGCTTGGTCGCCGTGACGACGATTTCCTCGAGCGCGGTGACGTCCTGCGCAGTCGCTGTGCCAGCCAGTACGGCGGCTGCGACGGCCAGGGCGACGGGTGAATATGACTTCATGTGAAAAGCCCCTCTGTAAATTGTTCCCGAGATCGGCGTCCGGCCGGACGGGCTGACTTATCGTTCAGTTCGGATTTTAACCACATTTTAGGCAAAAAAGCCGCAATCACGGCCGGTTACGTATCCCGGGTGTCAGGGGGGCACAGCGTCTTCCGCCAAGCGCCGGGAAACACTCCGGATGACCTCGGTGACCCGGGCGGTTCCGGCGGCCGTCAATTCAATGTATTTGCGCCGGCGATCCTTCGGGTCGTGGTTGAAGGTCACTATGCCGGCCCTCTCTAGCCGGTCGATACGGCGCAGCGCGGTGGTGACCGGGCTGCGTGAGGCCAGACAGAGGCTCGTGACCGAAATCTGCCTGCGGAGCAATTGCGCGCGCAGCAACTCCGACAGCATGCTCCAGGTCGCGTCGGTCTCGAAGACATCGGCCAGAGCCCTGCAGCGAAACTCGTCGATGTCCGCGAGCAGTTGCAGGGTTCGAAGGTCCGGGTTGGCCGCTTCTCGAGTTGGCAGGCGGCGAGGCAGTCCCGGTCGATCCGGCATACGGACCACAACGGCTTCCCCCAGAGGTTCCCGGCTGGAGGCATGACGGCGCTGAGCTTCGAATACCGCGCGGACCAAGGTTCCTCGGGCCAGCGGTTTGGGCAGCAGGTCTGCTACTTCGAGGGCCTGGGTGTCGGAGATGCGAGAGAATTCCGCGGGTTCGGCGATCAGAATGATCTGCAGATCCGGACGCATCGTTGTCGCACGCTTCACGAACTCGGCGGTTTGGGAGCCGGTGTGGCCGGCAAAACTGGTCGGATCAATCACCAGGATGCCGGCATCGAGCTGGCCGCGAAGCAGCTCCAGCGTCGCCTCCAAGCCAAGGCTGCCATCGCTCGTTGACACCTGAGTGCCGCGTTGCGAAAGCGCTCGAACCATGAACTCGAGCGAAGCCGCGTTAGCGTCGATGAGCAGCACTGCCGCGTCCGAGGGAGGCGAGGTCGCGGACGGCCGCGCGCCGATATCGATCAGTTGTCGATTCATGCGCGAATATCTGCATCAGTGATCATCGGCTTCAGAGGCCCTGTTTGATCCGAAATGGCGGTATTTGTATTCGATTGGCGGTCAACTTGGCGTTGATTAACCGCTTAATTCTTATGAAATTTTTTCGACACTGTACCGAGTTGGTAGCGAGTGCTCAATGCTTTCGCAGGAAACAGTCGAATTCCATCTAGGTTCGTGTGCATCCATGACGATTTGTTGTATCGATAAAACAAGTAGTTTGTTGTGGACGCGGCTTTTTTCCGGTAAAAAGCGTCCAGACCGGCGAATTCCGTCGATTTTCAAGGAGTTGTATATGCGCAACAATATCGTTGCTCTGTTCGTTGCTGCCGCCCTGGCCCAGGCCGCAGCCGCGCAGGAAGCGGATACCTCGGGCGCTGACGCGCTAGAGCAAGTGGTCGTCACTGGTACCCGTGTTGCCAATCGATCGGTGCTCGACACCGCCGTTCCTGTTGATGTGGTCAGCAGCGACGCACTGAGCAACCTCGGCGTGACCGAAATCAACCAAGCGCTGTCGGTGGCATTGCCGTCGTTCAACTTCCCGCGTCCGGGTTTGGCGGACGGCACGGACACTGTTCGTCCTGCCACGCTGCGCAGCCTCGCGCCGGATCAGACGCTGGTGCTCGTCAACGGCAAGCGTCGTCACACCGCAGCGCTCGTCAACGTCAACGGCACGATTGGTCGCGGCGCTGCCGCCACCGACCTCAACACCATCCCGAATGCCGCCGTCAGTGCCATCGAAGTGCTGCGTGACGGCGCCTCGGCACAGTACGGTTCGGATGCCATTGCGGGCGTCATCAATCTGCGCCTGCGCGAAGATCGCGACGGTGGCGAAGCGAGCATCAGCTACGGCTGGCGCGACACCACGTACGAGAACCTCACCGGTACACCTCCGGCAGGCGCAACCTGGTCGGCCCCCGCGGTGCTCAAGCGCAGCCGTTCGGACGGCGAGACGCTGACGGTCTCGGTGTGGAAGGGTTTCTCGCTGGGTGACAGTGGCTTCCTCACGGTCACCGGTGAATTCAAAGAGCAAGAGCGCACCGAGCGTGGTGGCTGGGACGCGCGTTCGCAGTACGCACGTACGTCGACGGGCGCCTTCGACCCGCGTGAAGCCACGTTCAACCGCTTCAGCCAGTGGTACGGCGAGCCGGAGATTTCTCAAAAGACGCTGTTCGTTAACACGGGCACTGAGCTGCCGAGCGGCAGCGAGTTGTACGCCAACCTCAGTTGGCAGGATCGATCCGCCTTGTCAGCCGGTTTCCAGCGCCTGGCCAATGACCCCTCAGGTCGCAACGTCGCCTCGATTTATCCGGACGGCTTCCTGCCGCTGATCGCTCCGGACGTCACCGATTTCGCCGCCTCAACTGGCGTGCGTTGGGATGCTTCAGGCTGGGACATGGACCTGTCGCTCGGTTATGGGCGCAACGACATGACGTTCACCATCAAGAACACGCTCAACCGTTCGCTGGGCGCAGCCAGCAAGAAGGAGTTCAACGCCGGCGGGTACAAGTACGACCAGCTCGTGCTGAACCTCGGCGGCGTGCGTGGCTTCGACGTAGCGGGCTTCTCTTCCCCGCTCAACGTAGCGATGGGTATCGAGGCACGGCGTGAAGCGTATTCGATCACGGCCGGTGAGCCTGATTCCTACCGCAACGGCGGTGTTCGCATTCCGCTCAACACCCCGGGCTGCACGGGCGCGAGCGCCACTCTGCCGGCCAACATTGCGGCGGGTGGTTGCCCAGCGCCGTCGGGTGCGCAGGTGTTCCCGGGCTTCCGTCCGGGTAACCAGGTCAATGAAAACCGTCGCGCTTTCGGCGTCTACGTGGATCTCGAAGCCAACGTAACGGAAAAGTTGCTCTACTCCGCAGCGCTGCGTCTCGAGGACTACTCGGACTTCGGCAGCAATGCATCGGGTAAGGTGGCGCTGCGGTACGACTTCTCCGACACCTTCGCCCTGCGTGGCTCGGTATCGACGGGCTTCCGTGCCCCGTCGCTGCAACAGCAGTACTTCGCCACGACGTCGACCAACTTCATCAATGGCATACCGTTCGACATCACCACCTTCCCGGCAACGGACCCGGTGGCTGTCGCCCTCGGTGCCCAGCCGCTTGACGCGGAAGAGTCGGCGAACTACTCCATCGGCGCGGTGGTGCGGACCGGTGATCTTTCGCTGACCGTTGATGCGTACCGCATCAATATCAACGATCGGGTGGTTTTGTCTGAGAATCTGACCTCGGACGCCGTGCGCAACTTTCTCACCGCGCGTGGGTTCATCGGTATCGGCGGCGGTCGTTTCTTTATCAACGGCGTTGATACTGAGACGACGGGCGTCGACATCGTGGCGAGCTACCCGGTGGTCACCGAGTCGCTCGGCAAGTTCGACTTCACGGCGACGGCGAACTTCACCTCCACAGACGTCACGCGAGTGCCGGCCACGCCGCAGCTCTCGGCGCTGAGCCCGGCCCCGATTCTTTTCGATCGCGGCAACCGCCTCACGTTCGAAGAGGGTAATCCGGAGAACAAGTTCACCCTCGCGGTGAACTGGGCGATGAACGGCTTCGGTGCCACGCTGCGTGCCACGCGCTACGGCGATGCACTGAGTCCGCAGAATGCCCCCACGGTGACTGCGCCGGACTTCGTGCTCACGGCGAAGACTGTCCTCGACCTCGAAGGTCGCTACGCCTTCAACGACAAGGTGAAGGTCGCGATCGGTGCCGACAACCTCCTCGATGAGTATCCGGATCCGCTGCCGCCGGGTTTGAACAGCACGGGTGCGACGTCGTTCTCGAACTTCGCCCCCTTCGGTCGTTCGGGCCGCTTCGTCTACGGACGGGTGACGGTCGGCTTCTGATCGAAGCTGCACCACTCGAAGTGGCGCCGCAGGTCGTGCTGTTGCACGGCTTTGCGGCCGCCACCGGCGATCTAGACGCGGCGGTCGAGCTTGTCTCGGCCGCCGCGCCGTTTCGGCAACTCAAAACACCCGGCGGTCGGTTGATGTCGGCCGCGATGACCAGTTGCGGCGCCTGCGGTTGGTACAGCGATGCGCGCGGCTATCGTTATGAGTGCCTTGATCCGCTGACTGGGCAGCCATGGCCTGCGATCCCTGAGCCCTTCTTGCGGCTCGCGCGAGCTTCGTCCGAGGCGGCTGGCTTTGGGCCTTACGAGCCGGACACCTGCCTCATCAACCGCTACGCACCCACGGCCCAGATGGGCATCCATCACGATGCCGACGAGCAGGATTTTTCCAAGCCCATCGTTTCGGTGACATTAGGGGCGCCTGCGACGTTTCTTTGGTACGGGCCCAGCAAACGCGGCTCTCCGCTGCGCATTCGCTTGCTGCCGGGGGACGTGCTCGTCTGGGGTGGCGCAGCGCGCAAGGGCTATCACGCCGTGCAGAAGCCCGAGGGCGGAACGCGCTACAACCTCACATTCCGCAAGGCGCTTTGACATCAGGCGGTTTGCAGTTCCTCTCTGAGGATTCGGCGAAACTCGTCGGCGGTGACGTGCTGAGCTCCTTTCGATCGTCGTTTCGCGGTCGATATCGCCTCGAGCAACGGCTGATTGATGAGCGTTTGATACCCGACGCCCTGTCGCTCCCCTTCCTTACGGAAGTGTGCGAGGACAGAGTCATCGAGCATGATCGTGATCCTCGTTTTGTGGCGGGAGGTCACCGCGGGCCCGCGACGAGCGGTCGAAAAATCATATTCCTTTCGCATGGAAAGCCCCAGTCTTTCTCAGCAACGCGTGTTGACGATCAGACGAGGACGCGCTCGATGCCACCGTCGTTGGCGCGCGCGACGTAGTCGCGCATCCAGTGTTCGCCGAGCAGGTGTTTGGCGATCTCCACCACGATGTAGTCCGCATCGAGGTCAGTTTCATCCTCGTAGCGCTTGAGCCCCTGCAGGCAGGAGGGGCACGACGTCAGTACCTTGACCGGGCCGTCGAATCCGTCAGCCCGTGCTGCCGTTGCTCCCTTCTGCATTTCCTGCGCCTTGCGGAACCGAACCTGCGTGGAGACGTCTGGGCGGGAGATCGCAAACGTGCCGCTCTCGCCGCAGCAACGATCGTTCTTGACGATCTTGCCGTTTGCCTCGGCATTCATGAGCTGGTTGACGACCTTCAGCGGCTCGTGCTGCTTCATCGGCGAGTGGCAGGGATCGTGGTACAGGTAGCGAACGCCCGTCACGCCATCGAGGCGCACACCTTTCTCCATGAGAAATTCGTGAATGTCGACGATGCGACAGCCCGGGAAGATCTTGTCGAATTCATAGCCCTGCAATTGGTCGTAGCAGGTGCCGCAGCTGACCACGACCGTCTTGATGTCGAGGTAGTTGAGCGTGTTGGCGACGCGGTGGAACAGCACCCGGTTGTCAGTGATCATCTTCTCGGCCTTGTCGAAATCGCCCGAGCCGCGCTGCGGGTAGCCGCAGCACAGATAGCCGGGAGGCAGGACTGTCTGCACGCCGACGTGCCAGAGCATTGCCTGGGTGGCGAGGCCCACCTGCGAGAACAGGCGCTCGGAGCCGCAACCCGGGAAATAGAACACGGCCTCCGCATCCACGCTGGTCAATCGCGGGTCGCGGATCACGGGGACATAATCCCGATCTTCGATGTCGAGCAGTGCCCGCGCCGTCTTCTTCGGTAGCCCCGCCGGCATACGACGGTTGACGAAGTGCACCACTTGCTCGCGCACCGGTGCCTTGCCCGTGGTGGCGGGCGGTGCCTTGACCTGGGGTTTCGCAAAGGCCTTGAGCACTCCATGTGCGAAGCGCTGTGCCTTGAAACCCCAGTCGATCATGCCTTTGCGTACGAGCTTGATGGTCTCTGGCCGTGTGGCGTTGAGGAACAGCATCGATGCCGCTGTACCCGGGTTGAATCGCTTCTTGCCCATGCGTCGCAGTAGATCGCGCATTGCCATAGAGACGTCGCCGAAGTCGATGTCGACCGGGCAGGGTGACTCGCACTTGTGACACACCGTGCAGTGATCGGCGACGTCGCTGAACTCGTCCCAGTGACGCAGCGACACGCCGCGTCGTGTCTGTTCCTCGTAGAGGAAGGCCTCGATGAGCAGCGAGGTGGCGAGAATCTTGTTGCGCGGGCTGTAGAGCAGGTTCGCGCGCGGCACATGGGTCGCACACACCGGCTTGCACTTGCCGCAGCGCAGACAGTCTTTGATGGCCGTGGAGATCGTACCGATATCCGACTGCTGCATGATCAGTGATTCGTGACCGAGCAGGTTGAAGCTCGGCGTGTAGGCGTAGCGCAGATCGCCGCCGGGTAACAGCTTGCCCTTGTTGAAGCGGCCCTCTGGATCAATGCGCTGCTTGTAGGCACGAAGGCCTGCCGTCTCCTCCGGGGTCAGGAACTCGAGTTTGGTGATGCCGATGCCATGCTCACCGGAGATCACGCCGCCGAGGTCTCGCGCGATCTGCATGATGCGGGCGACGGCGGCATTGGCCTCCTGCAGCATCAAGTAGTCGTCGGAGTTGACCGGGATGTTCGTGTGTACGTTGCCATCGCCGGCGTGCATGTGCAGCGCGACCCACACGCGACCCTTGAGCACGCGCTGGTGGATGCCCTGCAATTCGTGGCGAATCGGAGCGAAGGCATCGCCCGCGAAGATCGCCGCGAGCGGCTCGCGCAACTCCCTCTTCCACGACACGCGCAGCGTCCGATCCTGCAACTGCTGGAATACGCTGCGCCCGAGAATACGTCCGTCAGGCTCCGCTGCTGGCGCGTCGAGTCGGTTCAGCAGGTCCTTCCACTGTCGGCGCACTTCGATGACGAGCGCGCGGGCTCGCGCCGGCCGATCGCCCAGGATCTCGGCGCGTGACAGGGCATCGAGTTCGGCATCACCGGTCTTGCCGGGTTTGAGCTCGCCGCGCAGATGCTCCTCAAGTGCATCGGCCAGCCGCAGCTTGTTGCTGATCGACAGCTCGATGTTGATGCGCTCGATGGCGTCGGTGTAGTCACCGAGTCGCGGCAGCGGGATGACGACATCCTCGTTGATCTTGAACGCGTTGGTGTGTTTGGCGATCGCTGCGGTGCGCGCGCGATCGAGCCAAAATTTCTTACGCGCCTCGGCGCCGACGGCGATAAAGCCCTCGCCGCCGCGCAGGTTGGCCACGCGTACGGTTTCGGAGGTGGCGAGCGCGACGGCGGACTCGTCGTCGCCGACGATATCGCCGATCAGCACCATCTTGGGCAGTGCAGCGCGCTTGCTCTTGGTGACGTACCCAACGGCCTTGAGGTAGCGCTCATCGAGGTGCTCAAGGCCCGCAAGTTTCACCCCGCTCGCCCGATCGGCCGTATCGAGCTGGCTGATGATCTCGACGATCGAGGGGATGGCGTCACGGGCCTGGCCAAAATATTCGAGGCATACCGTGCGCATGTGCTTCGGCATGCGATGGACGATCCAGCGCGCAGCGGTGATCAGACCGTCACAGCCTTCCTTCTGCACGCCGGGCAGGCCACCCAGGAACTTGTCCGTGACATCCTTGCCGAGCCCCGCCTTGCGAAACAGAGCGCCCGGCATGCGCAGCGTCTCGGTGCGCAGCACCGTGGCGCGCTCGGCCGGCATCCGTCCGTCTTTCCAGCAGAGACGCCATTCGACCTGCGGTGCGTCGTGGATCTTGCCGAGGTTGTGGCCGATGCGCTCGACCTCCAGCCAGTTGCCCTCGGGGTCGACCATGCGCCACCAGGCGAGGTTATCGACGGCAGTGCCCCACAGCACCGCTTTTTTGCCGCCGGCATTCATGGCGATGTTGCCGCCGATGCAGGAGGCATCGATCGAGGTGGGGTCGACGGCGAACACGAAGCCGGCACGTTCGGCGGCGTCCGCCACTCGCTTGGTGACGACGCCTGCTTCGGAGTACACGGTCGGTACGGTGCGTCCTACGTCAACGCCGGGCAGCGCGACATGCTCGACCTCGGAGACTCGCTCGAGCTTTTCGGTGTTGATGACGGCCGACAAGGGCGTGAGCGGAATCGCACCACCGGTGTAGCCGGTGCCGCCGCCGCGCGGAATAATGCTGAGGCCCAGATCGATGCAGGCGCGCACGAGCCCCGGGATCTCGTCCTCCGCATCGGGACAAATCACCACGAAGGGGTATTCGACGCGCCAGTCCGTGGCGTCAGTAACATGCGAGACGCGCGCGTACGCGTCGAAGCGAATGGCGTCGGCGCGTGTGTGCCGACCGAGCTGGCGCCGCGCGCGACGGCGCAACTTCGCCGTACGCTCGAATCCCGCACCGAAAGACTCCACCGCACGGCGCGCGGCCTCAAGCAGCAAGCCGACCTTACGATCGCGCTCCGCGTCGGCGGAGAGTTCGGTGACCTCGCGCCGCTTTTCGATCTCTCCAAGGCGGTGAGCAAGGGCCCCGAGCAGCAGTTTGCGGCGACGCGGGTTGTCGAGCAGGTCGTCTTCGAGATACGGGTTGCGCTGCACCGCCCAGATATCGCCGAGGACCTCGTAAAGCATGCGCGCCGAACGGCCCGTCCGGCGTTCACCGCGCAGTTCATCGAGCAGTGCCCAACTGTCTTCACCGAGCAGTCGGATGACGATTTCGCGATCCGAGAACGAGGTGTAGTTGTAGGGGATCTCGCGAATGCGCGGTGCCGCGCTCTCGGGAGGGGCAAACAGGGGTAGTTCAGTGGGTACGGCGCTCATGGGAGGCCCCAATTGTCCCACCGTTCCCCTATCATTTGCGAGGATCATGAACACTTCCATCGAACAAAACCCGCAAGCGGCGCAGATGGCCGACGAGTCGATGCTGCGCACGCTGCGCTTTCAGATCGAGGCCATTTGGCCGCAGGAATCGCGGCTGTTCGCGCGATACGCCCTGCCAGTCGATGCACACATTCTCGATGTCGGCTGCGGAACGGGCGAAGCGACATTGCGCCTGGCGGCAATGTTTCCGGGTGCCGGGCTGGTCTGCGGTGTCGATGTGATGCCGGAGTTGCTCGCGGTGGCGCAGCACCAGCCCCCGCCGATTGCAGGGCGCATGCCGGTGTTCGAACAGGGGGACGGCTATGCCCTGCGGTTCGCCGACGCCAGTTTCGATCTTGTGGTCTGTCGGCATGTCACCCAGCTCTTGCCCGAGCCCGAGCGGCTGCTGGCGGAACTGCGGCGAGTGCTCAAGCCCTGCGGCTGGCTGCACGTGTTATCCGAGGACTACGGCATGCTGCATTTCCCGACCCGCAACGGGGTCGACCCCGACCGACTGTGGCACGAGGCAGTCGTACCCTTCACCCAAAGCACCGGCACCGATGCACGGATCGGTCGATCGACGCTGCCGATCCTGCGTGGGCTCGGGTTTACGCACACGAGTGTCCAGTACCTGACGATCGACACCGAGCGAGTGCCGCGTGAACACCTCGCCGGGATTTTCACGGCCTGGCGCGATGGCTACCTCGAGGTTTTGGCTGCGGCCGGACGATTATCGGGGACGGAGGTTCGCGCCATGTTCGATGCCATCATCGACACCGTGAGCGATCCGCAGGCCTATGGCGTGTGGCACGTGCCGGTGGTGGCAGGACGGTGTCCGTGATCGCGCAGGGCACGGGGTCGCGAAAGCAGCGCGCCTTGCAGGTGGCTCTGCAGCCGCATCCGATCACCACAGGTTCGTCAGACCGAGCCCTCGAAGTCAGGCTGACTCCGCGTGAGCACGGGGTGGAATTGCGCTACCTCTGGTCCGGGCCCTCGGCACAGATCCTGTGGCTGGATCGGGTGCCACAGCCTGACTTTCGTGGCGAACGCCGCGATTACTTGTGGCACCACACCTGTGGCGAGTGGTTCATCGGCGAGGTGGGCTCGGCCGGATATATCGAATTCAATTTTTCACCCTCGGGGCATTGGGCGGCATACCGCTTCGCAGACTATCGACAGAGTCTTGGCGATCTGGTGTGGGAGGGTTCGCCGCCCGAGATCGAATTTTCACTTGAAGCGCAGCGCGCCGAATTGCGCGCGCGGGTGCCGTGGGCGGCGTTCGCGAGCTTCGTGTCCGAGCCCGTGCGCGAATGGCAGCTCGGATTCACCTGCGTTGTCGAGCGCAGCGAGAGTGTTTTGCCCGCAGGTACGGCGAGCGCAGACACGCTCGAGTACTGGGCGGTCAGCCATCCGCGGGCACAACCCGAATTCCACGATCGCCGTGGGTTCAGCGTGTCATGGTGAGCGTCTAATGACCATCCCCTTCGGCATCGACGTGTTGCTCGCCGATGCGGCGTTGCAGGCGAAGCTTCGCGGTCGACGCATCGCATTGCTCGCACACCCCGCCTCGATGACCGCACAGGGTCAGCACAGCCTCGATGCGCTCGCGCAGGTGCCGCATTTGCGAGTGACCGCGGCGTTGGGTCCGCAGCACGGCTTGCGCGGCGACAAGCAGGACAACATGGTCGAATCGGCGGATTTCCTCGATCCACGCCATGGCATACCGGTGTACAGCCTGTACGGACGCGTGCGTCGACCGACCGACGAGATGCTCGCGCACTGCGATGTGATCCTCGTGGACCTGCAGGACCTCGGCTGCCGCATCTACACCTTCATCACGACCCTGCTGTATGTGCTCGAGGCTGCCGCGCGTCTCGGCAAGGCGGTGTGGGTGCTCGATCGGCCGAACCCGGCGGGCCGACCCGTCGAAGGTTTATCGCTGCGCAAGGGAGAGGAGAGTTTCGTCGGTGCCGGTGTGATGCCGATGCGCCACGGTCTGACGCTCGGTGAAATGGCCCGCTGGTTCGTTCGCGAATACTCGCTCGCGGTCGAACTGCAGGTGGTCGCCATGCCGCAGTGGGACGACGCCGCCCCGAATCATGGCTGGCCGCTCGGCCAGCGCAGCTGGGTGAACCCGAGCCCCAACGCCCCCAGCGTGTGGATGGCCCGAGCCTATGCCGGCACCGTGATGCTCGAGGGCACGACGCTCTCCGAAGGCCGCGGCACGACCCGACCGCTCGAACTCTTTGGTGCACCGGATATCGATGCTGGCCGTGTGCTCGCGGAGATGCAGCGCCTCGCGCCCGAGTGGTTGGTCGGTTGCCGATTGCGCGAGTGCTGGTTCGAGCCCACCTTCCACAAGCATGTCGGCAAGCTCTGTCACGGGATACAGATCCATACCGACGATCTCGCCTACGACCACCTGCGATTCCAGCCCTGGCGTTTGCAGGCACTGGCATTCAAGGCCATCCGGCGGTTGTGGCCGGAGTATCCGCTGTGGAGGGATTTCCCCTACGAGTACGAACTCGAGCGACTGGCGATCGACGTCATCAATGGCGGCCCGCAGCTGCGTGAGTGGGTCGACGATAAGGCGGCCGCGCCCGGGGATCTGCAGCGGCTGGCGGAGGCCGACGAGCAGGCATGGCTTGAACGGACTTCGGAATTACTGGTCTACTGAGTAGGCAAGACCCATGAAGAGGGAAGAAACATGACCACCGTGCATACCGATCGAGTCATCGAAGATTTGCGGCGGGTCGTCGAGGATGCCGAAGAGTTGCTCCGCGAAACGGCGGGGCTGGCCGGCGAGCGCGTCAGCGAAGTGCGTGAACGCGCGAGCGACTCGCTGCGATCGGCTCGCGAGCAACTGGGCACGCTCGAGCAGGAGGTGCTGACGCGAGCCAAGGAGGCCGCCCGCGACGCCGATGGCTACGTGCGCGAGCACCCGTGGCAGGCGGTCGGCATCGCAGCAGGCGTTGGCTTGCTGCTTGGCATCCTGATCAGCCGGCGTTGAGCCGACCGATGTTCGACTCGCTACGCTCACTGCTCGCGCACCTGCTGGAGTTGTTGCAGGTTCGTCTGGAATTGCTGACCACCGAACTGTCGGGCGAGGTCAAGCGCGCGGCGCTGATACTCCTCTACGCGTTCATTGCACTCGTCTTTGGGGCGCTCAGCCTGTTGCTGCTCGCCGTGACTGTGGTCATCGCGATGTGGAGCGAGCACCGACTGCTGGCGGCGGCCCTCGTCACGGGCGTGTTTCTCGTAATTACGGCGGTAGCACTCTGGCAAGTCGTGCGTCGGCTCAAGGGGCAACCGCGATTGCTGGCCGGGACGCTCGATGAACTGCGACGTGACCGCGAAGCCCTGCAGGGTCGCGGCACTCAGGGCGGCGGCGGAGCCGGGAAATGACGCGCGAGGATCCCATCGCGATTCGCCGCCGCCAATTGCTGGCACGCAGCGCGATGCTGCGTGGTCAGATCAGCGAGGACGCCGCCACGGTCGTGCGTAGCACGCCGTGGCTGGAGCGCGGTGTCCGCGCGGCACGCACCGCTTCGAGTAACAAAGCCGTGCTGGCAGCGCTCGCGTTGATCACCCTGATGGCAGGGCCGACCCGTGCGGCACGCGTTGCGAGCCGTGGTTGGCTCGCGCTGAGCGTGCTGCGACGGGTCGTGAGCTGGTTTAGCGCTTCGAAACCTTGAGGCGTCGGCCGCGATTCGAGCTCGGCAAGCGCAGCGACAGGCGCAGCGCAAAAGCCTTGAACGTGACGGCGGCGACCGACCGGTTGAGGGCCTTGGCGATCTTCGGGGTGGACAACTTGCCCGCCAGCTTGCGCAACTTCTGTTCGTCAGCCGGCGTCCAGCCCGCAAAACTGCGCTTGGATTTGGTCTTCTTGCCGGCGCGTGCCGGACGAGCGGTCTTCTTAGCCATGGATACAAGGTCCTCGACGTGTCAACTATTGAAACCGCGTGGATTGTAGGTGAACGCCACCTCTTTGACTACGCAATTTCATTGCTGCAGCCGCAGTCAATTATTGAACCCGCGCTTGCGCATCAACGCCTCGATTCCGGGGTCGCGACCACGGAAAGAGCGGTAGGCTTCGGCCGGATCACGGGTATTGCCGATCGAGAACACGTTGTCGCGCAGGCGTTGTGCAACGTCTTTGTCCCACGCGCCCTTGCCCTCGACGAAAGCGTCCCAGGCGTCGGCGGTGAGCGTGTCGGCCCACAGATAGCTGTAGTAGCCCGCGGAATAGCCGTCCCCTGAGAACACGTGACCGAACTGCGGCGTGCGATGCCGCATGACGATTTCTTTGGGCATGCCGAGCGCAGTCAGTGTTTCGCGTTCGAAGGCGTCGGCATCGATGCGCGAGTCCTTGCGCGCCGCCAAATGCAGCTTCATGTCGATCAGGGCGGCCGAGAGGTACTCGACCGTAGCGAAACCCTGGTTGAAGGTCTTCGCCCGCTCCACCTTGGCGACGAGTTCGGCGGGGATCGGCTTGCCGGTCTGGTAGTGCACGGCGAAGCGGTCGAGCACTTCCTTGACGGGCAGCCAGTGCTCGAGCAGTTGCGAGGGGAACTCGACATAGTCGCGCGCTACGTTGGTACCCGAAACGCTCGGGTAGGTGACGTTGGATGACAGTCCATGCAGCGCGTGGCCGAATTCGTGAAACAGCGTGACGGCATCATCCCAGCTGATCAGCACGGGCTCGCCGGGCTTGCCCTTCACGAAGTTGGAGTTGTTCGAGACGATGGTCGTGACGGCCCCGTCAAAACGCTCTTGGTTGCGATAGGCGTTCATCCAGGCGCCCGATTGCTTGCCCACTCGCGCATACGGATCGAAGTACCACAGCCCCACGAGCTTGCCCGCGGCATCGTCGACACGCCACACGCGCACATCGGGGTGATATACGGGCACGGTGCCGGCGGCAAGTTCCGAGAAACGCATGCCGAACAGCTCGCCCGCCACGTAGAACATGCCCTCACGAAGCTTCTCGAGCTGCAGGTAGGGTTTCAGTTCGTTGGTGTCGAGGTCGTACTTGGCCTTACGGACTTTCTCCGCGTAGTAGCGATAGTCCCAGGGCTCGATGCGGATCCCGGCGCTCTCCGTGTCGGCGAGTTTCTGCATGTCGGCGACCTCTTCGCGAACCCGCAACACGGCCGGCTTCCACACGGC
>Ga0315906_10004667_pt1 | contig 17481 bp, 18 predicted proteins | sample LakEriMetagenome_4_FD_203526 | JGI IMG/M metagenome (GOLD analysis project Ga0315906, IMG submission 203526) | Freshwater fungal communities from buoy surface, Lake Erie, Ohio, United States - Buoy 2 MA122 | ecosystem: Environmental > Aquatic > Freshwater > Lake > Lake biofilm | place: USA... | reverse complement strand
CCAATAGCCAAACCAGCGTAGGCCCATAGGCTTATGTATGCCATAGTATGCATAGCCTCATTTACTCTTATCATGTATATCTCCTATTCCAATAGTTCAATCGCTTCATTGTTTGATTACCTCTACCACTGTTACATTTCTTACAGCATGGTAGTAGATTGGATACTTCATTGCTACCGCCAAGGCTTACAGGTAGTATGTGATCAGCCTCATTTGCTGGATTACCACAGTAATGGCATGTCCAGTTATTAGCCTCAAGGACTATCTTACGGTTCTTCTTGTATTCCGCCGTAGCATAGGGACTACCCATCAGTGAACCCATCCGATAACTCGTCCCAATTCACAGCATCTTCCATATCCACATCCATGTTGTTCACAGTACCAAATGTCCTTGGCTCCCTCTTCAGCAGCCTCTCTGTTCTTGCCCATACCTCTGGATAATCCTCCCATGAGAATGCCAAACCACCTATATTCACTAGGTCTAGCAAATGTGCTGCACAACACCATCCCCAATCATGGTGATAATAATAGGCTGATTGGGTACATCTTTCACATACCCTTGGCCTTTGGGTAGTTTTGTATTTGCCTAAGTAATAGAAAGGATTGTTGGAAAACCCATATTTGGGATGTGTTGTCATATCCTGTCTATTATAGCAGCAACCACCTTATTTATTTTGCCTCTATCAATTTGATTAGGTTCTCTGCCATGGGCCAAGGCAAATACAGCACTATAGCCTTTAAACAGTCTTTCTTCTACTGTTCTTCGGATAGCCTTATCATTTTGCTTATCATCCAAGACATAATACTTATGTTCCCAGATGTCATATAAGCGTTCTTTCTTTGGTCTACCACGCTTACGCTGCTCCATCTTTAGGCTTCCTTTTCTCTTTACTGCTATTTTCTTTATTGGTTATTACTTCTAAATGCCCTGGATTTACGCAGGCAGGATTATGACACATATGATTAATAACAAATTCTGGGTTTGATGTAACGCCCTTTGGTAGTTTTTCAAAACCATGCTTAAGAGAATAAGCAAATCTATGTGCTTTTATTGATACTTTTTTGCCTAGATTTTTTGAGTAAACCCCAAATTCTCCATAACCACGATGATCAATTTGTCCCAGCCAAATGTGACAATCGCCAGACATATTTATATTTTTATAGAATGTTTCTACTGTTTGTGGTTTTAATATATTTTCTTCAATTGCCTGGTCTTTTTTACTTAACATATCGCACCTCAACTGGGAATAGTCCATTGTCTTGGATTTTGCGTCTTGGAGGCATTTTCTTTCGTGTACCCAGAAATTCACAAACCTCTGGCAGATGCATAACAAGGCTATGGTCTTTATTCCAAAGAATAATATCACCCATGGCTATAGACCTATTGCAGACACAACAGGTGTTTCTGTATTTGTTAGTTATTTGTTTCCAATTAAAGTCTTGGTGCTTTAAGCCTTCTGCGGTCTTAACAGCACGATTGGTTCTTTCATGCTTATTCATGTTTTCTATTCTTTCTATCCCTGCGGGATAATCAAAGGTTAACAGAAGGAGTATCACAGTAGTTCAAGAACCTTTCCTGAGTACAACCCTCTATCCGCTATTTTAATAAATAACAGATAAAGATTGTCCCAAGAAAGTTTGGACCTTTCCTTCGCTAGCACTTAAACCCTAGGCAATTTGCCGTCCGAAAGTCTGCTAGATAATAAGTATAGCACAGCCCAGAAAACTTTGCAAGAAAAGGGTTTGGGCCCTACGAGGAAAGAGATAGAAGAACCTGTAGGACCCAAAATATCACACTAGGATGGTGATGTATTAATTATAACATGTGGTGTTAGACAATGTCAAGAAGCCGTTTTAAAGGCTTTTAAGACCTTGACCCATATCCAGATACCTAAACCTGCTAAAAGTGGCTAAAAACCACCTTAGAAGGCTTTTAAAGGCTATCCTACCAACCTTGTATCTGTGCTCTTTTCCAGGTATTGGTAGCAACGCAGATATAAATATAATCAGCATCCCAAGCAATTTCTCCAACTGTGCCTGTAGCAGATGCAGATGCAGGTGTCTTGCCTTGTATTTCTAATTGGCCATTTATTTTAAGTCTACCCGCAGTTCCACCAGTATTATCAAACTTACCGTAGATTAATGGAGTTGATGTTAAATGATTAGATATATAAAGATTGTCAGATGTAGTTTCATTTCTACCTGCGTTATATCCAATAAATACATTTCGTGAGCCTGTCTGGTTTTCTCTACCAGCCTGTGAACCAATTGCAGTATTGAATTCACCAGTTGTTAAGGCTGTTACTGTTCCTAAGAAACCATCACCAGTATTACCAACCTGAGAAGGCATAATTGTGTATGTCTGTAATCTGTGTGCATTACCAGGAGTTGTTATTGTAACTGATGTTACTTGTCCTCCAGAAATAACAACTGTTGCTAATGCTGGTTGCTGATTTTGTCCTGGAACTGCTGGGTTAAGAGTGACATTTGTATAAGTTCCGTCAGTATAACCTGATCCAGGATTGGTAATTACAAGTGTTGCAATCTGAGATGTTGCACCTCTATTAGAACCAGCACCTACTGATGTATTATTTCCTCCTGCAGAAGTGAAAAGCAATGCGCTTCCACCAACTGCAGTATTTAAACTTCCAGTTGTTACATTTCCAGCAGTTAGATTACCAATACCCATATTGTTGGCACCTGTTGTTAAAGATGTAAGAGCATTTTGGCCAAACGCCATGTTTGCAACACCTGTTGTACACGCTGCTAAAGCATTGCGACCAACTGCTGTGTTTGCTCCACCAGTTGTATTTGCTGCAAGTGCCAAGTGACCAACAGCAGTGTTAGCATCGCCTGTTGTATTTGCTTTTAATGCCTCAAAACCAACTGCAGTATTCTGTGGACCAGTTGTATTAACATTTAATGCCCTCTTACCAACTGCAGTATTTTCACTAGCAGTGTTTTTACGCAAAGCAAAGAATCCGACTGCAGTGTTTCCATTTCCTGTTGTATTATCTTCAAGAGCAGCACCACCAACAGCGATATTTTCATTACCTGTCGTATTTGCATAAAGCGCATAATCACCAACGCCTACAAGGTCTCCACCTGTTGTATTTGCTTGTAATGTATTAGAACCAACTGCAGTAACATAACTTGCAGTAGTTGTATTTCTTGCTGCGTTAAGTCCGATTGCAGTTATGTCTTGGCCAGTTGTATTAAATTCTGCTGCTTGAGTTCCAACTGCAGTATTACCTTGGGCACTTGTAGTAGTAATCATTGCTCTGTTACCAATTGCAGTATTTCCAGAACCTGTTGCATTTTGTAGAGCCAAGTTACCAATAGCAGTGTTATTAGAACCAGTTACATTGTTTTCAAGTACAGCACGACCAATTGCCATGTTGTTGCCACCAGTTGTAACATTCTTTAATGCACTGTTACCTAGCGCAACATTGTCTTGGCCTTCTGTTAAATCTTCTGCTGCAAGCATACCAAGAGCAAGGTTGTTAGAACCTGTTGTGATTGCTGCCAATGCTCCTGAGTCTGTAAAGCGAATATTATTTGTGTTAACTATCTGTGTTCCACTAGGTCCTGTAGCACCAGTAGCACCTGTTGCTCCTGTGGCTCCAGTTTCTCCTTGGATACCTTGCGGTCCTTGCGGTCCTACTTCTCCTTGCGGTCCTTGTGGGCCAGTCTCACCTTGGATCCCTTGTGGCCCTTGTGGACCTGCATCACCTTGAATGCCTTGTGGCCCTTGAGGTCCAGTTTCTCCTTGAGGCCCTTGAGGTCCTGTCGCACCTGTTGGCCCTTGAATACCTTGTTCACCTTGAGGACCTTGAATTCCTTGTTCACCTTGTGGGCCTTGTGGTCCAGTTGGACCTGTCGCACCAGTTGGACCTGCTGGACCTTCTGGACCTTGGATACCAACGGCACCTGAAAGATTTACTTGCCATGAAGAATATGTTCCTGAACCAGATTTTGATGTAACATCAAGTGACAATTCTCCAGTTGCTGCATTATAAGAAGTTACTTCACCATGCATATGATTTGCAGCATCATGTGCAACTATTACAGTTTGTCCAATTGTGTAATCAACATCTAAATCATTAAGAATAAAACTAATTGGACCATTGTTAATAATTGTATTTGTTTCAGATGATGTTGTGTGATACCTATCTCCATCTGCACCTGCAGCACCTGTGGCACCAGTTGCACCAGTTAATCCTTGTATACCTTGAGGGCCTTGTTCTCCCTGAATACCTTGCGGACCTTGTGGACCCATAGGACCTTGTGGCCCTGTTTCACCAGCAGGTCCTTGTGGACCAGTGGCTCCAGTTGCTCCTGTTGCACCAGTTGCTCCTGTTTCACCTGTAGGTCCTTGTGCACCTGTAGGACCTTGTGGGCCTGTTGCTCCTGTAGGACCAGCAATACCTTGTGGGCCTTGTGCACCAGTTGGGCCTTGTGCACCTGTTAAACCAATTGGGCCTTGAGGACCTGTTGCGCCAGTTGCACCTGTGGCTCCTGTTTGTCCTGTTGGTCCTTGAATTCCTTGAGGACCTTGTGCTCCTTGAGGGCCAGTAGGACCTGTAGGACCTTGAGGACCTGCAACAACTTCTAATCCTGTTGCTAATACTTTAATTTCTGAGGGCGAAACAATTGTTACTTGCCCTGTGGATAATGTTGAAATAGTCATCGTGTTATGTCCTCTTCTACAAGAATTTGTCCTCTAAGAACTGTGGAAACCTTGGCGTTCACACTATTAGTTCCTTCAATATCAAAATAACTCATCAATGGTAAATTTTCTGTATCTAGTTCAACTGTTAATACATTTCCATTCTTAACAATTGACAATGTTGTAATTACTGTTGCATCTGTTGGATATTCTCTTACTTTACCAGCAAAATCCCAGTCAGTTAAATCAAGTTCTCTGCCTTCGCTATCTGCCAACAAAACAGTCATAGGGGCTGAGTCATTTCTATAAACAAGCCACTCTATGGTTGGTGGCTGCAAATTCAGGGTTTCCATTGATTTCCTCCAAGGTTAATCTACATCAATTGTATACTGAGTGTATGTTGACTAACCCTGAAATTATTGCTGCCCTTTTTGCTGGAGCAGTCTCAGTCCTTGGAGCCTTTTTTGCGTTTTCCAGATGGATGATTAGTAAGTTTCTTTCTGAACTTAGACCAAATTCGGGGTCTAGCCTCAAAGATCAGGTAACAAGACTAGAAAAGCGAGTAGACGATATCTATAAACTGCTTGCTGAAAAGGAGCATCATGGCTAAAAATGTATATTACAACGGTAAACTCATTCCTGTAAAGGATTGGGATTACGAAACTAAGCGTCCAAAAGTTAAGAAGAAAGAACCTAAGAAGGTTGAGGTAGAACTACTGCCAGAGGTGCAACCAAGTCTAGAAGATTAATTAACAAAGTCCTTCCTCAATTAGACGGTTATTGGAAGGACTTTGCTTTTTCTGGAGGCAGTTCCAGAAATCTATGATGGTATCAAACTATAAGTTGACAATTTATTTTGTAACATTGCAGTTGGATTAATTTCTCCAAGTTTAGTCCAAGTTGCTCCGCCACCAATATTATCTGGGTTTGTAGCAGAAGCAAAAGTACCTGTATATGAAGTTGTAAATATTTCGTAAGATATTCCTGATGCAACACTTGGTGCAAATCCACTAACAGTAGGTAATGCTGCATCTAATGTAATATCGTGAATTCTAGTTCCAACTGCTTCTTTATAATCAATAACAACATCCCATTCAGAAGTATTACCAGCATTGGTTGTGCTAAATCTTAATCCAGTACTATTTGTAAGATTTTGAGTATTGAGTGGGTCAAATGTTGTTGCTCCAGTATAACTTGGACTCCAAGCAGTACCTTGAGTTATTCTCTTTGAACAAATTGATTGTGGGTTTGTTAGTCCACCTGAAGAAACATAGGTACCATCTTCAGTTTGTACTTTTAAGTTAGCAATATATGGAGTATCCCATTGATGTGTTCCATCATGAAGTTTTTGTTTAATTCTTATATATCTAAAGTTATAAGGAAAAACAGGCATAACATATATTTCTTCACTTCTTGTTCCTGCTGGTGTAGTAAGAGTTACATAATGTACACCACGATTAGCAAATGTAAATGTTGGGTTTGTTGCTGTTGAAGTTACTCCGCCAGGGAAAAGCCAACTATAAGGTCCTGAAACTACGGGACTAAAGGTTGCAGTATAATTATTGCCAGTAAAATTATAAGTAAAATTAAAATAATTTAAAGGTAATACTTTATTTTTTACAATTTTTTGTACTCTTTCTGTAATACCTGGAGAAGCACCTAATATGTTATTTCCAACTGGACCTCTTCCTATTGGGAAAAATCCAATTTGAACCCAGCCCCATTCAGGAAGCCATACATCAACATAAGCAGTTTGCCATTGTGCTGTGCTTGCAATTGTAACATCTCTAAGACTTAAACTAAGTTCTTCTAAATCAAAAATTGAAGGCGAAAAAGTTGTTTCAAAGGTCCAATAGGAACTGTTAGTATTAGTAACAGAACAAGATGCTCCATATCCCGCAGGCGGAGTATTTAATGGGTCTCTTGTTAAATTTAAAGTACTTACCTCAAAACTTGAACCAGTTGCAAAGGTTGCACCGCCTGCATTTTTCCAAATTTGATTTAAACTCATTTCTAGGTTCATTGGTTTGCTATTTAATAAGTTTGTTTGTCCATCACTTGATACTCCTTTTAAGAAATACATGTACGGCATAAGAACTGTTCCTGGATTGCGTGAAATAGGTGCAGAAGGTCTAACTCTTAACATCTGGACTGGAAAGGTTCCAGTTGTAAATGGAGGAGTAACTGTAACAGCCTTAGTAATTGATGCTGTTTGTTCCCAAATATTTCTAGTTGTTAATGTAACATTATATGTAGTAGTTTGTCCTTCAGGCCCAGTATAATTTTTTGATGGGTCTCTTAAAGTAGATGTTGTTCCATCACCAAATTGCCAGAACCAAGCGTCTGGCTCTGCAAATCCAACATTGGTTGATGTATTTATAAATTGAACAAAAGAACCATTTGAAACTGTAAATATAAAGTTTGGGTTCATAACTGGCTGAACTAATGTTATTGTAGATGTTTTTGTATTATAAACTTTTGTTGGTGTAAGAAAATCACCTGAATAAGCAAATACAGTTAAACTAACAGTATATTGAGTTTGGTCTGGTGCTGGATTATAAGTCTTTACTGGATTTTGCAATGTAGATGTTGTTCCATCTCCAAAGTCCCAAAAGTATGAGTCTGGTTCTCCAGTTTCATGATTTGTTGATGTATTTGTAAACTGGACTTGACCGTAATCAGATGAAAGGTTTTGAGCCCATCCAAAATTAGCAGTTACTTCAGGAGTTCCAACAACTAACTGTTGTTGAGCAATAGTTGTAAATCCGTTAGTTAATGTAATGTACGCAGTTACATACCAATTTCCTGGGCCATAACCACCATAACGATTATCTGTTTCTCCAGGAAATCCTCTGTCAGGATTAAAAGAATATGGTGCAAGAATGCCATCATCATCAAAGTTCCATGTTTGTGTTAATCCAGTTCTTGTTAATCCATTTTTAAATTTTTCTCCAGTAACAACTGATTGATAATAAAATGCTTCTTCATTAGCATCTATTTGGTTTAAATCCCAAATAACACTTTGAATATCTTGTGTTGGATAATTCGCAATTGTTGCGGTAAAGTTAAAGTTTGTATCACCAGTTAAAGAGTTCATTTGGATAGTAGGAACTTGTCCCTGGTAGTTGTAAGCAATTTCCTGTTGTGATGGTTTAAATGTAAATCCCATTTCCCATTCATCTGGAGTAATATTATGTGTAATGCCAGCAATATCGTAAAATCTATCAATTGTTAAAGATTGATTAATTTGATGCTTTATTCTTATAAAATTATTAACAACATAATTGCTGTATGTAGTTTCGTTTTCAATATCTTCATATCTTGCGTTATCAAAAGTAATTTTTTGTATTTCATCTGATGGAGTGCCAACCACCTGAAATACATTTGTAGCAAAACCATTTGCCAAAGAACTTAATGATAGTGGATGTGTTTCTGAGAAAATTGTTGATACGCTTGCTTGAGTAACAGCATAATCTTCTATGGATTCGCTAGATGCATAAGGGCCAAAAATATCTGTGTGTGAGATTATGTTTGAAGGAAGAGTTACTGTTCTATATTCATTATTTATATCTAATTGATTTGTTACTCTATTGTAGCCATTATCAATTAAAATTGTTTTGTAAGGTCTGCCGTCTGCAGGATCAGAACTAAACTGATATGTTGGATATTGTAACTCTGGGTCTTGTTGAGGTGTCCAATAGTATCCATTATATTTGACAAATGGATAAACTTCTATAAAACTATATCCAAATTGTCCTTTTGGAAACAATGAATTAAGATTTGTTGTTGCATATTTATTAATTACATCTAAAAGAGTTTCTCCAACTTCTGGAATGTATTTTGCTGGAGCAAATCCCATAAGTCCCGCTTCTGGCACAATGCTGGTATCTAATCCTGGAACTCCCTCTTTGCTAGCAACATAAAATACAAAGCCTCGTGGTGCAGGATAATTTGCAGGAGCAATACTATCTACTTCTAAATATTTTGCACTAAATAATGCAACAAATGAATCAAGATTAACAAACTCTTGAAAGGTGACTCCGTCCCATGCGTCTGAATCTGCCAATGCAATTATTTCATCATGAAGTGCTTCATTTACAAGAGTTCTTTGCATTACGCCAAAAATATCTGTTCCAGTAATAGTAATGATTGGGTCATCATCTCTTTGATATTGAACATCAATATTTGTTACATATCCTCTAAAAAATTCACCAGTTCTTGTGTCAACAAATGCAATTCTTGAATTATATTTTAAATTAGTATTAATTTTTGGGTCAAGGTTTGGATTGCGACTTACAATTGTAAATTGACCAGTATCTATTTGTTGATAAGGTCCTTCATAATTTTCATTACCTTGAATAATGTCAACATTAAGTATTCCAGAAGTAATATCTTCGCCTTCTTCAAAATTATTATCATAAAATCCAGTTTTTGGGTCTGGATATAGATATACTTTAAATACTTGTTCAACGAGCACCGAAGGCCACCGCTTTCGTACTTACCTTGCCATATTGTTTAATTGCACTTGATACCTGGCGACCAAGCGCTGGGCCATTTGTTCCAAGTCCTGCATTGATTGTAATATTAACTTGTGGCTTCTGTGTTGATATTGTGTTTGATGAAGTTAGTTTTGGCACAGTAGTTGTTGGTTTTGTAATAGCCTTAGCAGCAGTTCCAATATTAAATGTGCTTGCCAAACCACTAACTATATTCTTTCCAATGTCTGCAAACACCTTTGATGGAGATTTAATTCCTAATGCTTTCTCAGCCCAATCAGGTAGAAGATTCTTAAAGAATCCTACTACTTTGTCTTTGAGCCAAGCAGCCATATTTTGTATACCGTTCCAAAGTCCAATTACAATATCTTTACCAATGTTAAACATTTTGCCTGGCAATTCTAAATATGCTTGAATTACATCTTTAACAAAACCAACAACCTTACCAGCAAATTCTTTTGCCTTTTCCCAAGCCTTTGGTAAATATTCTTTAATGGTTTCCCAAACATTTTTTACTGCCCCTGTAACTTTATCCCAATTTTGAACAAGCAATACAATTGCTGCAATAACAAGTCCAATGCCCAAACCTGCAAGTGCAACTCTAAGTAAATTAGTTGCTATTGTTGCTGCACCTATCCCTCCAGCAGATGTTGTACTAACTAAGCCAAGCGTAACCATTGCTGTCTTGGCAGATGCAAGAAATGTAAGAAGAGGTCCACCAATTCCAACTAATGCAGCAACTGCAAGGATAACATTTTGCACTGGCCCTGGTAATGCAGAAAACTTATCAATTACTGTTGTTAATGCGGTTATAAACTTTTCAACAATTGGCAAAACCTTTGTACCAACAGATTCTTTAAGGTCAGCAAGTGCTTTATCAAACTTTTGTGTTGATGTTACATTCTTTTCTGCAGCATCACCATATTTTGCTTGTGCTGCATCAATAACAAGTGTCAAGGCTTCTTGATTCTTTCCAGCCTTTGATAATGCTTCTGCTTGGTCATATACTGCAGTTGTTAGACCTGGAACAATCTTTTCTAAGTCTGCCGCTTTTAATTCACCATCAGCAAGTGCTTTGGCAAGTTTGCCAGTTACTGTTTCTGCAGAAAGAGCACCAGCAGTAAAGGCTTCAACATCAAGAGCAAGATTAACTAACTCTGCAGACAATGCCTTTGAATCTTCAGGTAGACGAGCACCTAACTGTGTAGCAAGTTTAAGAATTTCATCATTGTCAACTGCAATTGCTTTACCAAACTTCTCAGCATCAGCAGTTATTTTTGCAAGTGCTTCAGAGCCTGCACCAAATGTTGTGGTGGCTTCTGTCATTACTTGCTTGGCTTCTTTAGCCTCATCAATACCTTGTTTTAAAAATGTAACACCTTGCTTAAGCACAAAAGCAGAAGCGGCTGCACCTGCAGCAGCAGCAGCGCCTTTAAGTTTAGAAGACATGCCGTCAATCTGTGTATTAGCATCATTAATCCCAGAGGTAAGTTTTTGGGTTTGAGCAACAATATCTATTGTTATCTGATTAGCCATTCTTGTTCCTCCTGTTAAGTGCCGTCACAATTGCACCGTATTCTTCCAGCGTCATGTCCCAAAACTGATCTGGCGTATATCCTGTTTCTGCACAGAATTCCGCCATTCTTGTTAGGCTGGATTCACTTCTTTTGGGACAGTGAACTCAACTCCAGCAAGATTAGTCAACTCTTGGATTGACATATTCTCTGCATCCTCTATTGTAAGGGATGGGTTTGTTCGCTTTGCCATCATATATTGCATAGCGAATGCTAATTTGGCTTTGGACTTACCTTCAGTCCATTCATCCATTGGTAAATCTAAATATTCTTCAACCTCTGCAAGTTCTTTCCACTTGAGGGTTTGCATTAAATCAAAGTTTTCCATTTTACTGCCTCCTGTTAGTTTAAATCGTACTTCTTTATTGCCTTTTGGATACTGTCATTGTACTTCTCAATGATGTAACCCATGTTGTTATGTACTGCTGGTCTTAGGTAAGGTTGTGCGTTTATGTTCTTCTCAGGCCATCCGTATTCTTGGACACCTGCATAAGGAACTCCTACACCACCTGCTAAGATTTGTGCTTTCTCTGCTGAAGGATTACCCTGAACAGATGAAGCCAAAGCACCAGTTAATCTTGGTGCCAAGGCAGAGGCTTTTTGTGCTAGAGTCGTACTTAGTTCTTTATTAAGGTCTAAGTTTGATTCTAAATCTCTAGCCATTCTATTAAGAGAGTCTGTGACTTCCTTAACGCCCTGGATAGATATATTAGCCTCTGCCATGACAAATTATGCAACTACTCGTGTTGGCTTGCCATCAAGGATGATGTTCAAGTCGTAAACGAAGAATTCGCCTGCTGCTCCACCAAGATCAGGAACAGTCTCTGCATAGCCAGTTGCTGTGAAGTGTGGCTGTGTAGAAGTTGGTGTTGCGTTTCCATGTGGTGCGTATGTGATTGATAACTGTGCGCCTGGGTTGTCAAACAACTCAGACCATAGTGATGCTGCTTGTACATCCTGGAAACCAGTGACTGCACATGTGAAATCTAGACTATCTGTGTAGTCGCCAAAACCCAAAGTTCCAACTGCTGATGAGAATGTTACATTGCTCACTGCACCTGCATATTCGGTTCCGTCAACTTCAAAGATAATTGATTTGCCTTTAATTCTTGCCATAATCAATTTCCTCCTGTTATATCTATTGAAATTTTTATGTTTGTTGCTAAAAACCTAGCACCATTTACCTCTTGGATAAATGGCTTATCTACGGTTAATGTTGTTGCTGAAGTGTATTCCCAAATTGCAGGGATAAGAGTATCAAGTGTGTCATCAAGATTTTCTGTTTCTGTTTCGTTAGTTGCATAAGGTACTAGGATTAATACTTTCCAATTAGTTGCATAATCTGCATCATATTGGTTTTCATATACAGTAATGAACTCAGTATCAGGTTCCATAATCGCACAAAGTGGATTTGGTCTTTCTGGCACATACTTGTAGACTTTTGAAATACCACCAAGAACGATGGCACTTTCTAGTTCTGTTCTTACTCCCGCTAAATTCATCCGAATCTCACCATATATCTATTAAGTAAAGGATACACACCAACGAGAGGGTCTCTTGCAGTATTTAACGGTGCTCCGTCATATGTTGCATATTGAGCCACTCCCATTGGTGCGTTACGACGATGGAATAGTTCTGAACCTACTTCAAGGTAGCAACGCTTCAACACACCAACAGGAACCTTAGCAGAAACAATATAGTTTGCAACCAAATCCTTTGCTGTGTCCCAGCATTCTTCAACATAGGCATCATCATTTGCAGATGCACCTACATATGCTTTTAAGTCAGTCCAGTCCATGTCTTACTCCTATTATTTAATTAGTCTAGTGGGTTAGCCACAATTGTCATTGCCTTTGGCTCTGGAGCAGCGATGCCCAAGTATCCGTAGACAGAGAATGAATTTGTTAGTGTTGTGATTTCTTCGTCATTGAGACGGAAAGGTGCACCAGCAGATTCATAAGTTGTGAGTGCTGCAGAGTTACCAACATAGAATGAGCCAGCAGCGAGTGATGGATCCATTACGATTGGTAGACCAAGAATTGTTCCAGTCAAACCAACTGGGTTGATTGAACCGAATGTGTTTACAGTTGCGCCTGCATTTGAAAGGATTGGACGACCAGCCTGGTCTACAACCTTTGCAAGTGCCTGGAAGACATCGCTTGAAACAAGGATTACTTCTAGTGCATAACCTGCGTTGTTATTTACATCAGCAGCAGCCTTTGCAAGTGCGCCAATAACTTCGTCTGCATCCCATGCAGCGACAGTTGCGGTGTTGAAATCACCAGATGCAGCAATAACTGCAGCACGAGCAGCAGCGTTTGTAGCAGCAGCATACTTAGCGACCATTGCACGGAATGCAGTGTCAACATAAGCAATGCTTGAGCGCTCTACAACCTGACGAGACATATCTGTGTATCCACCGTAGGTCTTGATTGGAGCGGTTGCAGAAGTAAGAGTCAACTTGCCGTATGAAAGGACATCGCCTTCGGCTGCTTGCTCTCCAACTGCGAGAGTATTTGTATTTACCTTTGGATATTCAACATTCATGCCATCTGCAGGTAGTGCTGCGGATGAAAGTACATTAAATGTTGGACGGCCAGCGTTAAGAATACGAACTGTGTCAGATACCCAAGCATTCTTCATGATTGAATCTGCTGAGTCTGCACCTGTGAATGTACGGTGTAGAGCAAGAGCATCATCATTGCCTGCTGCTACAGCCTTTACCCAGTCACCGAATGAACGGAACTGTGGTGTTGAGATAGTTGGTGCTGCTGATGTTGCGATAACATCTAGACGGCGTTCCAACTCCTCTGCGTGATTACGAACTTCTTCAATTGCTGAAGTGTAATCAGGTGTTGTGTTTTCCATGGATATTTCCTCCTGATTGGTTTCTTCTCTGACTGAAAGTACTTCAGCCTTATCGTAAGCAGGAAAAGCCACCAAAGATACTTCTTTGAGGTCAACCTTTTTACGGATTATTGTTTTTTCTTTCTTTTCATCTATTACTGGGATGAATCCAACTGAGAATGAGCGGATTGCTCCATCCTTAACTAGGTTAAGTGTCTCATTTCCCAAAACTGTTTCTGAAATCTTTGCTCTAATTAATAGGCCTTCATCAGATTCTTCCATTTCTGTGACGACTCCAATAATATCTTCGTGGTCACGAAATAGTTTTACATTTGCGTTTAGGTCTACTGCGCCTTTTTCAAAACGCTCAGACCATCCACCACCAATGTCAATTGTCTCATTGAAAGGAACAGCGATTCCAGAAACTTCACGCTTCTCAGAATCTGTTGCTCGTATTTCAAATGAGCGGGTAATCATATCTTTCATTTTCATTACTCCATTTTAGTCCACAGGTTGATTGTCATCAACGACATCAACTTGGACCTGGTCTTGTGGTGCTATTTCTGACATGCCTTCCATCTCACGGACTTCATTGACTGTCAAGAAATTATTAGATAAGCCAATTGCGTATGACTCATATCGTGTCTTGGTATTTGGACGAAGGAACTCAGTCAAATTAAATTCTGCGTATTGTCCTCTTGGAAGAAGGTCTGTAATTGCCTGTTGGATGCGTACAATATATTGCTGCAATCCATCCTGGAATAACTTTGCTCTGTCTTCGTTACCGTTGACATATGTCATGCCTTGTCCTTCAATTCCCATTCCAAGATACATTGTTGGAACACCAAACATCATTGCGATTTGGCGTGTAATGAACTTCTGGTTTTCTAGGAATTGTGCTTGCTCAGGATTAAGAGAAATAGAATCATACTTAAGACCTGATGAAAGGACTGCAATACTTCTTTCTTGCTGCGATGCAATGAATGCATCTTTATTTTGTTTTGCAACATCTGCAGAAAGAAATTCTGATGTGGTTAATGTACCTGTTGGTACTGCTGCAGTTCTAAACCAATTATCTGCATAGTTATGTAAATCAAGTGCTGAACGCAATACTGACTTGTGACGCTGTAATGGTCCTTCGCCAAGTAGTGATGTTGAACTTGGGCTGTGATAAAGTTTTAGATGTTTGATATCTGCTGACGAATATCTTTTTGACTTGTAAAGATAATAAATCTTTCCTGTCTCATCTGTTGAGACGCTTACATCTTGTGGGTGAAGGTTTGTAATGTTTACAATTCCTCTTGGACCCCTGCGGATATGCCAATAAGCATTTCCAAATATTGCCATGTGAATTAATGTTGTGCCAAGCCATTCTGCTTGTGAAATTTGGTTTTCAATGTCTGGAGTTTCTAACCAAAGTGGTGTTGGTAGTTGTGTGTTGCCTCTGTAAACATTTACAGGTATCTGCATGATTGCAGTTTCTAATACTGATGTTGCTCGTGATACAGGAACAAGACTTAGTGCAGTAGTGGGTGTTACTCCAACTGCTTCTCTTGCTGGTGCAGTGTTTGCTATTCCACGATTCTCAGTTTCAGGAACATAGGCTGGTTCTAATTCATAACCAAGTCTGCTCACTAGTCTGTCTCTAAATCCCATTGCGTTCTCCTCAATGAACCATCTGCTGTGGTTTTATTTGTGTCTCAACAAACCAGATGGCTAAAACTGTTGCTACTGCTGCATCAATATCAGTTCCGCTATCTTTTCTGGCAATTCTCCACGATTCACCACTATTTTTGCGTACTGCTCGTTGCATTTGTAGAGTAACTATCTCATCTCTTGGATGAATTAGTTGCTTCTTGATAATTCTACTATAAGTGTTGTTTGACGCACTAATTAAATCTTTATTGGATGTCATTTGTACCCTCAAACCTTTCTGCTTTAAGGCAGAGCCTAGGTCGTCCAATACATTTCCGTCCATGATAAACGGCTTGCCATATTTTGCAAGGTCTAAACAGACTTTAATCACACCATCAATATCAGTATTATTTAATGATGCCACCAATTCTGTGGCTATCTTTCCATCTTCCTGCATCTGGGCAGTCACGATAGATACATATTCCCAACCAGAGGTTCTCTCAATTGCAAACACTTCTGGGTTTGTAGGTCGTCCTTCAGGGCATTGAGACCAGGCTCCAACAGGGATCCAAGCGTTCATGGATGAGACAAACTGGTTTAATCTATACCGTCTGGCATCAGGCTCAGGCATTGTGGCTAATTCATTCTTTACAGACTCCCAGTTTAGGATTCCGCTTGCCAATTGTGGGTTTGCCATACGAACAGCCTCTTCATCATCTAGAGCACAGCCTTGAGGTGCTTCCCAACAGAAGAATCCAAATCTTTCCAAGTCTTCTTGTCCTTGGATGGCTGCCATTCCTCTTTCGTATAAATGTTTTAAGAGATTACTTGTGTCATCGCCAGCAGTTGTAATGCCAATCGTTAATCCATCTTCACGAGTAGCAGAACCAAGACTCATGGCTGTCCAGACATCTTCATTTGCCACATGCAACTCATCAAAGACAACTAGGGATGGGTGCAAACCTTGTGCTGTTGCTGCCTTTGCTGCAATAACTTTATATATACCTGTACCGTCTTTAGTCCATAGTCCTCTATGTTCCGTGGATTTACTAAAGAAATGTGCAAGCAATTCACTTGAATCTACCTGGTGTTTTAACCTGCGATAAACGATTTTAGCCTGATCTGCGGAGGCTGCCACAGAGATAACTTCAGGTGCAGGCTCGTGCAGGAGCATACCGTAAAGGGCAAATAAGGCACCTAGGAGGCTCTTTCCGTTCTTCCTAGGCATAGATATCACTACCTGTTTATACCTCAGCCTACCAGCCTTAGAAGGGTCGTGGAAGTCATCTGGGTAACGCTCTAGCACATGCTGGATTAACCACTTCTGCCAGTCTGTTAATACTAATATCTCATCATTCTTCTCAGGCAATCGCCATAAGGTTTGAGATATATTTATTACTTTATTGCCGTCAGTAGGAAACTCTGGCGAAAGTGGCAGGGTAAAGTAAGTAGGCTTCCAATCAACCATTAGCAATAGCAGCCAACATATCTGCTGGAGACATTTCTGTGGTTTTACGGTTATTGAGCAAACCAAGGTTTGACAATAATCCAATAAGGATAGGTGCTATTTGATGGCGTCTATCTGGGAATTGGTCCATGGTTTCTGCAAGCATAACTGCTTCTTTGGCTGCTCCCAAATCTACATCATCTAGCCATGTGGCTGCTAGGATGGATTTACGGACAGACTCCTCTAGACTGAAATCTAGGTTTAGTGGTTCATTTACTTTTGATACATCTCTAAGACCTCTAGGGCCTTGGGACATTCCTGTTCTCATGTTACTCCTTTTACTATTTTATATTTCTGGTTTCTATTATACTCTAACAGGGTTTTCAGCATGAAAAATAAAAAACCAAATATCTTTCAAACCTTCAAACCTTCATATCCGCATATCCGCCATATGCCAGGCATAGGGTTTGTTATGCCAATAGGGATTATGGGTATCCTTTTCTATTCCCGCTTTTTTGGCGGCTATTGACAAACCTTCATATCTGTGGTATGCGGATATGCTGCGTATCTGCGTATCAAGGTTTGAGATGGTTTGTCTCACTATTTGGACAGGCCTTAGAAAGGCCGCTCTTTTAAGAGTATCCAAACCCTCATACCCACATATGTCCAAACCTATGAGACTATGCATAGCGCTTATTCCAATAGTTCAATCGCTTCATTGTTTGATTACCTCTACCACTGTTACATTTCTTACAGCATGGTAGTAGATTGGATACTTCATTGCTACCGCCAAGGCTTACAGGTAGTATGTGA
>Ga0315906_10004666_pt1 | contig 17482 bp, 26 predicted proteins | sample LakEriMetagenome_4_FD_203526 | JGI IMG/M metagenome (GOLD analysis project Ga0315906, IMG submission 203526) | Freshwater fungal communities from buoy surface, Lake Erie, Ohio, United States - Buoy 2 MA122 | ecosystem: Environmental > Aquatic > Freshwater > Lake > Lake biofilm | place: USA... | reverse complement strand
TATTTTTTAACAAATACTTGTTATATAAAATATTTTTTCTTCTTCTGAAAAGCAAGATCTAGATAAGTATTTTGCATATGAAGTTTTAAGATCGTATTGCAAAGATATTTTAACATTTTTATATTCAGGATAGCTTAAGAGTTTTATTGTACTACATAAAACTTTCATTGTTTTTGCAATATTTAAATCTACATCTTTGTAAGTATTAAGTTTTTTTACAAAATCTTCAATATCACTTTCTAGATCTTGCTTTAATTGTTTTATCTTTTTATTAGCCTTATTAAGCTCATTAGCATGAGTTAACACTTTTTGTGTTAAATCAGCATCTTTTTCTTTTTTTGTTAGTTTTTCATTCATATCATTTACCTTTTGTTATTTAGTTAATTTATAGTTATACAGGCCAAACTACATTAATTTATGTATGTTAATAGCTTCAACCTTATATAAATAAAGATATATAAGCCCTGGCCAAACTACATTGATTTAGCCGATCCCAGATTTTACATAAACGTCTTTTATAATTACAGAACTTTCGCAATCTGATTCATAAATTTCATTATTATACCTATCAATAATTCTTTTACCCTCTTCTATGTCATCTACCACATAAACCTTGCAGTTATAGTCTTTTAACTGTGATATCATGTAAGATTGTAACTTTGTAGGTTTAGCCCCTAGTCTTTTAAACTCTATAAAGAATATAGATCTTTTGGCTATAAACATACGATCAGGTAGTCCTTTACTTGTCACAGAATTCATCTTAAATGATAAGATATTCTGTGATTTAGCGTATTTAATTACTTTAGCTTCAATCTCTTTTTCTAGCATTTATTGCTTTATTAAAAATAAAAAAATACCTGTCAATACTAGAACTTCCATACTAAAGTTAAAATATCTTTGAATTACAGTAGCTAGCAATAAAATAAGAATATACTCAAAAACGTTACGAATTATATTTAATGTAATAAATATTAGTTTCAGGATTAATTCACTCATATCATTTACCTTTAGTTAAATAATTAAATATTGTTTTCTTAATTTTTCTATATTTTCCTTGAATTCATTTTCTTCTTTTTTTATATAAAAATCTATCACAATTGCTAAAAAATCCTTGTTTTTAACTTTTTCGAACCTTCCAAGATCGTACTCATTATCAACATAAAAAGCATTGTTTTGAATTAAAAAATTTAAAAATTCAACATCCTCGTGTTTTATCATTTCTTTTAAAAAACCTTTACCAACTTTCATTCCAGCTTTTATTAAAACTTTTATACAATTTGCATTGTAAGGATATTTATTAAATAATTTATCAAAACTAGAATCATTAAAAGAATCATTAAAAGAATTAATAATAATTTCTGTTAATTCAGATATAAGTCGTTTTAATTCTTTATTTTCTTTTTGTTCTAAAACTTCTAATTCATTCATATCATTTACCTCTTAATCTTTTTTCATGTTCATTCTTTATCAAATCTTGTTGCTCTTGATCTTTATTCAAAATATCTTTGCCCGTTTGTGTCTTTTTTTTATATTGAAATGAATCTATAAGTCGATTTAGAGTTTCTTCGTCGTCTGTATTTACATACATCCATTCATTATTACCACTATATATCTCTAGCTTTACAAGCCTTTCTTTTGTCCATTGCAATAAGAGTTTAATAATTTCTAAATTTCCTATTTCGGCAGCTAGTATTAATGAAGTCTGAAACCTAAAGTCTTTGGTATGAAAAATTTCACCAAAGATTCCACTTAATCCGAAATAGTAATCATCAACCTCATCCGCTTTTTTAATAAGCTCTATTACTTCCTTAAGTCTTTCCATATCGCTAAAATATACGGCACAATGTAATGCAGTATGTTTAAACTTGGTGTCGCAATATGGACATGGATTTGAAGAATCATAACAAAATTGTTTTTCAGAGTTAAAATTTTTTCTAGCAACCCAAAAATCTTTGTTGCTATAAGTATTTAGATCTGTATCATCTATTTCAGGTGTTTTTTCCCGTATATCATCCCAATAATTAGATAAAAAACAATATAGCAAGAAGTGTGTAGGAAGAACAAATACCCAAAAAAAGGTACTTTTAAAATTAATATTTTCAACAAAGCCAATTTTTTTGACTATAAAACACAACATTGCTATTATAGTCGTACAGATTATTGATGTTATAAAGCTAAGAAAACACCAAGTTATAAACTTTAAAAATTTTTTCATAATTTACCTTTTGTTTACATCTATTGTATTTTTATAATCTTATTTCTAAGCGAGTTTGCAAGATAATCAATTTGATTATCTCTTCTAAACGTTAAAGGAGTTAATAGTTTAAATAATTTAATATAAATAGGATTGTTTTTATCTTTTAAACCATCACCATATAATGCAATCACATCCCCAAAAAGCTCTAAAATTTCATATATAGTACAGTAATCAATATCATATATAGTCCCAATTTTAGTTAAAATAATTGGTTCAATTAAATCAATTATTGTTGGAATTAGCGATATATCTTTTTTAATCATTTTTCTTAAAAACATAATGCTGGTATCTTTTATATCAAGATCTAAATTTTGCATTTGAAAAATAATTTTAATTTCACCTAATGGGTCGTCTATAGCAGAATATTTATTAAAATTAAATAAAAGTATATTCGCTACTTTGGCTACATCATTAGCTTTTACAGCTTCCATTAATTCATTCATATTATTCTCCTTTAGTTAGTTTTAGTTTTAGTTTTAGTTTATTTAGCTTTTCACTAACCAATGAATCCTTGGTTAGTGATTTAAACTCAAAAGTTTAGTATATATATTTTAGTTAGAAATCCATATCATCGGGTATTTCGAAATCATTACTTTCTGTATTTTCCTCATCTATAAAAGTATCAAAGTTAGGTGTTGTGTTTGGGAAAGCTTCTCCATGTTTCCAAAATTGTACACCTAGTAATTTAGCTGAAACACCTTTTTTAGGTTTGTCATAAGGTACAAGTTCTATGAAAGCATTGACATAATCTCCAGATTTAATTTTAAACTCATCAGTGATAAATACCTTTTCTTTTTTACCAGTAGATGAGTTTGTGTTTTGATAATTTTCTACAACCGAGGGTTTGTACTTACTTTTGGCAGTTACAAGAAAACTATTATCATAATCTTGAGACGAGTATTTATCTGATTCCTCCCTTAAATTATCAATATCTTTTAAACAAGATAAAAAACCCTTACCGTCAAATTTATCTTTTTTTATTAACGCCATTTGTTCATGCAGCTGCTTAATTACTTCATGCGATCTGGGTATAATAAAACCAGCTTGATATTTATTTTTATCATCACCTGTATTATCTGTATTATCTTTATTATCCCAAATCTTTTTTCTAAATAAAAATGGGTAGATTGTTCTTACGTTCTTTAATTGTATAATTTCTTTTTTCATAGTTTTTCCTTGTTTTTAATTTCTAAGTTTTAAGTTTTAAGTTTAATCATAGTACGAAGTATAAAAATACTCTGTAATATTCACCTTAGTTTGAGAATTCAAAATTTACTTCGTTTTCTTTAACTAAGATTGGTTTTTGCTCAATTTGTTGAACAAAATCTTTTATATCTCGATTAAGTGGTCTTAAAATCTTTTCGATTTCAATGACACCCAAAGGAGTTTTTTTATATAAATCTATACCAAGTTCTTTTTCAAGATTTGGTATTAAATCTTCTCTAATCTTTCTTACTGTCTTACCTTTAGCTAAAGTCCAACCAGCAAAACTACCAGAATCTTGAGCTTTACTATAGACATAGTCTTTTACAGAACTCAAGTAATCAATAATTAATTCAGAACTTGATAGTATTTCGTTAATTTGCTCTTCTTCAACTAAATTAATTGGTTGAGAATTTTTCACAAAACTTTGTAAATTATCAACTCTACCCTTTAAAGCTGGGCAAAGAGGTTTAGCTTTACAAAACTTACAAACAGATACTGAAGGACTAAAACCATTAGCATTCTGAGTCAAAGCAGCTTTATTTGTAAAAAACGGAATCCAGTAATCTTTTAACTGACTAATATCTAATACCGTGCTTTCGTAATGATTAATACGAGGTTGTACTATATGTAAATGAAGTTTTACAATTTCATTTGCCATAAGTTCTTTATAAGCTCCAATACCATATAATAAAAGCTGAGTATTATCTTGAACACTCACTTTAACTCCCTTGCCATATTTAAAGTCTATAACATGTAGCTCTTTATTTAAAGAATCATAGAGTATACAATCAGCTGTCCCAAAACCTAAATCATCAGACACACCGATCATGCCACCAAAAAATACTGTTTTCTCAAAAAACTTATCAAAGAAATCATGTGTTACAATGTTATCTATATAAGAGCTATAAGCTTTAGCGCAATCTATCATCTCACTTGATACGCCAAGCAAATCATTATCAGATATCGTAGACGTTACAAACTTATACGCTATGTCATGAGCGAAAGTACCCTCTTGAGAGAAGAAACTATCTTTGTTTGGTATTGTAGCTTCAAGCTCTAAAGACGCAGAGCAGTTAGTCCATTTGTGACTTCCTGAAGCTGAAAATTTTGCATGTTTCATAAAGCCTCCAATTTATTTTTAAAATCAACTAAATTATCACTATGTAAATCTGCAACCTTAGATACTCCAAACTCGGATAATAAATTAAAAATAAATAATTTATTATTTGCATCTTGTTCCACCTTCTTAACACATATAGCTCTTAATTTTTTAACACATATAGCTTTTGATTCTAAATCGTCATTCTTAACTTCAACTTTATCAACAGATTGTTTGACTTCTATTGTAGAGTTTTTTTGATCGCTAGAGCTAATGTAAGAGTCAAGATCTTCTTGAATTTTTGCATTCACAAAATCTTTCATTTCATAAAACAACTCTTGAGGGTTTCCATATTGCAAATCTTGAGGGCTTCCATATTGCAAATCTTGTTCGACATTAATTTCAATAACTACGCTTTCATAATTACCTAAATTCTTAGTAATTTTTTTAGAATATCCAATTTTCATAAACTATACACCTCTTTTTGGTTATTACTTGGCATATTAACTTGCATCTCTAAATCTTGTAATTGAGATTGTAATTGTAATATGTGTTCTGCCACTTGTCTAAATTCAGCCAAAAGTTCTATTTTATTCATATCATTACCCTTTAGTTTTAGTTTTAGTTTTATAAGTTAAATTACTTACATATATATAGTACAACAATTAATTGTAATTATCAATAAAAATCTTAATTAAAAAGGGATTTCGTCATCTAAATCTGTTGTAAAATCAGAACTTTCAAACTTACGAGTATTTTTTGCAAAAGTTTCTGGAATATATGGCATATCTAAAGTCTTTTTATCTTTAGAATCTAACATAACTAAAACTCCAGAATAATTTTGTAATATAATTTCTGTTGTATATTTTTCTACACCATTATTATCAACCCATTTTCTTGTTTGAAGAGATCCCTCAATATATAATTTGGAACCTTTTTTAACATAATCTTTTACTATATTTACTAAGTTTTCGTTAAAAATAGAAACTTTATGCCATTCGGTTTTTTCTTTCTTTTCTCCAGTAGTTTGATCCTTCCAAAATTCAGCTGTAGCAATGGTTAAGGATGCAATTTCCTTTCCTTTATTTGTACTCCTAATAACTGGCTCTTGGCCGACATTGCCTATTAAAATAACTTTATTTACACAAGGTGACATTGTTAACTACCTATTAATTAATTGAAAACTTATAAAAGTTTTTTTCCATCCATTCTTTACTAACAAAAATTGCAAAACAAAATGATGGATTATTATCTTTCGGAAGTTGTACATCGCTAGATATTTTATAAATTCCAAGCCTTTTGTAATTATCTTGCATGTAATCTAATATCGTTTTATTAGTCCAAGGACTAATATTTAGTTCTTGAATTGTATTAAATTTTTCATCTGACAAAAAAAACCTGATTTCATCATCTTTATAAGTTGTTTTACTTAGAATAAAAGCCAACACATACTCTAACTCATGTATTAAATCTAACGCGGATAGAGTACTCCAGCTCAATTCAGGTAAAGTATAATAGTTTATTTTAAAATCATAAGATTTTTTAAAACCTTCATCGAACCAATCATCTAATAATTGCTCATAGCCAAAGTAATTTTGATTTTCCATTTTAATAACATTTATATAAAGTTTCTATTAACAACAAAAAAAAGTAAGCAATATTAAATAATAAAAAACTATTCTTTAGATTTTTTAAAAATAATTGATCTTTTTTACTAAGTTTAATTTTTGGTATTATTTTCATTTTTAACATTTTTTTTATTTTTATTAATTAAAAAAACTACATCATAAATTTTCTTTAATTCTTTTTCATCTAAAGACATAATTTCTTCATCAAACCTCTTTTTCATTTTTTCAAGAGGAGTTATTTTTAAATTTTGGATTTCATCTTTTGAAATAATTTTAGTTTCATAAAATAAATTTTGCAATTCTGCTATTAAAGAATTAAAAAACAAATTTTTATCTTTAGATTTATCATTGCAAGAAAGATAACAAGCAGCAATAAAAAATCTTCCAGCGCTTATAACAGTATCTCCAGTTTCATATTTTCGTAGTTGAGCAACATTAACTCCAATTTTTAAAGCTATTTCTTCTGCACGTACTCCCAGAGCTCTTCTGTAACGAGTTAGATAAGTTCCAAGTACAGTTGTAAAACTATGCAAGATTTCTTTATTTTTTTTATTCGCTGATAGTTCTTTTTCAACTCTTTCTTCTAAAACCTTTCTATCTACATCATTCATAACATGAAAATAATCTTTAGATTTTCTACCTCTCGTTTCTTTTGACATAATGCTTATAATTTAAATAGTTATATAATATATATAATAAAAAACATATTTAGTCAATAATATATTAAAAATAAAAATAAAAAAAGAAAGTTTAAAATTTTGAAGAAAAAAACAAAATTAAAAATAAAAAAAGCATATTGTATTTGTCTAAAAAACAAGTTACAGTTTTTTTATAATCAAAAAAATGGGTGTTTATGGAAATATGTAAAAGAAATTTTTTTATCGGTTCAAAAGATGTTGTAGAAGTTTTTACAAAAAAATATTCAAGAAAATTTTGGGCGCAGACAGCTATAATACTTGACGAACTAATTTTCTCACTAAAAGAAAATAAATTAGATCTTTTTAAAGTAAAGATTGTATCAATGAAATTAGGCGTTTCAGAGCGTTTCGCAAGAAAAGGTATAAATGCTTTAGTCGATTTAAAAATTCTTAGTAAAGAAAGAACCAAAACTTTTACTTATGTAGTAAACACAGATGAACTTTTAAAAAAATTAAAATTCAAAAATTTAGAAGAACTTTTTATTTCAAGAACGCGTTATGTATCAAGTGCTATTTTTAACATTTTAAAAACAAAAAATGATTTAACTTCTATTAAGTGCGTTAAATTATATTGCCTGATGAAATATATGTCTCAATCAAATCCCAATTCTGAGTGCTTAATCACGCATGATTATATATGTAAAAATTTCATATGTTCATTAAATACAAGTAAAGCTTATTTACAAAAATTACAAGATTGTAAACTCATAAAGATTATTGAAAAAAAGCAATATTCTGTGATTAACGAAAAAGATATTAAATATGTGGATAAGTCGGCGGATAACTCGGTGGATAACTCATATTTACACTTTGCGCTTTTTGACGATAACTGTCAAAATGTGGAAAGTGCATATAGTAATAAAGAAGGAAAAAATATAGATAAAGGAATCTATGGTTTTTCTTACGAAAAAGGGAAAGAGAAGGAAAAAGAAACACCAGAACAGAAAATTTTTGGGGTACCCTCAGAAAAAACACCCCCCCCCACATTAAACGATCAAAAAGAACCAGATAATATAATTAACTATGTAGAATTAGCCAAAATGAGTACAGTTTTAGAAGGAAAAGACAGTGTCAATGTAGAATCTACCATTAACAACAAAAACACTTCTAAAAAAAGAGATAAGCAGAAAATACAGATTTCAAAAAGCGTTACTTCAGAACAAAAACTTCTCACAAGTAAAAAAACACAGTTAAAACCAGAATTAAAATCCTTTGAAGAGCTTATACCGTATGAATTAAATATTATTAAATACGAAGATTTTATATACAGATTAGAAAAGAGATGTGACTTTAAGTTTAGCTCTAACTTTATAAAAAAATTGGTCAGAAAACTATCTGAAAAATATAGTCACTACAAATTCAAAAATTTGAAGTCAGTAGAAAATTATTTTTGCAAAGCTATAGAGCATGAATTATTAGATACAAAGCTGACTAACAATATGAATTTTAGATATAATGCTGAAGTAAATCAGAATAGAAGATTTTAAAATGTAATGATTCAGGTAGTGAGTCGTATTAATATAAATTTTTAATATATAAAGTACTTTACAGTAACAATAATATAAAAGTTAACACAACTCACTACATGACATTATACAAAAACTTGATTTAAAAGTCAATCAGAAAACGTGTTTAAATACGCAATTAAATAGTTTTCTTTAATTTCTTTTAATGCATTAAATTTATATTCAAAAAGTTCAAAAATATTTTGATCTAAAAAGTTAAAATCTTCTTTTTGTAAAAAAATATCTTTAATTTCATTTGTATCTTTTTGCAAAAGTGCAATTTGTTTTTTGATGCAGTCTTTTAGATACAAAAGTGTAGACTCTTTTTCTTCTACGTCTTTTATGTCTTCACATAAAAAAATGCAGTGATCAAGTATCAAAAAGTTAACATATTTTAATATAAAGTCATCTTCTTTATGTACTTTTATATATCCGATATATTTTAAAACTGTGGAATTTTTTATCATAAAAATAACCTAATATTTATAACTTAACATTTTTGATTTTTTAGATAGCTTTTTACTAGCATAGAAATAGAATTTTTTAACGGTTCATTATCAACCACCTTTTTCAAAAGTTTAAAAATTTCTAGAGATTGTCTTTGCTCTTTGCAATCAATTTCATCAAAATCTTCAAGATCTCTAAAAAGAAATTTACAATCTACTTTAAAAAATTTTGCAATTTCTAATAGTCTTCCAATACAAATGCGATTAATTCCTTTTTCATATTTTTGTATTTGCTGATGTGAGACATCTAAATATGCAGCCAGTTCATCTCTTGAAAAACCGCTAGAAATTCGAAGATTCATGATGTTTGCTCCTATTTTTTTGTCTATATCTTGTAGTTCTTTTGTTGATCTTACCATTTTAATTTACCTTTATTGTTGATTTTTTTTGTTTTTTGTAGTATTATAATTTTGGATTCGTTCTATTTATTCTGATCCTAATTTAGTTTTATGTTATAGATAGCTTTGTAAAATCTCATATCTTTTACAGAGTTATCTATACAAAGCCTACTTTTTTATCTTTTAAAATTTTTATCTTTTATCAAAAGCTTGTAAATTTTCTTAGCTTGCTCTTCGACCATAGAAATATGTAAAGTCTGATAAAATAATTTGTTAATTTTTATTTCATATTTTTTACAATCTACGGAACATAAATTTGTTAAAAATTTATTAATAAAGTTTCTTTTTTCTAAATAATCGTTCATATGTCAAATTAATTAATTATTGTTTATCACCTATAAAGTAACAGAAAATCAAAATTAAAACTGTTAAACTTATTTTTTTCAAAGTTTTTGTAAATTGCAACTTTTTTTGCTTAGCTTCTTTTAAATCGTAAGTTTGTTCCATCAATATTTCACAGTTTTTCGCAGTTAAATATTGTTTGTCTAGTATAAATACTTTTGATAAGCAAAAGCTACATTGCTTTGTATTATCTACAACAAGTTTATCAAAAAGTTTGTTTTCTGGTTTTCTGTGTTCTGGTTCTATAATGCTTCTTAGTCTGTGATTTAAGATGGTCTGTTTTTGTAGCTCAAAAACTCTGAAGATGCATCTATCGCACAGAGGTTCACCCAAATCTTTCATAAATTCTTCGACTTTAAATTCTAAAAATTCTCTATCGATTTCTAAAGCTAACTTTTCTACTTCGATCTCTGCAAGTCTTTTCTGCTCTTTGCAATCTCTTTTGTCAGCTTTGCTAATTTTTATTTTCATATCATTCACCTTTGGTTAAAAGTGTTAAACTGTTTTGTATATCTTTTATAATGTAAAAAATATTTTCTGACTCATGATAATTTAAAGAATCTTTTAATTTTTTAATTACTAAACTTTTCAAGTTTTTATGTTTTAAACCAATTTCAGTTAAAAATTTTAGAGCATCACCGGTATTAATATTGATCGAATCTTTTATCAAAAAAAGATTTAAACTAACGCCTTTTTTTATAATGTTTTCGTTAATTTTATAAAGTTGCCAAAGAATTTCTTGTGCTTTATGTCGATCATAACAATATTTGGCTTTAAAATATGGTTTTATGTAACGAAGAACTCTTTTACATTCTTCTAAATCAGAAATTTTATTTTCTTTTAATAGTTTTACAAAGCGATCAATTTTTAAAAGCAAAATTCCTACATCTGCTTTATATCCTTGATATATTTTCATATTTTTTATTTGATTCTCAATTATATATAAACTGCTCATATCATTTACCTTTTTATTTAGTTTTAGTTAGTGTGTTCATCTTCTATAGATTGCATCAAAACATTTATACTAAACATAGAATCTCTTAATCTAACGTATTGTATGTCATCTGCGTCATACTCATCTTGTAAGTAAGTTTCTACTACTGTTAATAAATCTATAATATCTAAATTTTTATTCTTTAAAGCTGTCTCAATATTTTGTATAAGTTCTTTTTTCATATCATTTACCTTAGTTTTAGTTTTAAGAGCTCAACTGCTCATATATATAGAATACAACCAACCGTTGCTATTGTCAATAAGAATTTTACGTAAATAATAAAAATATACAGATAAAACAGCAAACATAAAACAGATGTTTAGCTTAAAAAGCACAAAATCAACCTCTCTTTAGATCTATATCAAAAAAAACCATAATATATGGTGGATAAACACAGGTGTATAGCTTTTTGATACAATATAGAGTAATATGAAGAATTTAATAATTTTGGTTAATGCAAAAATACGAAATCTGCATACTTTTAGTCACTATATGCGTCACAGGAGTTGCTTTTAATATAAAGATCACAGATCTTACGATCTTAAGACGCTTTAAAGTCAAAAAAGTAGATATAAACTTTAGATCTGCAAATATCTTTATAAAAATAAAGAAAATGTTAAAAAAAGTTGCTAAAACATTAACAAAGAGTTTAATATATATAAAAAAGAAATCTAAAAAATGATCAAATATATACAAAACGCTATAAAATTTATAAGAACAGATTCAACGCAAAGACGCTTAGATGCTTGGGTCAATCCGCTAACTGGCATCAATTGGAACTCTAGAGCTGGCTCAAGTCACTGGTCTGCTAAGCAATTTTACAACATTTCTAGACCTGAGCTCGATAGTATGTACAGTCAAGATGGCATCTGCAAGCGTATCATAGATATATACCCTGAGGAAGCTCTTAGAGCTTTCATAGATGCTGACATAAGAATCTTGGAAGAGCTAGATAGACTAAAGCTTAAGTCTAGGACTTTTGAAGCTTGTAGAGATGCTAGGCTTTTTGGAGGTTCTATAGTTGTAGCTTTTGTAGACGATGGAAGAGATCTACAAGATGAACTAGACTACGCAAACATAGATAAGTTAATACATCTTAAGGTCTATGATAGATACCAAGTAAGCTGGTTTCCAACAGATTTAGTCACAGACCCATTAGATGAAGACTTTGGCATGCCTGAATTTTACACGATCCAAAACAACAACTTTGTAAGTTCTGATTCTGTGCAGTTTAGAGTACACAAATCAAGGATCTTTAGATTTGCAGGGGATACTACAACTGAGTTTTCTAAGAAAAACAACCAAGGCTGGGACAATTCATGTTTAATCAGCTTGTATCAGAGCGTAAGAAGCTTTGGTGAAAGTGCCGGGGTGTCAGCTGAGATAATACAAGGCTACTTAGAGACTGTGATAACTATTCCAGAGCTGAGCAGTTACGGTCGTAATGACGAGACAAAAAAACAATTAGAAGAGAGAATTGAATTTGTGAACAGAACTAAAGGAGCTTTCAAGACTATATACTTATCCGAAGGTGAGACTTACCAAAAACACCCTACAAACATACATGGATTGCCTGAGCTTTGGGATCGTTTCGGAGAGCAAATATCGGCTTCATGTAGTATCCCAGTATCTGTGCTATTTGGACGTTCACCAGCTGGTCTTAATGCTACGGGCAAGGCTGAACTGGACTTAATGAATAATAAGATCGAAGAATATAGAAACAATAATATTAAGCCCTTTTTCATGTGGATCTTTAAGATCTTAGAAGCTCAAAGGGGCTTTGTAGCTGAAGCCGGTAGTGACTTAGATTTCCACTGGGAATTCCACCCTCTAATAACACTTGATGAGAAAAAAGAAGCTGAGACTCGTAGACTTAACGCTGAAGTTGATAGAATTTACATAGAGCTCGGGATTCTTGATGCTGAAACTGTCAGAAATGGCAGATATCATGCAGATATGACTTTTAACAATAACTTGATGCTAAGTAAAGAAGATTTAAGCCAGCTCAATCAAAGGATGAAACAACAAAACCTCGAAGATGAGCAACTAAACGACAGAGACATGGAGCTTCTGAAAGACTTAGAGCAAGAGAAGCTAGACAGAGAGAAGAAGATGAACAAAGATTCTAAGGACGATGAAATCATGGACATTAGAAAAGAGTTTGACAAACATTTTCTAAATGAGCTTACAAAGACACTAAAAAACGAAGAAGATAAGAATCATGAGTGATATATCTAATCAAGCCGTACAATGGGCAATACTAAGGCAAGTTGATAATATCTTAGGTAACGTTACGATCAAAGACGCTATAATATCTGTAACTAGAGTAGATGATAAGCTGATCTTTACAAATCAGGCTAAAGAAACATATAGCTTTGATCTGCAGAACTTAGACATAGAGACTATTACATCTGAGGTAATCAAGGAGTGTAAGGACTATAGCGCTGAGCAAGTCAAGCAACTTAGAGAGTTACTAACAGAGTCTTTAGGACTAACGAGTAAAGATTTGTTAAGCAATATGAGTTCTATTGAGCAAAGTTTGCTAAAAAGGCTAAGCTCTCTAGACGGTTCTAAGGATTCTTTGAACAAAGACATAGCGTCAATCAAAAAGTCTTTTGAGCAATATTACAATAAATCACAGATCAATAACTTAATCGCAGATACTAAGAACTCATTAACTAAAGCTGATGAGAACCTAAGGCAAGAAATCGTAGATCTAAAGAAAACTGATGCAGAGATGCTACAAAGTGTCAAAGATATCACGAACTTATTTGATTCTGATGAGTTCTCGTTTGTTCAAGATGCTTATGTAAAAAACAATACTTTGTTTGTTAAGAAAAACGGAGAGACTAAGCAAAGGGGTTCTTTTAAAGGCTCAAGTAGTGGTGGTGGAGGTTCTGAGTTATATACAAATCCAAATCCAACTCCAGTATTACTTGGTGGCATACCAGCTGGCAGTACGTTCTTAAACGTTCCACAAAACATGATGTGGTCAATGCTACTTTACGGCACTAAGTTACCAGTTTTTAATTCTTTTGTGATAACTGGGTTAAAATCTGTTTACGAAGTCGGAGAGAAAATAGTAGCTGGTAGCTATAATGCACTATGGACTATGTCAGATCCACAGATGCTACAAGATAAATCTATAGAGATAGATTACACTAATGATTCTTTAGTTTTAGCTTCTGGTCTAGATAACACAGGGTCTCAAGAAGTTAGTTTACCTGAGATCACGTTTAGTTACGTTGAGTCTGCGATCTTTAAGATCAAAGCAATTAGCACGAGTTTACAAAACGTTAACAAACTATTAATAATTAACTATATGTATAAGATCTATTATGGCGAAAGCCCACTTGATATATTAACTACTCAAGCTCTTAAGGGTCTAAGGGCTTCAAAGCTTGATGAGAATGTAGATGGCATGTATCTAACAGAAGCTGGAAACTATAAATACATATGTTATCCAAAAATCTTAGGACTTAGAGATGACTTTATAGATGAGTCTACAGATTTAGAAATTGTTATGGCAGAACCACAGCTTTTGAAAATAACAAATGATTTTGGGCTTGAAATAGATTACTATTGCTACAGAACCTTTAATAAATTAGGGTCTTCTCTTAATATAATTGTAAGATAATATGTCTAAAATCCCAGGATCTCTACCTATCACAGGCTTTATAGGTACTACGTTTGCAGCGGATACCTACCCTACTCACATAGATGAGTTGGGCAAGGGTGGCTATAGGTCTGTAGCTAACATACAAGCTAGAGATGCTATCTCGGTGGAGAGAAGATCTATAGGTATGATGTGCTATGTAGTGTCAGAAACTAAAGCTTATCAGCTTATTGGGGGGCTTGGTAATGAATTTTGGAAAGAGTTTGAAGCGATACCACCTTTAGGAGTCTTTGATGTTGCAGGAGTAACTTATCCTGAGATTTTTGTAGGTACTGCTAGCGGAAAGCCTGAGGCTTCACAAGCTTTTGGTTATGCTTTAATAGATCTAGCTTTTTTGAATGCTAGGTTTTTGACTGGGAACTTTATAATGGGAGATGCTCCAGTTCAAGCTACATATCCTGGGGCTCAATTTATAGCTAATTTGACAGATGGTTTGCTAGCTAAAACAGGTTCGGCTCTTCGAAGTGCTGAGTCTGGTGTTGATTTTGTTGATATACAAGCACAACTTTGTTATGAATCGGCTATACCAGTCTGGCTTGCTAACGAGAACAAAACCCTTACAAGCTCTAGACTTAGAATAATCGATGGAAACTTTGATGATGGCGATGATCTACAGGGTGTAAGAAACTTAACTGCTAAAGGAGGACTGATAGCTAGATCCGCTATAACTTCTAACGATTCAGTATTTGGTCTAAATAACCTTGGTACTAGAGAAGTAAAGATCTATGACAGGATAGATCAGGGAGCTGGAAGGTTAACAAGGTCTGTAAACTTCATATCAGCTTATAACTTAGCAGGAAACGTTAATTTTTATTTACCAGAGACCCCAAGTTCTTTGGGTAAAGTCTTAGCAGATGTTGGAGAGACTATATATGATGGCAGGACCTTTAGAAAGCTAGACTTTGTAGACGTTGCAAGCAATGCGGCTAAGTACATTATACAACAACCTAATGCAAATCTACCTAATGCTCAAGCTTTAAGTACTTTGGGCTTGGGACTTATAAAGAATACAGTTAATGGAGTACTGGCTCAAGCTATTGCTGGTACTGATTACGTAACGCCTTTAGCTCTTGAAGAAGAGACTAGTGCAAGAATCGAAGGAGATAGCGTCCTAGAGGGTAGTATAGCTACAGTTGCTGCAGAGACTCAAGCTCAAATAACGGCTATAACAGGCTATGGGTCTTTAGCTCTTTTGACAGAGTTTTTAGTAGATATAGGCTGGTCAACTGGGTATTCTGAGTATTTGTGGAGTAAATATAGACCTCTTAGGACTTATAATACTTATGCTGACACGGATAAGTACGATAGAGACGGAGGGAATATTTGGTACGATGCTAAACATCTTGGAAGTGCTGGTGCTTTTAAGCCTGGATTACGCATAACTTCTTGGGATTCATCAGTGGTTTTTGACAACGATTTGTTCCCAGTTTCTATGGGTCTTTTTGGCTATAGAAAGCAACTAGGTGTCACAAGTGTTCAAGATGGGATAGTATGGCAAAGCTATTTTGAGAATAATAGCTCTAGTCCGCATTATAGATTTCCAAAGAACTTTGGTATGTATCATGTTGGGCATGATGAAGGCTCTATAGGTTGGAATCGTCAAGAAAGACTACTTATGGAGTATAGATACTATGATGATAAGTTCTATTTTGAGAAAAAAACAGAGTTCAAAGAGATCGTTAAGTTTTCAGCAAGTGCTACTGGGATGTCTATAGGAAACACGGCACAAAGACCTAGATTAGTTGATTTATATGCAGGTTTAACTAGGATTAACACTGATATTATAGCGCCTACTCCAGACCCTAGCGAGTTTGTAGATGTCTTGGGTACTCCAAACCAAATAAACGTTGTACAAGATATTCATAATTTTACAGTTTCTTTAGCGGATAATGTTAAATTGCCTGGTAATAGTTACACCAAGATAGCAGTAGGTAATGACTTACAAAAGCCTGATTTTAATAACACAGAACCTGGTATGATAAGGTATAATTCACAATTAACAACAATTTAATTAAAAACTTGAGAATATAGTATATATATATTATAATTTAATTAACAAATAATAAGTAAAATAAAATAATATGGGAAAACTAAAAAATCCTTCTGGTAAAGTAGAGTATGCAGACAATCTTAAAGATTGGTACCCATTAGCCACTGAAAACTTTGTTATAAACCAACTTAAGTATGTTGCACCTTGTAACGTTGCTACGACTGCTAACTTGACATCTAACTATATTAACGGATCTAGCGGTGCTGGAGCAACTTTGACTAATGCTGGAACTCAAGCTGTTTTGAATATAGATGGTTTAGCTTTAGCTATAGGAAGTAGGGTGTTAGTAAAAAGCCAGACTACAAACACACAAAATGGTGTATACGTAGTTACTGATGCAGGATCTGCTAGTACTAATTGGGTTTTAACTAGGGTTACTGAGTTAGATAATTACACTCAATTCGAAAGAGGTATGATTGTAAATGTTTTTGCTGGTACTTTAAACGCTAGTAAGATATTTATGTTAACTAGTGCTGTAACTGTTAATATTGGTTCTGCAGCTGTTGTGTTTTCAGATCTTTCCTCTTCAGGGATTACAGGTATACAAGGAGCCACAAATCAGATAAACGTTTCTATTGCATCTGGAGTTGCTACATTATCTATAGCTGACAATGTAGTTTTAGGAGGTACGGCTGGTATTACAATAGCTGGAGGACCTTCAAATCTAAGACCGACAGGAACTAACTTAAGACCATTTACTATAAGAATCAACACGGAATTGTAATTATGGCGGCTATAGAATTTTGGTTACCTTTATATCCACCTTTAGTAGCACCTTCTCCTGAAAATCCTGATGGGGTAGACGACCCTAGAAATTGGATTATAGTAAAAGGTTTAGGCGGGTTACAGTTAACTGGGGCAGTTATGGGTACTTTAGTCGATGGAGTTGTAGATACAACTTTAACTCCGATAAATACATCTCAAATAACAAACTTTTCAACATCTGTAACGACACAAGCTAAAACAATAAGTTTAGATCAGTTTGCTATAGCGCAGGCTAATATAAATCTAAATAACAAAAAGATAATAAACTTACCTGCTCCAGATATTAATATTAACACTGACATTGCAACAGTAGGTTTTGTTAAGCAATTTGCACCTTCTCAAGATATAAGTTTAATTG
>Ga0315906_10004662_pt1 | contig 17487 bp, 14 predicted proteins | sample LakEriMetagenome_4_FD_203526 | JGI IMG/M metagenome (GOLD analysis project Ga0315906, IMG submission 203526) | Freshwater fungal communities from buoy surface, Lake Erie, Ohio, United States - Buoy 2 MA122 | ecosystem: Environmental > Aquatic > Freshwater > Lake > Lake biofilm | place: USA... | reverse complement strand
AGGCACCCTCGCCGTGATCGTCGGATGGGCCGCCTCCCTGACGCTGGTGTCGGCTGTGATCGTGACCATGGTCGTCGCCTTCGCACTGACCCTCGTGAGCATCTTCCGGGGATCGGTGTCCGCGGCTACCTCGGCACTCCTCCTTCTCTACGTCCTCGCCGTGTGCGTCGGTGGTCCGGTGGACAGCCTCCCGGCCAGCCTGAGCGGCTGGTGGACAGCCGTGGTCGTCAGCATGGCCACCGCCATCCTGCTTCTCCCCCGCACGACGACGCCGAGCCTGCGCCCGCTCATGGCCCGAGCATTCGCGGCCGGCGCGGACGCCGCTGAAGCCGCGTGGGTCGGGAATCGCGACGATGCTGCGCTGCAGCAGCACATTCGCGACCTCGACACCGCGGTCGATGCGCTGGCCACGCAGCTGGCCAACCAGCCCTTCCGCACCCAGGGCCTGACCGAACGCGACGGCACTCTCAGCATCCTGTCGAACCAGCTCTCCAGCGTGCGCCTGCTCGTCGACCAGATGAGCAGCACCGTTCCGGCCACCACGCCGATCCCCTTTCCGGCGAGGGCGGCGCTCGCCGGCGCCATCGTCACCGCACTGCGATCGCTGTCGGCGGCGATGACGGATCCCACGCTGATCATCAGCGCGGAAGCCGTCGATCAGGCCCGGGCGTCGATGAGCGACGGCATCGACACCTGGGTCGCGAAGGTCACGCAGCAGGGCATGCCACCGGACGATGTCTCACGCGAGGTCGCCTCCCATCACCAGATGAGGATCGTCGCCCTGCTCACCGAGCAGATGGTCGAGATGGCACGCGTCGCGAACGGCGGGCAGGTGGAGGAGCTCACCGCGCGGCCGCCTGTCCCCCAACGGTCAGCACGGAGACTGCTGGCGGCCCAGTGGAACATCCAGAGCCCGTGGATGCGCAATGCGATCCGCAGCGCGGTGGGACTCGGCCTCGGTGTGCTGGTGATGAATCTGACGGGAGTCGATCGCGGCTTCTGGGTCCTTCTCGCCGTCATCTCCGTCCTGCGCTTCGATGCGGTGGGGACGCGCCGATTCGCCCTCTTGGCGATCGTCGGCACGGTGGTGGGAGTGGTGGCCGGTCTTGGCCTCATCGCGCTGGTCGGCGCGCATCCGATCGGCCTGTGGATCCTGCTGCCGCTGCTCACCTTCACCGCCGCCTGGGCCGGCTCGGCCTTGAACTTTCCCTCCGGCCAGGCGGCCTTCACCGCGATGGTGCTCGTCGCGCTCGGCATCCTGAGCTGGCCGCCCGATCCGACCATGGGGCTCGTGCGCATCCAGGACATCGCCCTCGGAGCCGCCGTCGCCTTGGTCGTAGGGCTGCTGCTGTGGCCGCGCGGTGCGGCCGCCTACCTGCGCACGCGACTGGCCGCATCCCTGCGGGCCTCGAGCGCGCACCTGGATCGCGCCCTCGCGTCCCTCACCGACCCCACGCAGCAGGGCGGCCTTGACACTCTTCGGTCGGCAGCCGTTGCTGAGATCTATCGCACCGGCGAGACCTTCGACGTCGCGTCCACGCAGCGTGCGGCCGGTCACCAGGTGCACGAGTGGATTCCGGCGCTCAACCTCGCGGTGCTGCTCGAGACCGTGGCCCGGCTGGTGGGCGACTTCGCCCGGAACTACCCCGTCGATGACGAGCACGCGTCACTGCGTGAGCCGCTCGAGGCTGCTCGCGCACGAAACTCGCAGATGTGGTCAGCACTCGCGGAGCGGATCGACCCAGCGGGGAGCAGAGCGAGTTCGCTCCCACAGCCCCATGATCTGGCGCTTCCGACGCTCGCCCCGATTCCGAATGTGCAGGCTGCCCGGCAATTGGTCATCTCCGTCTGGGTCGTGGACTGGATCGAGCACCTCATTGCCGTAGTGCCCGACGTCATGCCCACGCCGGAGCATTCCCCCGGGACTCTCACTCACTCAACGTCCTGACTGTCAGTCCGGCGCAGCAGACTGGAATCCCATACGACATCTCGGGGGTGCTCATGCTCGACTGGATTCTCAACCCGTTCGGGGTCAGCCTCGGCGCCTACGTGGTGCTGTGGATCGGCCTGCTGGTATGCCTCGTCATCGGGGTGATCGCCGGCATCGTGTCGCTCATCCGGGACCGGAACAGGCGCTGACCCCATGACCACGACGGGTGGGTAGACTCCCGGCACCGGGGTTCGCCCCCCGTGCGGGTGTAGTTCAATGGCAGAACATCAGCTTCCCAAGCTGACAGTGCGAGTTCGATTCTCGTCACCCGCTCGCGCAAGAAGCCTCGTGGATAAAGGGGAGGGGCCCGGGACAGGGGTTAACTAAGTCCTGAACCATGGCACCCGAGGGAGTTCCGAACAGCGTCCCCGAGCACACGCCGTCCCCGCGGATAGCATTCGCGCGGCCCTGCCGGGCAGTGGCACTAGAGCCAGGCTGGCAACTCGGGACCGAGCGGGCCTCGCCCCGATAGGTAGGCCGCGATCTGCGAGGGCGTACCGGCGACCACGACGGCATCGTCCTCGCTCCCGATCACCCAGCGATGTTCCGGCGCCTCAAGCACGACTGCCGGGTGCCCATCCATCGACGATCGGCGCTGGACGATGTCGTCGGTGAGAGCGACGACGAAGTCCTCAGGCATCCTGTCGAAGCCCACACCGCCGTCGAGGTCGACGGCATGGATCATCACCTCACGTGCGCGCAGCCACGGAATCTCCGAGGCTGGAAGCGTCCGACCCTGGATCGTGCGCACCTCGGCCGTCCAGCCGGCGTCGGACAGGCCCTCGAACGCAAGGGCAAGATCAGCGCTCGACTGCTTGAACTGGTCTCGCTGCTCAGGAGCCGGAAGGGCCGCACCGGCTTCGATGTCGGCGATTCGCTGCTCCGCGGAGGAATACATCGGTGTCTCGACGCCGGTCCGCGCCCACGTGACGAGATTGATGAGCCCACGAGCATTGCCCGTCACGTGCGCGACGACATGCGCCCGAGTCCAGCCTGGCAAGGTGCTCGACTCGTTCATGTACGCCTCATCCACAGCCCCCATCGCTTCACTGAACAGGTCGGTTCCGACTGCGACCCATGCAAGTGAATCCGCGAGCGACCGTGCCATCACACGGCCTCGGCGACGGCCCGGTTGCGCGCGATCCCGAGACCAGAGATGTCAGTGGTAAGCACATCACCCGGGGCGAGATAGCGCGGTGGCTTGCGCGCGTGGCCGACACCACCAGGCGTGCCAGAGGCGATGACGTCTCCGGGGCGCAGGGTGAGGATCGTCGAGATGTACTCGACCAGGGCCACCGAATCGAACACGAGGTCACCGGTGTTCGCCGACTGCACCACCTCGTCATTCACGCGACAGCTCAAGTCGAGCGCCGGACGAACACCCCCGGGCAATTCATCAGGGGTGACGAGGTAGGGACCGAGGGGCGTCGTCGCCTCCCAGGTCTTGCCCTGGTCCCACATCATCGTGCGGTACTGCCAGTCGCGCATCGTCACATCGTTGAGCACAGCAAAGCCGGCGATCGCTGCCTCAGCCGAGCCCCCCCGGGCACGGCGGACAGTCGTGCCGATGACGACCGCGAGCTCAGCCTCCCAGTCGACCGCATCGGACTCCGGTGCCAGCAGGATGTCGTCTGCCGGTCCGATAAGGGCCTCGGGGTATTTCGCGAACAGGGTCGGGAACTCTGGGATCTCGCGACCCATCTCGAGGATGTGATGGCGGTAGTTCAGTCCGACGCACACGATCTTGCCCGGATTGAGAACGAGGGGCGCGAAATCAGCTCCCGCAGCATCATGTGCGGTTCCTGAAGCGGATTCCGCTCGCTGCTGCCAGTCCGGCATGGCAAGCAGCGCGCCCACGTCGGGGCAGCCGATCTCAATGAGCCTGTCGCCATCGACCCGCACGGCCTGGGTGCCGGAGGAGGTGCGCAGAGTTGCGAGCTTCATGTCAGCCCTTCTGGGAGCGGGAGAGGTTGAGTGCATCGAAAATCGGGGTGTCGGAGAACCGGAAGAGGTCGAGGGCGCCGGAGTCCGAATCGCTCGCACTGGCCTCGGATGTCGCGGACCAGTTGGTCCAGGACGGTACGACGAACATGTCGCCACGTGACACCGACCAGGTCTGGTCACCGACCGTCACGCGACCACCACCATCGAATACCTGGACCACGCTCGAGCCAACCTCGCGCACGGGCGCGGTCTCGCTGCCCTTGGCGATGCGATGCATCTCTGCGCGGATCGTAGGCAGCACGTCGGCCCCGGTCGCCGGGTTCGTGAAGCGCACGACCGCATGGCCCGGCTCAACGACGCCCGGGTATCCCTCACGTTCAAGCTCCAATTGATCGCGAAGGGCGGCGTCGGTGTGGACCCAGCGATAGGCGAGGAGCGGCGATCCGGTCCCGGCCTTTACGCCAATCGGGGTGAGTCCCGGATGCCCCCAGAGCCGCTCCGCGCGCGAGCGCTCGGGCGTGACTCGTTCAGCGTCGGAGATCTCCGGGCGCCCGAACTCAAAGAACTGTGACTCAGTGAGGTACTGGAAGGGGATGTCCAGACCGTCTATCCAGGCCATCGGTCTGGATGTGGCGTTGTGGTGCGCGTGCCAGTTCCAGCCAGCCTGTGGCAGGAAGTCGCCTCGCCGCATCGGCACCGGATCGCGCTCGACGACAGTCCAGACACCCTCGCCCTCGACGACGAATCGGAATGCGTGCTGTGTGTGCCGGTGCTCGGGTGCATCCTCACCCGGCATGAGGTACTGGATAGCGGCCCACAGGGTGGGCGTAGCGAAGGGACGCCCACCAAGAGCCGGATTAGCCAGAGCGATCGCTCGACGCTCGCCGCCGCGGCCAACCGGGACAAGTGTCCCAGCCTGGTCGGCGAGGGCGACGAGGTTGCTCCAGCGCCACACATGCGGACGTGCCGCGCTACGCGGCTGGGCGGGCATGAGCCCACCGATCTCCGTCCAGAGCGGTATGAGGTACTCGGCCTCGAATCCGGAATAGAGACGGGCCAGGGCATCGGACGGCGTCGGCTGCTCCGGGGAGTCCACCATCGGGATCGGGAAGGTCTGGGCCATAGTCACGGGTCCTCCGTTCCGGGCATGCGGGTCTTGCGACCAGCCCCCTCACCCTGCCAGACTTTCCATCTGACAGAACAGGAGTTTCTGCTGTGAAGAATCCTCCGGCGTACGCCATCACGAGCGTCGACAACGCCTTGCGCCTGGTGACCGTCCTCCAACTCGAGGGCACACTCACCGTGACCGAAGCAGCCGAACGCCTCGGTGTCGCCCGCTCCACGGCGCATCGCCTGCTGGGCATGCTCTGCTACCGCGACTTCGCCACCCAGGGCGCCGATCGCGCCTACCACCCCGGACCGGTACTGGCTCCCTCGCGCCACGACACCGAATCCTCTGCGAGGCTACGTGCACTTTCCCTACCCCATCTTGCCGCGCTCACCGAGGCTGTCGGGGAGACGTCAAACGTCACCGTCCTGTCCGGCCCGCTCATCCGGTTCCTTGCCTCCGTCGAGTGCGGGCACGCGCTGCGCGTCGGTTCCCGCGAAGGAATGGCCTTTCCCGCGCACCTGACGTCAGCCGGGCTCGTCATGCTGGCCGAGCTCTCCCGCGAGGATCTCGACGCGTACTACCAGCAAGCAACGGACTCAGATGCCGCCAAGGACCTCCCACAGCGCGCCGCCCTGCGTCAGCAACTGTCGGCCGTGCGATCCAGCGGCTTCGCTATCAACAACGGGAGGACGGAGGACGGAATCGTCGCCATCGGCATGGCGGTGGTCGACCCGCATGGCGGCCTCGCAGGTATCTCTCTCGCGCTGCCGTCTGTGCGGTTCTCACGCGAGGCCGTGCCCGAGTTCGTACGCGAGATGCACCGATGCAAGGCCGCGATCGAGGAAGGACTCCGGGTCACCTGAAGACGGCCGTGACCTTCTCGCTCGGGTTCGCTTATGCGCTTGCCGCTCGACCGGCCCGCGACTCGTCTACTCGGGTACCGACGACGGGCTGAGGACGGTCTTCAAGGATGGCAGCGGACCAGCGGCCAGCGTGGTGAAGAGGTCGGGGCCAGCCTCGAGTGGGACGACGTCGACCTTGACCTGCGGCGGCAATCCCGGATCGGAAAGATAAGCGCGGGCGTCGTCAAAGTCCTCCGACGTGTAGGCGAAAGCACCGCGCAGGACCACCTCACGCACGATCGACGCCATGAAGCCGAACTCGCTGATGGGCTGCGCCAGTCCCACGAGTGCCACGGTGCCACCTCGGCGGACGAGCTCGACCGCGGTGCGCCGCGTCGACTCCAGGCCGACCCCCTCGATGACCGCGTCGAAGCTTCTGCCGTCGAGTTCCTCCGCGCCTGCGACGGCGGTTGCACCGAGTGTGGCCGCGAGAGACCGCCTGCCCGGATCCGGCTCGATGACAGTGAGCGAAGGAAGACCAGAAGCCTGGGCGGCCAGCAGGGCGAAGATCCCGATGGAGCCCGCCCCGATCAGGAGCAGGTCCTCCGGCTGCCCGTCGCTCGTGGCCACCCGGACGTCATGGAAGGCATGGGCAAACGGCTCGACCAAGCAGCTCAACGCCTGCGGGACGCCAATCGGCGACGGCAGCACATTGGATGCACGGATGGCGACGAACTCCGCGAACCCGCCGTGCCGGTGGACGCCGACCAGGTGTGCATGGTCACACTGCTGTGGCCTCCCTGTGACACATGCACGGCAGTGACCGCATGTCTCCAGTGGGTTCACGCACACGGCGGTGCCAAGGAGGTTGTCGTGTGCCGCGGAAGCAACGCCCACGACGGTGCCTGAGATTTCGTGCCCCATGATTTGGCCGGGGAAGCGATTCCCCATCTTGCCCGTGAAACCGGCCAGGTCCGAGCCGCATATCGACGCCGCATCGACCTTGACGAGTACGTCTTCGGGGCGAAGTTCCGGCAGCGGGACCTCGGCCATCGCCATGGAGCTGGGGCCCTGCCAGATGAGAGCCCGCATGGATTCGCTCATTCGGCCGCTCCTGGGGATGCAATCGCGCTGAGGATGGATGGAGTATCGCTTATCAAGTTACGTGTGTAGCCATGGCGCGGATGCTGGAGGGTGTCGGCGGCTGCACCCTCCTCGACCACATGACCCGCACGGAGCACGATTACCCGGTCGGCGATCGTGCGCACCAGAGCGAGATTGTGCGTAACGAAGAGCAGCGCGAGTCCCTGATCGCGCTGGAGCCCCTCGAGCAAATCGATAACCGCTGCCTGCACCGAGACATCGAGCGCCGACGTAATCTCATCGCAGATCAGGACATCAGGCTCGCAGACGAGGGCACGGGCGATACCCACCCGCTGCCGCTCGCCGCCGGACAGTTGATCGGGGAACCGCGGGGCGAAGGTCGGGTCTAGGTCCACCCGACTGAGGGCCTCGAAGACCTGCGCGCGCCGCTCGGTGACGGAGGCCTTCGACGCACCCAGTAGGGGAGCCTCGATGGATTCGAAAACGGTCCGCCTCGGATTGAGGGATGACCGGGGGCTCTGGAAGACGTACTGCAGGGCATGTCGCTGCTGCAGTGTTCGCCCATGGATGCTCAGTGAGAGGTCGTCTCCATTGAGGCGCAGCCGCCCGGTTACCTGGGTGGACAGGCCGATGAGCGATCGGGAGAGCGTCGTCTTCCCGGATCCGCTCTCACCCACCAGTGCCAGGCACTCACCGCGGTTAATGCTGAGGGACACATTGTGCACCACCACGCGACCGTGGTAGCTGGCCCTGATCTCCTCGGCTTCAAGTATCGGCGACCCGGTCGGCAGGGCCGGCTCGGGGCGCACGGTGAGTGGGCTGCGCTCGGCAGTGACGTCGGTCGCGAACCAGCATGCGGCCTCGTGTCCCGGCCCGACAGACACGTGCGGGGGAAGCTCCTCCCGACATCTATCTGCTACCTCAGGGCATCGATCAGCGAAGGCGCAACCGGACGGGCGCTTGCCGACGCGCGGGGCCATTCCGGGGATGGGTTGCAGCTCAAGTCGCGCCCGCACGTCGGGAGTTGTGGCCATGAGCGCACGCGAGTATGGGTGCGCCGACCGGTGGAACACGGTCCGCACGGGCCCTTGCTCCACAATGCGACCCGCGTACATGACGACCAGGCGGTCAGCGAGCTCCTCGACGACGGCGAGGTCATGGGTGACGTAGAGCATGGCGACGCCGTGCTCGCGGGCGAGCCGACGCACGGAGGCGAGGATGCGTGCCTGAGTCGTGACGTCCAGGCCTGTCGTCGGCTCATCAAGGACGACGCATGCGGGCTTGCACGCGAATGCCATGGCGATGCACACACGCTGCCGCTGGCCGCCTGACAGCTCATGCGGATACCGGTCGAGCAGACCGTCGATGTCGTCCAGCCCGGCATCCCTCAGCAACTCCCCCAGCCGCTCGTCCCAATTGATGCCGGACTTCGGCTCGTGGGCCTCGACGGCCTCGCGCAGGTGCCGGCCGATCGTCATGCACGGGTCGAGCGCAGCGGCCGGATCCTGGGGGACGTAGGAGATCACCCGTCCTCGTGCGGAGCGCAGTTCCCCCCTGGACAGGTCCAGAATATCGATGCCGTCGATGACAACGCTGCCCTCGGCGATCTCGGCACCCTTGCGCGTGTGGCCGAGCATGGCGGTCGCGACCGTCGTCTTGCCCGATCCGGACTCCCCGACGAGGCCCACGATCTCGCCCGCGCCGATATTGAATGACACATCGGTGACGACGTCAGCCTCTGAACGGCTGAGTACCACTGAAAGCCCGCTGACGACGACCCGGCTCACTGGCCCACCCGCTCATCGACGCCAGCGACCGCGCGCGCCAAACCGTCGCCGATGAGGCTGACGCCCACGGCCAGCATGGCGACGAGGAACGCAGGGGCCAGCACCGACCAGGGCTGGACAACCAGGCCGGTCCGGTTCTCGTTGATCATCAGCCCCCAGTCCGGGGAGGGTGGCTGCACGCCAAAGCCCACGAAAGACAGGGCAGCGATGATCGCGACGGACCAGGCGAGGCGGATAGTCGTCTCGACCGCCAGCGGCGTCGCGAGGTTTGGAAGCACCTCGCGGATGAGGATCCGAGACTTCGGCGTCGCGATCGCCTCCGCGGCTTCGACGTACTCCTGCTGGACGCAGTCGGCGGTGAGGCTTCGGGTCAGCCTCGCAACCCGGGGAATGTGTGTCAGGGCAACGACGAGGACGATCAGCCAGGGGAGCGGCCCGAGCATCGAAACGAAGACGACGGCGAGGACGATCTGCGGGAAGGCGAGGATGACATCCATGAGCCACATGAGCGAACCATCGACGTGACGCCGGCTGTAGCCCGCGATCATCCCGACAGCGAGCCCAACCAGGACGCCGATGACGGTGGCTACCACCGACATCCACAGCAGAGTGAAGCCACCGTGAAGCACACGCTGCAGGACGTCCTGGCCGAGGAAGTCGGTGCCAAGCACGGCCTGCCCCGAGGGGCCGATGAAGGGTGCACCGACGAATGAGTTCGGGTCGGCCCCGCTGATGAGCGGCCCGAACAGGGCGAGTGCGATCACGAAACCGCTGAGGATGAGGCCGACGCGCGTTCGGGGCTGGCGAAGTGCCGTGCGCCAGGTGACCGACCACGCGGAACGGGGTCGCTGATCGGCTTGCGCGATTGCCTGTGCGGATGTCACAGGCCCACCCCCCGCAGCCGGGGCGTGAGGCGCACGACGAGGAGATCTGCCAGGAGGTTCACGACGACGTATACGGCAGCGAGGAACAGCGCGGTGACCTGGATGAGTGGAAGGTCACGGGCTGACACGGCTTCAAGCAGCAGGCCGCCTAGCCCAGGGAAGCGGAACACGTACTCGATGACGACAATGCCGCCGGCGAGGTAGGCAAGCAGTACAGCGGTGCCCTGCACGACTGGGACCATGGAGTTCCGGAGGGCGTGATGCACGATGATGCGCCGCTCGGAGACTCCGCGCAGCCGAGCTGTCAGCACGTACTCGGAGTCGAGGGCATCGATGAGAGATGCGCGAACCAGCCTGATGAGGTACGGCGAGATGGCCAGGACGAGGGTCAGGGCCGGCAGCACTAGCGCCGCGGGGTTCGAGAATGCCGACTCCTCCGGCGGGAAGATCGACACGGCCGGGAGTATTTGCATGAGGCCGGTCGAGAAGATCACAACCAGGCCCAGGCCGATCACGAACTCAGGCAGCGCATTGAAGGTCAGGCTCGTCACCGCGATGCTCTGGTCGAGGGCGCCGTCGCGCCGGGACGCCGACAGACTGCCGAGCAGGAGGCTGAGTGGGAGGGCGATGGCGATAGCGCACAGCGCGAGCGCCAGAGTATTCACGGCTCGGGGAAGGAACAGCTCCTCGACCGGCAGGCCGTTGACAAGAGATAGACCGAAATCGCCGGTGAGGAGATGGCGCGCCCACTCGAGGTACTGCTCGATCGCAGATCGGTTCAGGCCGAGCTGGGCCCTGAGCGCCTCGAGCTTCTCCGGGGTGGCATCGCGCCCGAGGATCGACTTCGCCGCATCACCAGGCAGCACCTGCGTCGCGAAGAAGATGAGAATCGACACGGCGACGAGCGTGAGGATCCCCCCGCCGATGCGCCATGCCCACCAGGGGACGGCGCGACGACGAGGGGATCCCTCAACCGCCTCTGCATTCTCGGTCGAGCGATCGGAGAGCGCTGGTCCAGCGTCCGTCACGACAGCCAGGAGCGCGCAAAATCATACGAGGTGAGCGGCAGCCCGTACTTGTCGGGGACGAATCCATTCACGCCCGGGGCCACCGCGTCCACGACCGTCGCGTAGGTCCAGATGAGGTTGCCACCGCGATCAAACTCGATCTTCTGCATCTGATCAGCGATGTCCTTGCGCTTCGCCTCATCGAGTTCGGCAACACCCTTCTTGTACAGGTCGTTGTACTCCGGATCGTTGAAGTGGGTGATGTTGTAGGTGCTCGTCGGAAGTTGGTTGAGGCCGACCTGGATGAAGTACTCGTTCGCGTTGAAGAAGTCGCCCGAGAACGGCCACTTGCCGTACCCCTCGAAGTAGGCCGGGAGGTCCATCTTCTTGAGATTGACCGTGACGCCCGCCTCCTTTGCCTGCTGGACAAGCACCTGGGACGCCTCGACGGTGCCGGCGATGTAGGGGGCAGTGGCGAGCTCGACGGTGAGATCGGACTTCCCGGCGGACTTGAGCAGGCTCTTCGCCTCCTCGATGTTCTGCTCCCGCACCAGCGACGAGTCGTACATGGGGTCGTACTTATTGAACAGGTCGTTGCCGACCTGCCCGTATCCGGCGAGCGCCTGGTCGATCATCTGCTGGCGGTTCACCAGAAGTCGCATCGCCTGCCGGACGCGGACATCGGTGAACGGCTCCTCGTCGACTGCCATCGCGAAGAATCGGGTGGCGCCGCTGAGCGACTCGATGATCTGCATCTTGCCGTCGGCCTGCACCGCCGCGATCTGGCCCGGGGGCAGCGCCTCGGTCGCCTGGATCTGGCCGGCGAGGAGGGCATTGATGCGTGGTGCATCATCGTTGAAGGAGACGAAGTCCAGCTCATCGAGCCACACATCACCGAAGTAGTTCTCGAATCGCTTCATCGACGTGAGTTCGCCCGGGGTGAAAGCCGTCAGCTCGAACGGGCCGGAGCCGACCGGCTTGGCCGGGTCGTAGCCGATCGGCACGATGCCGGAGGCGATCATGGCGAAGGGCTCGGTGAAGATCGCCGTGGGCGTCTTCAGGTTGAACTGGACGGTCCGTGCGTCAAGTGCCTTCATGCCGGCTGGGTCGACCCAGGGCATGAGCTCGGCGACGGCGCCCTTCACCTCGAAGATGCGCTGCACCGTGAAGATGAGGTCCTCGGCAGTGATGGGCTTGCCGTTGTGGAACTCGGCACCGTCGACGAGCCGCACGGTCCAGGTCTTGCCGGTGCTGTCCGGCTCGGCCGACTCAGCGAGACTGGGGATCAGGTTGAGGGTCGCGGGGTCGCGCTTGAAAAGCGTGGCATAGAGATTGAGCGAGCGCGCGAGGTCGGAGTTGGCGAGGATGCCGACGTGCGCATCAGCCGTCTCCATGGGTCCTCCACCGCCGAGGCCGACACGCAGCAGGCCTCCCCGCTTCGGGGTGCCGGCTGTCAAGCTCGCGCTCGCACTCGCACTCGCAGCGGATCCTCCCGAGGAGCTCCCGCATCCCGCGAGCAGCGGGACGGCCGTCGCGGCGCCACCGACAGCAATTGCCGCGGCAAGGAAGGAGCGACGGTCCAGCGTGGGCTTGGTCATACTCAACTCGCCTTCTCTTGTGGGTGGGATGCAGAAATTGCGTGGCCAGTGGGGAGTCCGAGAGGTGCAATCGACGGCATTACATGGTCGGCAAAGCGCTTCACGCTCGCCCGGAAGAGGTGATCGGGGAGGGTACCGAAGTGGAAGATCCCGCTGAAGTTCCCGAACCCGAAGCGCTGCTGTCGATCGACCATGGTGTCGCGGACCGTGTCGGCGCTACCCACGATGACGATGCCAGCATCCATGAGCTCCTCGCACGTCTTGCGGCCGGTCCCAAGGCCCTTCGCCTTCGCGCTCATGACGCGCTGACTCGACTCGACAGTTAGGTACCCGGCTGGGAACAGCTGGTCCTTGCGCATGCGCAGAACGTCGTTGAACAGGTACTCCATGTGGGGCTTTGCCTCGGCGAGAGCCTGCTCATCGGAGTCCCCGACGTAGACCGGCACGGACCAGCCGATGAGTTCCGGCATGACGAGCCCGTGAAGCCGCTCATGCGCTTCGCGCACATCGCCGAAGATCCGCTCGCTGCTCTTCGTGTCGCTGAACGTCTGCAGGTAGACGTACTTGTTGCGCGCGGCCCACTCAACCGTCTCGCTGCTGCCCTGCGAGGGGCTCCAGATCGGCGGATGCGGCTGCTGATAGGGGCGCGGCCAAGTGTTGACGTAGCGGAACTTGTAGTGACGCCCGTACCACTCCCACGGACCCGGCTCCGTCCACGCCTTGATGATGAGGTCATGCGCCTCGTAGAAGCGCTCGCGGCTCACGCTCGGGTCCATCGACATGCTGTGGTACTCGGCGCCGATCCCACGGACGAACCCGCTGATGATGCGACCGCCGGAGACGACGTCGAGATAGGCGATCTCCTCAGCCACTCTCAGCGGGTTTTCATGCAGCGGAATGGCATTGCCAAGGATGGCGATCGTCCCTTTCGTGCGCGGGACCAGCATGGCGGCAGTGACGTTCGCCGACGGCATGAGACCGTAGGGGGTCTGGTGATGCTCGTTGACTGCCACGCCGTCGAAGCCAACCTCGTCGTAGTAGACGAGCTGGTTGAAGTAGGTCTCGTAGAGCTCATGGCCCTTCTTCGGGTCATAGAGCGCATTCGACATCGTGATCCAGGATGAGTCACTGCCCGATATGTCGGCCGGTGTGAGGTACGGCCAGGGCATCAGGTGGAAGCCAATAATCTTCATGTCATTCCCATCGATGTCGATTAATTCGCCGTGATGTGGTCAATGGCACTGAGAAAGCGGTCCTTCTGCTCTACGTGGGGGAGGTGCCCCGCGTCGGGAATGATGACCGACTTGGCGTGAGGAAGGGCCTCGAGCCAGGCATCCAGAGTCTCGACCGGGACAAGGCGATCCTCGGCTCCCCAGACGATCGTCGTGTCGGATGTCACGCGCCGCAGCCGTGACGCGAGCTTGGGGTCGTGGTTGTAAGGGTTCCAGCCGAGGTGAGCCATCGATGCTCGATTGCGCAGGTATCGCGCGAAGAGCTGCTCGTCGTTCTCGAGGGTAGCCATCATCTCGGACATCTCCTGCCTTAGCTCAGGCGTCGCATAGACCGACTCGGCGAGCTCCGCCGGAGTGAGCATGAAGTAGTCGGGAAACGTGCCGCGCTGCCGCAGGCCAATCGGGTCGATGAGGAGAAGCGTGGGTACCCGGCTTGGCTCCATGCAGGCCATCTCGGCTGCGATCCAGCCTCCGAGGCTGACCCCGGCCAGCGCACACGAGGAGATGCCGAGCTGGTCGAGCATCTCAAGGTAGGTAAAGGCGATGTCGCTGACGCGGGCGATGTCCGGGTCGTCATCGCTCATGTTGAAGCCTGGATGGTCCGGGCGCAGCACATGGAAGTTCTGCGCGAGCGAGTCGAGCACGGCAGGCCACGTGCCGAGGTCACCGCTCCCGTGCAGGAAGAGCAGGGGATCTCCGGAGCCCGATTCGAGCAGCCGAATGTTCGTGCTACCCACTCGCAGCATTCGTGTGTCGACCACGGCGTGCACTCAACCTCCGACTGTCGTCCGGCATTTCCTCTGACGTCGCAGGCTATGACGACGGAAGCGATGCATTCCAATAGATCCTTGGCGCCCAGTGATTCCACACAGTGATTGAGGCTGGTCACGCCCCGTGGGCAGCACGGCCTAGTGGGCCGTCACGACCCGGACGCGGCCTGCCCCCGCTGCATACGCGCGAAGGCCACCACCTGGGCGCCGATGGACCGGAGTTGGTCTTGGGTCGCGGCCTCGGTGTCGGATCCGTCGTCGGTGAGGCGAGTGGCCGAGGAGTTCACCGCACCTCCCAGCGGCGTAGGCCAACCACGCAGGGCGTGGGTGACCTGGCGTAGCTGGGTGAGGGTGGAGACAGTCGCCTGCCAGCCATAGGCCACGGCTATGAGCCCGACCGCCCGTCCGTCCAGGTACATCGGATCCGCGTCCCTGAGGTCCTCGATGTAGTCCAGGGCGTTCTTCATCATCCCGCTCATCCCCCCGTGGTAACCGGGGCTGCTGATGATGATTCCGTGGGCGGACCGGACCGCGTCGATGAGCGCGATCGCTTTGGGATCGCGCTCAACGACCTCAGTGTCGTAGATGGGCAAGATGAGCTCTCGTCCCGTGATCGTCGTCACCGCTGCTCCTGCATCCGCCGCACCGGCCGCGGCGATGTGCAGCGCCCGCTCACTCGAAGAGCCCGGTCGCGTACTTCCGCCGATCGCCAGCACCCTGATCTCGGACACTCCATGCCTCCTGTATGCCGTGGATGTTCAGACGCTACGGCGCGGTTAAGAATCCGCGCCAATACTGGATTTGTAAATGGTGATTCCCGATAGTGATGCGGGTCAGAGCGCCACGACGACGGTGCGTGGCTTCAGGTATTCGCGGACCCCGCCCTCACTGCCTTCCATGCCGAGTCCGGACGCCTTCCAGCCGGCGAAGGGCATCGACTCGTCGAGCACGATGTTGCAGTTGACCCAGATCGTGCCGGCTTGGATGAGCGAACCGAGTCGATGTGCACGCGAGAGATCGCGGGTCCATACGCTCGCGGCGAGCCCGTACTCGGTGTCGTTCGCCCGCTTCAGGGCGTCCGCCTCATCGTCGAACGCCTCCACGGAGAGGATCGGGCCGAAGACTTCATCCCGCAGAGCTCTGGAACCGGGCTCGGCCGCGAAGACCATGGGCCGAACGAAGAATCCCTCAGAGGGGGCGGCTGGGCCGGAAGCGACGAGTTCCATTCCCGCTCGTTGCGCTGCGTCCACGTAGTGCATGACCCGCTGCTGCTGTCGCTGGGAGACCACCGGCCCCAATTGCGTCTGGGGGTCGAGACCCGATCCCATCTGCATCTTCGCCGCGATGTCCCCGATCCTCGCGATCACGGCATCATAAACGGCACGGTGCACGAACACTCGCGACGTGGCGAAGCACATCTGCCCGGCATTGAGGAAGATGCTGAAGGCCGCGGCCTCAGCGGCAGCGTCGAGATCCGCATCGGGGAAGACAAGGAGTGGGGACTTCCCGCCCAACTCCAGCGTGACGGCCTTGAGCTCGCGACCGGCCGCCGATGCGATCTCGCGACCGGTGGCCGTCGATCCGGTGAATGCGATCTTGTTGATGCCGGGGTGGGTCACGATCTGCATGCCAACTTCGCGACCTCCGACAACGATGTTGACGGTGCCGGGGGGGAACCCGGCCTCCTCGATCAGGGCACCGAGCCACAGGGTGGTCAGCGGGGTCTCGGGCGCGGGCTTCAGGACTACCGTGCACCCGGCGGCCAGGGCGGGCCCCAGCTTCGCGACAGCCATCACGAGCGGAACATTCCAGGGCACTACCGCCCCCACGACGCCGACGGGGTGAAGTTGGCTATAGGCGTGGTACGCCGGGCCGATTGGCACGGCCCGCTCATCCGGCGCGGAGAGCTGCGCGGTCGTTCCGTGCAGCTTGGTCGGCCAGCCCGCGTAGTAGCGGAGCGTTTCGGCGGAACCGCCGACATCGAGGCCCTGAGCGAGACCGAGCGGCTTGCCTTGGTTCAGCACCTCGAGGACGGCCAGGATCTCGCCGTCGCGCTCAATGAGCTCGGCCAGCTTCCACAGCCTTGCGGACCGCTCAGCCGGTGGAGTGGAGGCCCAGACGTCCTTGGCGCGGTTGGCCGCGTCGATAGCCGCATCGACATCTGTCGCGCTAGCAGCGCAGACGGTGGCTAGGACCCGCCCGGTGGCCGGGTCCGACACCTCGAGCCGCTCGCCTTCGATCCCCTCGGTCCACGCGCCGTCGATGAGCATGGGCCGGGCGACAGCGAGAAAGCCCGCCAGCCGGGCGCGGTCCGGCTCGCTCAAAGGCAGCTGGTCAATCACGAGGGCCTCCTTCACTTGGATCGGGCATGACAATGATGGGCTTGATGGTGCGACCGGCAACCGAATCCTCCGCTGCGACGTTGATATCGGCGAGGGCGTAGGAGCGCACCAGCCTCTCGACCGGGAACCCCCCGGCTGACCACCACTGCAGCATGCGCGGGATCTGATCGCGCGGATTGACGGCTCCCAGGAGCACCGGCTTCATGTTCGCCACCTTGAGGAAGATGTCAAAGGGCGAGATGCGGTAGGTCTCGACCGGCTCAGGTGTTGTGACGAAGGCGAATGTGCCGCCGCGCGAAAGCTGGCTCAACCCGAGATCCCAAGCGTGCGGATTGCCCGTGGTGTCGAGGACACTGGGGATGCCGTCAGGGAAGGAATGCCGGATCTCCTCGAGCACATCGGGAGCCGATGCATTGAACGCATGAGTGGCGCCGAGTTCGCGGCTTAGTCGGAGGCGATCCTCGTGGATGTCGATCGCGATGATCGATTCCGCCTGGTGGATCCGCGCCGCCATGACCGCGGCCAGCCCGACCGCGCCGGTACCTATGACCGCGCAGGCCCCGCCCGGCGGCAACGCCAGCACGTTCGTGATCGCGCCGGTTCCGGTGAGCAGGCCGCAGGGCAATGCGGCGGCCACATCGATGGGGACATCCCGAGGAATTGGTACGAGCGACCTCGCGGGGACGATCGCCTCGGTTGCGAAGGATGACTGCTGGAAGAAGGCCGATGAGATCTCGCCACCCCGCCACGTGATCGGCCTGCTGCCATCGTGCCTGCAGCCGTCAAAACTCAGCGCCCAATTGGACTCACAAAGCCACAGTCGACCACTGAGGCAGGCGTGGCAGTGCCCGCAGCTGGGATACGAGACGGCCACGC
>Ga0315906_10004661_pt1 | contig 17489 bp, 16 predicted proteins | sample LakEriMetagenome_4_FD_203526 | JGI IMG/M metagenome (GOLD analysis project Ga0315906, IMG submission 203526) | Freshwater fungal communities from buoy surface, Lake Erie, Ohio, United States - Buoy 2 MA122 | ecosystem: Environmental > Aquatic > Freshwater > Lake > Lake biofilm | place: USA... | reverse complement strand
GGCCCACTGGGATGCAAAGGCCTATTTTCCTGTAACGTTCCGGTCCGCCGTTAAGGCCTTGGCCTTCTGTTCGGAGCGGTCTTAAGGCCACCCAGTTACTGTCTGCCTGGGCTTTGGGATTATAGTGGAATCCTCCTATTCCGGCGAAAATATAAAAACTGGAAGCCCTGTTTTTCCAACCTTTAACTCCCTTAATATCGTAGATATGGCCACGTTTTAAATTGATTGGAATTTCAAATTCCAACATAGCTGCAAGTTCATAAATACGACTTCTAAAATGAAGATTGCGATTTGCCCGGAAGGGCTCTTTGGTGAGTTTATCATCTCCGGCAAGAGTTCCGTAAGAAAAATCGGTCCGCAGATACAATTTTTTGTAGAGCGTATACTTGTAGCCGGCTGTGAAGCCAAAACGGGTCATGGGTAACTCCAGATCCTGAAAGTCGTTCGTACCAATACCATCTTTACCTCCGAGGTCGCCCAGGAAATTTGCGGCGCCCAATCCCAACTCTAATTGATGGCGATTAAGCTTCCAGTCAATCCTGTTAAAGAACTGCCCGAAACATAAGTTGCTGATTATTAGCAGTGTGTATGTAGCCAGAAAAGCTTTCATGACTTCAAATAAGCTGCAAATTAAGGGAAATGTGTCCGATAATCAATAGTTTACGATTTGCGGAATAATTTAACGAATTCCCAGGATACAATTCCGAGGCAAACACTTACGTTCAGAGAGTGCTTGGTCCCAAATTGCGGAATTTCAACAGAATCATCGCAAACGGATATAACATCAGGAGAAACGCCATGTACTTCATTACCAAAGACCAATACTCTGGAAACGGCTTCGAAACTCGTCATCTTTTCGAGAGAAATGGACTTGTCAGTCTGTTCCACTGCGGTAATCCGATAACCTGATTTTTTGAGCAGTGTAAGTTTGTCGCAGAGCACCGATTCATGCGACCAATGCATGGTTTCTGTTGCTCCTAGGGCCGTCTTCTGGATGTCGCGATGGGGAGGGGTCGGAGTATATCCCCCGAGAAGTAAGGCTTCTAATCCAAAAGAATCGGCTGTTCTAAAGGCAGATCCTACGTTGTGCATGCTTCGGATATTGTCCAAGGCAATGATTAGGGGGAACTTTTCCACCTGTCTGAAATCCTCAGGGCTTAGTCGATGTAATTCGCTGGTAGCGAGTTTTCTCATCGCTTCAGTTCTTTTTGGGAGTTAGGATATAGCTCGATTTATTTGGTAGCCATGCAATTTAGACCTATTTTTAAACCTATCTAAAAAAATGCTATGGATATATATAATAAAATTTTTGAAAACAACAAAGAATGGGTTGCGAAGCATACAGCTTCAGATAAGGAATTCTTCGAAAAACTTGCCAAAGAGCAAACGCCGGATTTTCTTTACATAGGTTGCGCGGATAGCCGCATTCCAGCGAATGAAATTATGGGACTGGAACCAGGAGACGTTTTCGTACACAGAAATGTGGCTAATCTTGTGGTTAATACAGACTTGAATGTTCATTCTGTAATTGAATATGCTGTTTCGTACCTGAAGGTAAAGCATATCATTGTTTGTGGCCATTATGGTTGTGGAGGTATTAAAGCGGCTATGCTTCCTCAGGATATGGGTCTTTTAAATAAATGGCTAAGGAACATTCGCGATGTATATCGCCTGCACGAAGATGAACTGGAGGCAATTACTGATGTTAATGCTCGCTACGACCGTTTGGTTGAACTTAATGTGGTGGAACAAGCGCTTAACGTAATCAAAACCTCGTTCGTACAAAAAGCCTACGATGAAACGGGGTATCCCATTGTGCATGGTTGGGTATACAAAATGAATGAAGGTCTACTTAAAGATTTGAATATCGACTTTAAGGCGGCATTGCGTAAAGTCAAGAAGATTTATAATATTACCGGTAAGGAGGTAGAATAGTAATTGAATACTAATTTGTGAACTAAAAGAGTGTCTTAAAGGCACTCTTTTTTGTTGGCCTCTTGCCGTAAGTATTCTATGAATATCGGTAATAGTTCCTTAGCTATCAATTGTTCTGTATATACCATGTTGGTTTGCTTTTGCGAAAAAGGAACCTGCTTAGAGCTATTCCTTAATTAGGTAATTTCTTACTGTCAAAGCTAGAATGGTTTGTATTTATGTGCTACTACTAGGGTGTTATAAAAAAAGGGGGCGAAAGCCCCCTTTTCCTATCCTGTTTTCAGGTCAAATACCATCCCAAAAATTACGGAACTCGAGATCTTTTTTCGCTTTTTCACGAAGGGAACCATCTTTTCCGAATGCGCTGTTGAGGTTGCTAGTAACACCTGCACCGTCGTTCATACGCGCGGAGATGATAGCGCGGAGATAATCAGCAATCGCGCTATTGTCGCCGCTGTTGCTCATTACCGTTTTTGCTCCAGAGGCATCACCGTTTAGCAGTTTCGCCAAAGCGAGATTGAACGTGTTGTATGTTCCCATATTACTAATGGCAGAAGCATAATCACCATTTTGGATTTGTACAAGCGCCTTATTATACTTTACTTCGTTGCCTGCAGAAGCCCCTTCCTGGAAGCGTTCGAGAGCCTTATCTCTGTCTCCCTTCAGGCGAGCGATAATTCCGAGATTATTAGCTACTACTGCGTCTTTCTTTATTTCGTAGGCCTTGTTAAACTGGGCTTCAGCGTCGTTGATTTTATTCTGAAGCATGTAAATGTAGCCCACGTTATTTGCTCCCCTCCAATCGTTTGGGAAAAGGCGTTCAGCGTCTTTATAGATACGAAGTTTCTCATTAAGGTCTTCCGTAAGGGTTGCTGCATAAAGAGTTTCTTCAATGGTGAGGATATCAGGATTTGTCTTGGACAACTGACTAATTTCTTCGTCGGAATATCCTACCACATCATAACTAAGGCTAATCTGCGCGCGGCGGAGCTGCGGAAGAATTTGATCTTGAATTTCCTTGTAGGTAGCTGCCAGGTTCTTAATTTCCTGTTCGCGTTTTTGAAGATCGGTATACATTTCAAGCACGCGGAGAATAAGATTCTTATCCTGGATGCCGGAAGCTTCCATCTTTTGCTTGAAACCTTGCCAATCTTCACCTTTTGGGGTGTTTTTGAAGAAAGCATCAGCATTTTCCACAGCTATTTTGTTCTTTTTAAATTCAGCGGCAACTACTGCGTTGGCTGACTCTGAACGCTCCTGGGCGAGATTTTCATTTAGCGAAATTTCCCCTTCTGGAGACGCGTATGATTGTACATCGGTACCATTGAATTTAATTTTAGGATCTGCTGCCGATGCTTTGATAAACCGGCTCAGTTCCACAATGTCGCCATCTTTCAATTCGCCGGAGCGAACATTCGAGGCATTGTATTCATAATTAATAACGGCATCCTTGCTAAAGCTGAGGATGCGCTTGAAATTATCTTTAGCCATTACCGGCTTATCATCGCTCTTAATAAGATAAGCTGTGGTGATAACTCCTTTCCCGATAGGCATTGGATCAAAGGTAGCCGACTTAGAACCTTTCTTACCGCTGATGCGAAGTTCCAGAGAGGATTCATCCATTGCTGGGTTGTAAGCTATTTTACTGCTATAATTAAAGCCTTTCCCTTTGGTATAAGGAATTACCTCGTAATTTCCAGCGGCATCTTCTCCCTGGAATCCTTTCATTTTGAAAGCTGTCTCGCCGCCATTGTAGGTGAGTACCGGTGTAGCTTCTACAGAAACCTTTTTATGAAAGTATTTCTCCGGAAATGTACCAGAAACGCTAAGTTCTATGCTGTCTCCACGCACAATCAAAGGATCCGGCTCCGCTTTGGCGCCGAGTTCTTCCTTATACTTTTCCATTTTTCCGAGTCCGCCGCATGCGGCCAGAAGTATCGCTGAGCCGAGGGCTGAATAAAAGAAATTTTTTCTGATAGCTTTCATTATTAACTGTTTTAAATGGCCTTAGACTAAACTAAAAGCCGCGGCAAAACTAATACACATCGACCTATAATACAACTTAAATGCAATCAAGGTTTTGGAAATAACTAACAAAAGAAGTTCAATAATCCCCTTTTCGAAGGGTTGGCTGATGGCTCAATGCAAATTACCCTTCGGTAACACCCATGGAGGCAAATTTCTTTATCCGCGCATCTATGCGTTTATCGGGGTTCATCCCTTTTAATTTAGACAGGTGCTTCTGGATTTCTTTTTTAACCAGATCGAATGCCTCTTCCTGATTATTGTGCGCTCCGCCGGCCGGTTCCTTTATAACGCCATCAATAAGTTTGTTGGCTAACATATCGTCGGCCGTTAATTTCAATGCACTTGCTGCTTCTACCTTATGGTCCCAGTTGCGCCAGAGTATAGAAGAACAACTTTCCGGGGAAATTACCGAATACCAGGTGTTTTCAAGCATTAGTACACGGTCTCCGACACCAATTCCCAAGGCACCTCCCGAAGCACCTTCGCCGATTATAATGCAAATTACAGGAACCCTAAGCCGCATCATCTCGTAGATATTGCGCGCTATTGCTTCACCCTGACCCCTCTCTTCGGCCTCAAGGCCTGGATATGCGCCCGGAGTATCTATAAACGTTACGATGGGTTTATTGAATTTTTCTGCAAGCTTCATTAATCGCAGCGCCTTGCGATAGCCTTCGGGATTTGCCATGCCGAAGTTGCGGTACTGGCGCATTTTGGTGTTAATGCCTTTTTGCTGGCCTATAAACATAACCGACTGCTCATCAATCATTCCGAATCCGCCCACCATGGCTTTGTCGTCTTTCACGCTGCGGTCTCCGTGCAATTCTATCCAACTTCCTCCCGAAATGGCATTTATATAGGCAAGAGTGTATGGCCTGTCAGGGTGTCGGCTCACCATAACTCGTTGCCAGGGTGTTAAATTGCTGTAAATGTCGCGGGTGGTGTCTTTAATTTTTTTCTCCAATTCCTTAACTGTCTTGGAAACATCAACATTCGTTTTTTCACCCAATTCTATAGTTTGCCTGAGCTGTTCGCGCAAATCCTTTATCGGTTCTTCAAAATCGAGGTAGCTTATCGACATGGTAAGGGGTATTTTGAGGGTGCAATTTACACAATCGCAGTATTCGGTCAGTGGCAGCGAAGAAAACCCACCAATTGGCGCAGGGCTTTTCCCCGGTGGGATAGCGTGTTTTTCTCTTCCCGGCTCATTTCGGCGAAGGTTCGGGAGTCTCCTTCAGGAATAAAAACGGAATCATAACCGAATCCCCCCTCTCCACGAGGTAAGTCCGCGATATGCCCATCTGCTATTCCCTCAAAAAAATGTTCCTCGTTATCCATCAGCAAGCAAAAAACAGTTCTGAATCTGGCTCGTCTGTCTGAAATCCCATCCAATTCTGACAGTAGTTTTTTACTATTCGAAGCGGCATCCCCAGGATCTCCTGCGTATCTTGCCGAATGAACGCCTGGCCGCATTCCTAAAGCGAAGACTTCCAAACCTGTGTCGTCGGCAAAACAATCTTTGCCAAATTTCGCTTTTACAAACCTAGCTTTAATGGATGCATTTGCCTGCAGCGTTGCCCCATTCTCTTCAATAACTCCTTCGAATCCCAGATCTTTTAGCGAAAGAAGGCGTATCTGATCCCCCAGCATCGCCTGAATTTCCTCTGTCTTGCCTCTATTTCCTGAAGCGAATACGAGTTCGTTTACAAGGGCCATTGTCGAATTATTTTTCCGGTTGTGGTTCGTTTAAGCTGGGTAATGTAATAAATGGCTTTCGGAAGTTCATATTTTCCTAAACGTTCCGATAACTTTTCGAGAAGTGTTGAATCAGACTCCGCTGCGCTTCCTTCAATAACTAAAATTAGCGCCTGACCAAGCCTCTTGTCGTCAATTCCTGTAAAATAATGGGCGCTTCTAATAAGTCCCTCCACTTTAGCTTCCAGTTCTGAAGGATGCAATTTTATGCCACCGCTGTTTACCACTTGATCCACTCTGCCGCGCCACTCGAATTCTTTTTCCCCGTGGAGCCGAACGCAGTCATTGGTTACGAGAGCTAACGCGGGTTCATCCATTCGAATTACAAGACAATCCCTGTCGTCGGTGCTGAAACAAATTCCCGGCAATGCGCGGAATAGTCTGTTGGTGTCACCGCATTTTCTCAGCGCCACATGGCTTGCCGTTTCGGTCATTCCGTAACTTTCGTAACTCTCACTAATATATTCCCTCAGCTTTTCGGATGAACCGGCATCGAGTTCAGCACCGCCAATCAGCATCCGTTTTACACGGCGAAGCATTTCCGGCGAATCGCCGAGCAGGGAGCGAACCTGTAACGGGACCATGGCGGCAAAGTCGAATTCGTTGTCGCATCTCGATAGTAAGGTGTCGCCGGGTTCACGCAATACCAAATCCATTCGGCATTCGAGGGCGCGAACAATCATCATTTTTCCGGCGATAAAGTCGGGCGACAAACAAAGCAGCCCACGCATTCCTTCACTTAAACCAAAGAAATTTATCGTTCGTTGTGCCGAAGCGCGCATCATTTTTTTACTCAGTCGTATTGTCGCAGGCGTACCGGTTGAACCCGAGGTGGTGGCAATAATAAAGTCTTCTTCATTGGCCCATTCGCGCAGGAAGTTGAGGGCGCATTTAAGGATTCCGGGAGCATTATGCGTTATGCCAGCGCCTTGAAGCCATTCCTCCGGTCTGAGCCGTATTTCTTTATGCTCCCAAATCATTCAGGCAATTTCCAGCGGGCGTAAATCCCATGTTTTGCGCAAATCTACGCCCAAACCGGCTGAAGAGGAAATGAGGGGAGATGGCACGTTATTCGTGTAAAGACTTCCGGTGCCCAAGCCCTGATGCATTCCCGCCGCGACCTTGGAGTCGGCCCATTGGGCAATCGCATTTAGTCCTATATCTGATTCAAGGTAGGATGTTACCCACCATCCTGTCTCCATTTTTTCGGCTAATTCCAGCCATTCGTCACAGGCACTGAAACCGCCGTGAAGTGTGGGCTTAAGAACAAGGTAAGCGGGTCTTATTATTTCTAGAAGTTCTATTTTTCGCGACCGTTCGTTGATGCCGATTAACTCTTCGTCCAGTGCCACGGGTATCGGAGAGTTCTCGCAAATTGCGGCCATAGCTTCCCATTGTCCGCTGGGTATTGGTTGTTCTATGGAATGAATGTCAAAATGAGATAATATGCTCAACTTTTCGAGCGCGTTGTCCGGAGAAAAAGCCCCGTTTGCATCTAAACGAAGTATGAGGTCGGAGTTCCCATATTCTCTGCGGATTTCCCTTATAATTGCACACTCTGAAGTAAAGTCCAGACTTCCAATCTTCAATTTAAGGCAATTCCAGCCTAGGTTAAGTTTTTCCCTTATTCTATGCTTCATTTCAGCTTCACTACCCATCCAAATGAGGCCGTTAATGGGGATCGTTCGCTCACCGCGCTCGAAAGGTCCGGGAAATAACTTAAAAAGGCTGCTATTTTCAGCGCCGGCACGCAGCATTTCAACACCGGTCTGGATAGAAGGCCATTCGGGGAATGAGAGCGTTTTTTCGAGAAGCGCTTCCGGGTTCAACCGAAGGGAATTTAGAAAAGCTTCAAATTCAGGACGATCGTCGTAACTCAGTCCTTTTAGCATCGCACATTCGCCAAGTGCGAGTATTTCAGACCCTCTCGACAGGGCGAGAAACCACGTTTTCCGATCATGCATGCTTGATCGGGATGTGCGCGCCTCAAAGGCGAAATGTAAGTTGTAGGGTATTACATTAAGGGATAATTCGCCCATTCCTTCTAATACAATCGTTGGATAAGCCACTCCACGGGGCCATTGCGCAATTTACCCTGAAATAAGTAAAAAAGTAGAACAATGCTTCCTGCAGCCAGCAAGCCAATTAGCCCAGCTAGCCATTCGGGTGACGGACCAACTAGCCTGAGCAAAATAGCCAGTATGCTTGATGCCGTCAGCACGCTTAGATGAAAAATTCCTATTCGGCCCAGAAATTGCCACTTTGGCGAATTCATAAGCAGGTGCCCTACACTGCTAACCCATAAAAGGATGAGATTGCAAAGGGGGAGTGCCCCAATCAGAAATGCAGGCCGATAACTGAGAAGAGGCCAGGGCAGGAGTCTCGACTCCCTTGGATCCACGGCAAGATATCCTGCCTTGAAAAAACTAAAACTGAGAAAGTGAATAACAATTGCGAACCCTACCAGCGCCAGACTTCCATTGCGCAGGTTGCGGCGCCATTTTCTATCGCTAAAGTTCATTCTTCCGGTTATCATGCCGTAACAGAAGAACATAAGCCAGGAAAGGAAGGAGTCATACCGCAAAAAAAGGAGGTGTTCCCACCACTCGAAAAAAATGTTCGGTTTTCCTTGGGATTCCACATAGTTTAATGGGAAAATAAGGCTTGCCAATGCCGATCCGAAAATAGCAAAGTAGAGGAAGTTAGAATGGAGCTGGCTTAGGAAAGGGCCTAACAGCAATGCAAGCCCTAGGCTTAACAGTATGGCATTGTCGAATGCGAAATACCCGATGCCGCCAAGAATCAGAAATGCCCCAGAACGTATCAAGAAATAACGTCCACTTCGTCTGGGTCCTGATAGTAAGGTGCGAATTATAAATTTAGATCGATACCCAACCATGTAGAAAAAGAAACCGGTAAGGGTATCTTCTACTATATCGTTCTCAAAAGCACCAATGGGGGCTTTCCAACCGCTTAGTGCGCCAGAGAACATAATGCTAATCAGCACAAGGACTGAAAGCGCCATCGAAAGATCGATTCCCGCTACCCGTCCCTGTGTCATAGAGGGTTGATTTTCATTGGTTAAAGCTAAACCAAAGGTAGACAGAAAGTACTTACACGAAAGGGGTTAAAGCTGCTTTATATGCGAATTTCACTAGATTATCGACAGGAATGTTTCTTCGCCCTTCTTAGTTGCCAAAAACATCGACGAGAAAAAGTGTCAGGGATATAGAAAATGTGCTCAAGGCCATTTTGGGAAGTTCTTTATCCAGCGAGGCATCTTTGTGAGCATTCCATACACGGCTCAAATTACCCAATTGAACGAGAAGCGGAATTACCAGGAAAAGATGGCCTGTACCGAAACCATGTAATGAAAGAAATGCGATTAAAGTCATCCAGGCACTAAGCACAAGGCATATATGATACATCTTGCTCTGCTTTGCACCTAGTCTCACAGCAAGCGTAATTTTATTGCTGGCTTTGTCGTTCTCCCTGTCCCGCATATTATTTATATGCAGCACGGAGGCTGAAAGTAAACCAATGCCTGCCGCCGGTAACAGCGACTGGATTTTCCATTCTCCGCTCAAAAGAAAGGCAGTTCCGCAAACACCAATAATTCCAAAAAAGAGAAATACAGAGAGATCTCCAAATCCTCTGTATCCATATGGTTTCGGGCCGGCAGTATATCGAATAGCGGAAATAATTGCCAGAATTCCGGCACCGAGGAATAGTAGAAAATTCAGATTCACCCCCCCAAATGCTTTAATAAGCAAACAGATGCCGGACAACAATGCCAATAAAGCAAAAATTACCATGGCGGATTTCATCGCTTGCGGACGTATGCGACCCGATTGCACCGCCCTTACAGGTCCAATTCGCCCATTATTATCCGCACCGTGAATGCTGTCGCCGTAATCGTTGCTTATATTGGATAAAATTTGCAGCAGGATGGTGGTAAGCATCGCCAGGGCTAAAAGAGAGTAGTTTTCGGATGAACCCATGCCTGCCGCCGCAGCACCTGCAAGAATACTCGAAAGTGCCAGTGGTAAGGTGCGCAGCCGAAATGCGCTTAACCAGTCGGAAAGTGTTGGATTGCCTGAACTCACGGGAATCTTGGAAACTTGGAAAAATCGGGATCTCTCTTTTCCAGAAAGGCATTCTTTCCTTCTTGCGCTTCTTCCATTAGGTAATACATAAGCGTGGCATCTCCGGCAAACTCCATAAGTCCTCGCTGTCCGTCGAGTTCCGCATTTAGGCCCCTTTTAATCATGCGAAGAGCCAGCGGGCTTCGCTTCATAATGGTTTTACACCAGCGATAGGTTTCATTTTCCAATTCGCTTAGTGGAACTACCTTATTTACCATGCCCATGCGCTCGGCTTCGTCAGCGGTATATTGTTCGCAGAGGAACCATATTTCTCGGGCTTTTTTCTGACCGACGTGGCGGGCAAGGTAGCTTGAGCCAAACCCGGCATCAAAACTGCCCACCTTAGGGCCTGTTTGCCCAAAGCGGGCGTTTTCTGAGGCGATGGTAAGGTCGCAAACGACATGAAGCACATGCCCGCCGCCAATAGCGTATCCGTTAACCATGGCAATAACGGGCTTGGGAATGGAACGTATTAATTTGTGCAAGTCAAGCACATTCAACCTGGGAACGCCATCTTCGCCAATATAACCGCCGATGCCCTTTACATTTTGATCGCCCCCGGAGCAAAAAGCCTTGTCGCCGACTCCCGTAATCACAATAACGAAAATGTCGCTTCGCTCACGGCAGATATTCATAGCCTCGATCATTTGTTTTACCGTTTCTGGGCGGAAGGCATTGTAAACTTCCGGACGATTTATGGATATACGGGCAATGCCTTCGCAGAAATCGAATAAAATATCGCTGTACGTGTTTATGGGTACCCAGTTTCTCATAGCGTTGAAATCCGTTTTGCGTTTGATTTAATATATCGAAAATGATCTTTAAGGACTTTGTCGTTGATCTCTTTTGGGGTAAAAATTTCCAGAACCGCCGCCTTGTCTGCTTCGAAAAAATCGCTAAGAACTCTCCCAATATCATCTTTTTCCCCAGCGACCCAATATGCCATGCCGCCCTCCAATGCCAGTGATTGCGCGCTTCGTCGATGGGTCGTTTCGAAATAGTTTTCCAGCACCGTTTCATCTTCGGGGCCTTCGATAATCCTGAAGATGCCGCCACCTCCGTTATTGATTACAATAATTTTCAATTCCGGATGAATGTATTTATTCCAAAGGGCATTGCTGTCGTAGAAAAAAGATATGTCGCCACAAATAAGCAGGGTAGGACCTGAGGTGACCCATGCAGCGCCTAGGGCAGTGCTTACGCAACCATCTATTCCACTGGTGCCTCTATTACCAAAATAGCTTAAGCCAGAGGAAGGATCGAATAGCTGAACATACCTTACTACGCTAGAATTGCCCAGTTGCATCATATATCCTTCGGGCACGTAGCGGAGAATCTCGTTGAATACCCGGAGGTCGGAATGCACTGCCTTTTCCAAGAAATTTGATTGCAGCGCGCGCGTTTCTGTGTTTCTCTTCAGAATGAGTTTGCGGTAGTCGCTACTACTGTCGGCCTTTCGCAGTCCATTCATTTGCTCAAAAAACACATCGCAGGAAACGGGGAGTACTCTGGTGAGGCACTGGAAGGTATCCTGTATTTCGCTTTCACTGCCGACATGCCAGTGGGCATCCGGCCTGGAATTTCGGAGCAGGGTTTTAAGCTTTTTAGATATCAGGTTTCGGCCCAGGGTGATAAGAAGGTTAGGACGAAAGTACTTTTCTTCGGATTCATCAAAACTCATTATGAGTCGGTCAATACAGCCAATGGCCGATTCAAAAGCCAAATTGCTAATGCTTTCGCAGAGTACAACTACGTTTTCCCTTTCGGAAAAAATACGAAGGCATTCGTTAAGGCCGGAATCCGGGTTCATTTGGGCACAGAGTACAAGCACTTTGTCTGCAGCTTGTATTTCTTCTTCTAGCAATTCTGCCAGGGAAGATTCCAGCATTACCGCCGGCGAAATCTTTTCTATTACCCTATGATGAAGCGGATTTTCCTCAGTCGGTGAAATCATCCTGTATAGAGGTTCCGGGAAGGGCATGTTGAGATGTACGGGGCCGGGAGATGGGCCCAGGCTATGTAGTATGGCCTCATTAACTTGGCGGTTGCACCACCAGGCGTTCTCCGCCGATACTGCCTCGGAAGGAAGGGTTGCACTGAAGTTTAAATGGGCATACAAGACACCGCGCTGTCGAATGGTCTGTCCGTCTCCCTGGTCTATCCAGGATTCAGGCCTATCTGCAGACAATACAATGAGCGGTACTTTCTGGTAAAATGCTTCCGCGATTGCAGGGGCGTAGTTGAGTAGCGCGCTTCCCGAGGTGCATATCAATACTGCCGGTTCGCGAAGCTGCTGGGCTATTCCCAAAGCAAAGAATCCTGCCGATCTCTCGTCCACCACAGAATAACATTGAAAAAATGGATCGGAGTCGAACGATAACGTGAGCGGGGCGTTTCTCGATCCAGGAGAAATTACCACATGCTGCACTCCATGTGCCTTCAAAACTGAAAGCGTTATTTGAACGGTATGTTTATCGGATATCATCCCTGCGGATTGCCGCGCAAAGTTCAACTATTTTCAACCACAGACCATACGGTTTGCATTTTATGTAGGGTTTCCTGATACTCTGCTTCCGCCTCCGACCCTTCCAGAATGCCCCCGCCGGCATACAAATCTATTTGTTTATGGAACAGCGAAGCGCAGCGGAGGTTCACATAAAACTCTGATTTTTCAGAATCGTAAGGCCCAGTAAACCCTGTATAATAGCTACGGGTCGTCTTTTCGTTCTGTAGAATAAAATCGGTGGCGGCTTGTTTAGGTATGCCTGCTATTGCCGGAGTTGGATGTAATTTTCGGGCAAGTTTTTCTGCCGAAATGTTGGTCCGGAAGCGAAATACAGTCTTCAGGTGAAGCAAATTACCCGCCTTCGCATCAAACGGTCCTTCTTCCGAAATTGAGCTGATTCCGGCATGCTCTAAAGTGGTTCGGATATATTCGCTCACAATGGCCTGCTCGCGCAGCTCTTTGTCTTTCCATGGGCGATTTTCGCTATTCGGCTTCGTGCCTGCCAGAGATACCGTGCTGCAGTTTAGTCCATTAGAGCGGAGTAGTAATTCCGGGCTGGCTCCCATCCAGATAGTAAATCCGGGAAGCCTTATCATATAAACAAATGCGCTAGGATACTTTACACATAAGCGGAGAAAAAAGGAAATAGCATCGAAGCCGACGGGCAGAGGCCTCCGCTCTTTTCTCGCCAAAACAACTTTATGAAGTGTATTCGAATGTAATTCTTCTAAAGCTTTGTTAATCAATTTTATATGCTCTTTTTTATCTATCTCGATTTCTCTTTGTGTGTCTTGTTTATTATCGGATGAACCCGACCCTGCTTCCCGGGATGGGAAAAGTTGGCTGCGGCTTACCTCTTCATAATCAAGGACCGACAGGGAGCCGTTTTCAATGCGGAATTCGGGTTCTTCTCCCTCACTGAATGGAATCATCAGGAAACTCTGTAATTCGGGCAAACGCGGTTGCAGCTGGTCTATCAGGCACACATTTTTCCCCGGAATGCGGTATAGCACAAATGCCTTATCGGATGAAATACAGGATGCCAGGCGGGACATGTCAGACGATCATAACTGTTAAACGGGAAGTGCAAATTGCCTTATGGCCTTCGTCACTGATGTCGATCTGCCAGACATGAATCTTACCTCCTTTATGGATTAGCCGGGCTTCGGCATAAACCTTGCCGCTCCGAGCCGATCGGAGATGGTTTGCGTTAATCTCAAGCCCTACGGCCTGTTTGCCATCGTCCTTTACCAACAGATGCGATCCAACGCTTCCCAGAGTCTCGGCCAAGGCCGCAGAGGCACCCCCATGCAGTAGTCCCATCGGCTGCGTAGTTCGGTTATCTACCGGCATACTTCCGCGAAGCAGGCCAGGCTCGGCGTGATGCACCTCTATGCCAAGGGCTTCACCCAAGGTGCCTTTCATCATCCGCGAAATGAGGTTGAGTGTATTTTCCATCGTAATATTGTACAAAGATATTTCAAAGCCTTGGCCGAGCAGATAAGACAGCATAGTATTCTCATTGCCGACGACGAAGATTTTTTGCGTAACTCTATCCGTCTTAATCTTGAACTCGAGGGGTATTCTGTAGAGGAGGCAAGCGATGGAGCGCAGGCCTTCGATATTGCTATCAACAGAAGCTTCGATTTGCTTATTGTTGACGTGATGATGCCGAGGATGGACGGAATGGAAGTATGCCGGCGATTGCGGGAAGCGGGGGTAGAAACTCCCATATTCTTCTTAACGGCAAGGCAAAGCGGTCAGGATCGCATTCAAGGATTGCGTCTTGGGGCAGATGATTATCTTACTAAACCTTTTGAATTGGAGGAACTTCTGCTGCGCGTGGAAAGACTATTGAAACGCAGGACAGGAGGATCCAAAAAGCAGCAAGATGTATCGATTAACGGCAGGATATATTTCCCCGGTAGCATGGAGGTAGAAATGCCTGATAAGCGACGGATTAGCCTTAACCGAAAGGAAGCTGAAATTCTGAACCTGCTTTTGCGAAGGGAGGCAGAGGTTATAAGCAGAGAAGTAATTCTTGATGCAATTTGGGGGACTGAAGTTTTTCCAACCCCCAGGACGGTAGATAATTACATTATGAATCTCCGAAAGGTGTTCGAAGATAATCCGCGTCGGCCAAAGCATATTCTTTCCGTGCGATCGGTGGGCTATAAATTCAGGCCATAAAAATTATTTTCAGTTGGCTAAGGCAACCGAGCCAGAGAACATACGTCTTACTAGTGTTGCGCAGTTATCCAGGACTGCGTTGGTTTCAAAAATTTCCTTGCAGGTTTACAAGAAAGGGTCCGAAGGGGTCCTTTTTTGCTTTATACGAGTAAGGCATTATTAAAACCTTTTTGTTTTGTCGGTAGTCCTTTACTGAAAGTGCGCCATCTTCCCGGAGCTGTTGGTATTGATATTTTATCACAATCGCCCAAGGAATTACCTTTATTGGGCGTTAAGGAAACATTGAGATTAATAAGCTCTCTGAAAGACGCATCTGAGAATGATATTGCATAGGAATCCCCGAATAAGGAGGAGGAGAGGCGCTTTAATACAAGTCTTGTAATTACTGAATTCTTCTGGTCCTAAATTGATGAACCCTATCTGCTTTAGGCACTGGCAACTAATCCAGTAGTTGGAATTCTATAGAAAATCGTTTTGATACTTGAACCATTACCTTTGAACCTTTAAATTTTCGGAATGAAAGCACGCGACCAATACATTATTAAAGGCGGAGAGGAAGGAAAACGCAGACTCCAGGTACTTGCAGATGTATTGAAGCCATCTACGCAATTGCTCCTTGAGTCGACCGGAGAACTCAGGGGAAAGCGGTTTCTGGATGTAGGAAGTGGCGGCGGACATGTATCATTACTGGCCTCGGAAATGGTTGGTGAGCAAGGTCTCGTTACGGCAATCGATTTTGATCAGGAGATTGTAAGTCTCGCCGCGAAGGATGCGCAAGAATTAGGTATTGCAAATGTTACATTTCGCTCAATGGATGCATCTGCGATGGAATATGAAAACGAATTTGATATCGCTTACTCCCGATTCTTGCTTTCGCACCTTCAACAGCCACAAGTTGTGTTGAGCAAGATGGCCAGAAGCGTTAAATCAGGTGGCAGGGTTATTGTCGAGGATATCGATTTTAGCGGGCATTTCTGTTATCCGCCCTCGAAAGCATTTGATACCTACTTGGATTATTTCACTACTGCTTCCCTGAACAACGGACAAAACCCCAATATCGGATTAATGTTATTTAGCATTTTTAAGGATGAGCCGATGTTGGAAGGAGTAAAATTCGATGTTATCCAGCCTTGCCATAATGAAGGTGCAGGTAAATGGATGGCGTATAACACCATGGATAAGATCAAGGAGACCTTACTTAAGCAAGAATTAGCTAATCAAGCTGATGTCCAAAGAGTACTCGACGAATTGAAGCAGTTTACCGAAGATGAACGTTCGGTAATTAGCCTGCCTCGCATATTTAGGGTTTACGGAATGAAAAGATAGAGCTACTTCATAATTTCCTCAGCAAGGTTCTGATTATTGATACAAACGCACTGTATCGTATATGTTCTTCCCTATCTAACGAATTCCACTATGTTTTAATTTTTCTCGGTTCTGAGGCAACCCCTCAGGTAATCTTCCGTCTTAAGTATAAATGCGCGGTTTCCAGGACTGCGTTGGTTTCAAAAATTTCCTTGCAGGTTTACAAAAAAGGGCTCCACTGGGGGCTCTTTTTTGATTTTAAATAGCTTATTATCAATTCATTGGGATGTAGACAACCTTTTTAGTGGCAAAGAACTCCTCCTTGAAATAATCGCTAATGGAATAAATCGCGTATGGCCTGCCGATGGATTCCAATTCATCGCTTAAATCCCCACCCTTTAAATACAAAATGCCATTAGCCAGTTTGTTGCGGTTGTTGGGGAGGAATTTCTCTTTTGTCCAGGGCAAAAAGTCAGGCATCGCAGTTACTGCCCGGCTAACGATGAAATCATATTTTTCTCTGTGATTTTCCGCTCTGCCACAAAGAGCCGTTGTATTCGATAAATGTAGAGCCGAAACAATACTTTCTACGGCAGCTATTTTCTTAGCGATGCTATCCATTAGTACGAAGTGGCAATGCGGAAAGGCAATTGCGAGTGGTATTCCCGGAAATCCTCCTCCGGTGCCGATATCGAGTATTCTGCTTCCGGGTTCAAACCGTATAACCCGGGCTATTGCCAGTGAATGAAGCACATGCCTTTCGTAAAAGGCATCCATGTCTTTGCGGGAAATAAGGTTTAATCGACTATTCCACTCGCGGAACGCCTCACCGAAGGCGATATAGGAGGCGCGTTGTGAAGCATCGAATTCAGGAAAATATCGAAAAATGGCAATGGGATCCATTCATTTAAAGATGATCCTTAAAGCCTTTAACCATTTCGAGCAAAAACTCCCTAGCTCTGAAAAGCTGTGCTTTTACGGTGCCTAAGGGTAAATCCAGTTTCTCCGCGATTTCCTCATACGATAGCTCATCGAAATAGCGCATTTCAACGAGTTCCCTATAGCGAGGCTTTAATTGCTGCACTACATCTCTGAGGCGGGCAATACGCTGCTGCCTTTCCATGTTCGACATTGGATCCGGATCTTCGTCACGAATAGAAAAGGCCATGGAATCGCCTTCTTCATTAGTAAAACCCGCGTCCAGCGATAAGGCATTAATTTTCTTCTTGCGTATAAAGTCGATGCAATTATTCGATGCAATTTTAAAGAGCCATGTAGAAAAGGCAAATTGCGGAGTGTATTGATGCAAGCGCTTGAAAGCTTTGCCGAAAGCCTCTATGGTAAGATCGTCAGCATCGTCTTTATTGCCAACCATTCGCAGTACCATAAAATAAATGGAATCGCGGTAGCGCTCCATTAAGGCCGCATAGGCCTTCTGATCCGTACCGCTCAGTGCCTTTTGCACCAGGTCAAAGTCTTGTTTCGCTTTGTCCGAAAAGTTTCCTTCTACCTCCATATTCTCGGTTTAACCATTAAGCCCCAAAGGGCAACAAAAGGCATTAACAGCATATACGCTGCCTCCAAAATCCAAGCAAGATAACTAATATCGCGATCTCCCAGCCAAC